>JACCEA010953206.1_pt1 | contig 14341 bp, 9 predicted proteins | sample 7449851 | NCBI WGS metagenome assembly JACCEA01 (sample SAMN15323453, study PRJNA562643) | freshwater metagenome | isolation source: river surface water | place: USA:Blue River Watershed | collected 2017-08-18 | reverse complement strand
TAGAGGAGCAAACGGAGTCGTAATCATTACAACCAAAAAAGGTAAAGAAGGTAAAGGAACATTTTCTATCAATTTATCTCAAGGAGTAAGCGAGGCTACACATAAAAGAAAATGGTTAAACGCAGCTCAATACGTAGAATTATTTACTGAGGCGTCTATAAACGGAACTGGCGATGCTTCTGAAGCTGAATCTTATTTTGATGCTTATGCAGCAGGTACTGACTGGAGAAATTTAGAAGTAAATACTGACTGGCAAGATTTAGCGTTTAGAAACGGATATTCAACAGATGCAGATTTTTCTGTTTCTGGGGGTGATGCCAAAACAAAATATTTTTTCTCTGGAGCCTACAACAATACTTCAGGAATTATAGTTAATAACGATCTAGAAAGAGTTACTGCTAGAACGAATATTTCACATAAACTAACTGATCGTTTTACAGCAGGTATGAATTTGAGTTTCTCAAGATCTCAAATCAATAGAGTTCAAGATGACAATTCATTTACTACACCTTTACAAATGGTTGCTCAATCACCTTTGGCTCCTGCACGTTTAGCTGATGGTTCTCCGAACCAAAACACAGAATATACAAATTATTTTCAAGCAGCAGACAACTCTTTCTACAAAACTATAGTTAGAAGAGTTATTGGTAAGGTATATGGAGAATTTAAAATTCTTTCATTTTTAAAAGCTAATAGCGATTTTTCATATGATTTGATGTCACAAACTGAAGATGCATGGTATGGAAAAAACTATCCTGGAATTGGTACTGATGGTGAAGTTTTTGCTAGTTCAGTAAATAACGAAACTTATATCACAAGTAACTACTTAACTTTTGATAAAACATTTGCTGAAAAGCATGACGTAAATATCGTAGCAGGTATGGAATTCAACAAATTCAATAGAAGATACCAAGATGTTACAAGTATCTACTTCCCTAATGATACCTTTACAACTATTGATGGTGGTGCTGAAGTTAATGCAGGTTCAGGAAATGAAACCGACTACACTTTTGTTTCTCAATTTGGAAGATTAAGTTATTCTTTTGCCAACAAATACTTAGTAAAAGCAAGTATCCGTCGTGATGGTTCTTCAAGATTTGGAGTAAACAATAGATTCGGTATCTTTCCAGCTGTATCTGCAGGATGGGTAGTATCAGAAGAAAACTTCTTAAAAGACAATTCTATTTTATCTTACTTAAAACTTAAAGGTAGCTGGGGTAAACTTGGGAATGCAGAATTAGGAAACTTTGCCTCTAGACAATTCTATGGACCTAACTCCTACAATCTTAAGTCAGGATTAACTTTTACTCAAGCTGGAAACCCAAATTTAACTTGGGAAAAATCTTCTCAAATTGACTTTGGAGCTGAAGTAGGATTCTTAAATAGAATTAATCTTGAAGCGGATTACTACAAAAAAACAACCGATGGTTTGTTATTTAGTGTACCTCTTTCTTTAAGTTCTGGTGCAACCTCAATTAACCAAAACATCGGAGAAATCGAAAGTAAAGGGATTGAATTTGTTTTGAATACTAAAAATATTGATACAGAAAACTTCAAATGGAGCACCAATTTCAATGTAACAACTAACAAAACGAAAGTCCTTTCATTACCTAATGACAACAAAGATATAGTTGGTGCATTTACAATTAACCGTGTTGGAGATAATGTTTCTTCTTTCTATTTAAAAGAATATGCTGGAGTTGACCCTGCAAATGGTGATGCTTTGTATTATGATGGAAGTATAACAATAAATGCTGATGGAAGTACAACAAGAAATACCACAAATGATTATGCTGCTGCACCAAGAGTAATTGCTGGAAATCCTTTCCCTACCTTGATGGCTGGTTTAACAAATACTATAAATTACAAAGGTTTAGATTTCTCTTTCACATTCCAAGGAGAATGGGGAGCAAGCATCTACAATTCAGCAGGTATATTCCAATCTGTATCAGGAGATTATCTTGACAACCAAACAGTAGATCAATTAAAACGTTGGAGAAACCCAGGAGATATTACAAATGTACCACAGGCTAGACTTTATGGAAGCAATGGAACTGGTCATTCTACTAGATTCTTAGACAAAGCAGACTTTGTTCGTCTTAGAAACTTAACCATTGGTTATACACTTCCAAGCAGTGTAGTAAAAGACTTAGGAATGAGTAGTGTTCGTTTTTATGGCACTGGAGTAAATTTACTTACTTTTACTAACTATTCTGGCTATGATCCAGAAGCAAGAAGAGATGATTCAGGTATTGGTGAAGAATTCTATTCTGCTCCACCAGCTAGAACAATTGCATTGGGCGTAAATATTAATTTCTAATTATAAAAAAAATGAAAGTCAATAAACTAATTATATATTCATTGCTTGCTGCAATTTTTGTTAGTTGCGAGAGCGAATTAGAGATAGATCCTAGACAAAGAGAGGATGCTACAGTAACTCTAAGTACAGAAAGCGGAATAACCAATATACTTACAGGTACCTATGCTATTGCCGCTACTGGTGATTTTTATGGAGGTACAGTTCAAGTTTCTGGTGACTTACTTGCTCAAACAGGAGTTACAACTACTACAGATTTAAGATGGAGAGGTACTTTTGTACCCTTTAGACAGATGTACACTAAAACAATGCTTGTAGATAATGGTTATGCCCAAAACATTTGGGCAAGAGGTTATGAGATAATCAACGCTTCAAATATTGTAATCGAAAACATCGATAAAGTTGCAGATCCTGCTAAACAAACAAGAATGATAGCTGAGGCTAATTTCTTAAAATCTTTAGCTTATTTCGATTTAGTTCGCTTTTTTGCAAAACCATACGAAGCTGGCAAAACAAATAGTCAATTAGGAGTTATAATCAGAGACAAAGCAATCTATGATTATACTAAAGATTATTCTAAAGAAAGAAGCACTGTTGAAGAAGTTTATGCACTAGTTATAGCAGGTTTAAACAAAGCCTATGCTGATCTTCCTGCAGACAACAGTTTTTACGCAAATAAATATGCAGCAAAAGCACTTTTAGCTAGAGTATATTTACAAATGCAAAATTACCCAGCGGCAAGAGATGCAGCTAATGATGTAATTGCTAACAGTGGCGCAAAATTGATGGCAACATATAAAGAAGCATTTAACCACGATGTTAATCAAGCTGAAGATATTTTTGCAATTCAAATTACAAATCAAACTGGAACAAATAATATGATTACTTTTTATGCTTCTGGTATAAATGGTGGACGTGGTGGTGATATTGAATTAAGAACTACATACTTAAACAAATTTGACGATGTTAATGACGAAAGAAGAAACTTCAATTACATAAACTCAGTAAATGGCCGTAGACTTTCTTCAAAATACACCAATCAGTTTGGTGATGTTCCACTAATTCGTTTAGCAGAAATGTATTTGATTCGTGCTGAAGCAAATTTACAGGCTGCAACAACTGTTGGAGATACTCCTCTTAATGATATTAATAGATTAAGAACTAGAGCAAAAGCAACATTGTTAACCACTGTTACCCTAGCAAATATACTTCGTGAAAGAGAGCTAGAATTAGGTATGGAAGGTTTCAGAATTCATGATATCAAAAGAACTAAAGGCTCTATAAGTTCTTCTTATGCATGGGATTCAGATTTACTTGTTTTCCCTATTCCTCTTAGAGAGACAAACGTAAACACTTTAATCACTCAAAATCCTGAATATTAATAATTTCTTGATTTAGTTATATAAAACCACTCCAAACTAGGAGTGGTTTTTTTTTTATGACTCAAAATGAAATAGAAGCTTTCTTTAATTAGAAAAAAGCTTTAAATGGAATTATCAATCTAAAAACAAATTCAAGCATAAAACCATTACATTCATATTTTAGATGAAACAAACACTGCAAACTGGTTCTGATACATAAAAAAGTATATTAAACAGGATCAATAACTTTCTATAACAACATAATTAAATTATAACTCTACAACTTTAATTACAACGAATTATAATCAATATAACTTGAATTAAAACCAAAAAAAAGACTTAAAATCAAAACGATTTTAAGCCTTTTCAACTAAATCAACATATATAAAAAAAACCTACTTACTCAATGGGTAAAACTAAAGTTGAAGTTACTGCCTCCAGCACCTGAAATGCTGTCTCTGCCATCTTATTTCCTTTAGTATCCAATAATGGATTCACCTCAACTACTTCAATACAAACTACTTTTTTGGTCTTAATGATTTGATCTATTATAGCAATCACTTCATATTGATCAAAACCTTTGGCTACTGGTGTTCCAGTTCCATAAGAAATCAAGTCGCAATCCATCGAATCAACATCAAAGGATATATATAAAACTTCGCAATGAGACAGCTTTACCAAAGCTTCTGCCACACAAGTCTCTAAACCTCTATAACGTACTTCGTCTACTTTATAATTGCGAATAGACAGTCGTTCCATTTGTTGGTCTTCTGCTTCTTCCGTATCGCGAACCCCAAAATACACCAAATTTTCTGGCTGAATTTTAGGTCCTTTGTACCCTATCTGTTTCATTTCTTCCCAATACTTTTGAGTATCAGGGTCGACAGCATTTGTTTTAGCATCCAAATTATCATTCGCTAGTGCTGCCGCTAAAGGCATTCCGTGAATATTCCCAGAAGGTGACGTATAAGGCGAATGCAAATCGGCGTGAGCATCAATCCAAATCACTCCAACATTTTGTTCTGGAAATGCAGATTTTATCCCGCTAATGGTTCCTAAAGCCGAGGAGTGATCTCCTGAAAGTACAATAGGAAAATAATCCTTTAAGTTTTTCTGAATCGAGTTGTTCAAACGAATACACTGCTCCACCACATGTTCAATACGCTTGGCTACTGTACTTCTATCTTTATCATAAATCGACTCGTTGTGCGTTTTAATATCTTCAAAAGGAAACTGGTTAAAATAATCACTTCCTTGATTGATGGCTGCAATTTCAATAGCGTCTACCCCCAAATCAGAGCCACGAGTACCCGCTCCGATATCGGATCTATTTTTAATTAATTTAATAGGCTTCATACAACTTCCTAGATAAAGTCATTTAACGCTTTTTCAATAATCGCTAAACACTCTTGAATTTGCTCTTCGGTAATAACCAAAGGTGGTGCAAAACGAATTTTGTTCCCCTGAGCTGGTTTGGCCAACAAACCATAATCTCTAAATCGTAAACAAATATCCCAAGCCAAATCAGAATCCTCATCGCTGTTAATGACAATAGCATTCAGCAAACCTTTTCCTCTCACCAAAGCAATCAATGGATTTCTGGCAGCTATATCATTTAAACCTTGTCTTAATATATTTCCTAAGCAATCTGCGTTAGCAGCCAAATTCTCATCTTTTATAACCTCCAAAGCAGCAATAGCCACGGCAGCAGCAACTGGATTTCCACCAAAAGTAGACCCGTGTTGCCCTGGTTTAATCACATTCATAATCTCATTATTGGCCAAAACTGCCGATACTGGATACACTCCGCCAGAAATGGCTTTTCCTAGAATAAGAATATCTGGTTTTACCTCAGGTGTTTTTTCACACCCATTTTCACAAGAACAATTCCCGCAAGTAGCCAATAAACGACCTGTACGAGCGATTCCTGTTTGTACTTCATCGGCAATGAAAAGAGCATTATGCGCTTCACAAAGTGCTTTAGCTTTAGCCAAATACCCTTCAGAAGGCACATATACTCCTGCTTCACCTTGGATAGGCTCCACTAAAAAACCAGCAATATTAGGTGAAGATTGCAACGCTTTTTCTAATGCATCGATATCATCATAAGGTATTCTGATAAAACCTTCGGTGAATGGACCAAAACTTTTACGCGCTCCTTCATCATTAGAAAAAGAGATAATAGTAGTAGTTCTACCGTGGAAATTATTTTCGCAAACAATCACTTGTGCTTGATTTTCTGGAATACCTTTCACTTCATACGCCCATTTACGGCATAATTTTAAAGCAGTTTCTACCGCTTCAGCTCCAGTATTCATTGGTAAAACTTTATCAAAGCCAAAATAATCTGTAATATATTCTTCGAATACGCCTAATTTATCATTGTGAAAAGCACGAGAAGTTAAGGTCAACTTTTGTGCTTGATCAATCATAGCTCCAACAATTTTCGGATGACAATGTCCTTGATTCACGGCTGAATAAGCAGAAAGAAAATCAAAGTATTTTTTCCCATCAACATCCCAGACATAAACTCCTTCCCCTCGCTCTAAAACTACCGGTAACGGATGATAATTATGTGCGCCGTATTGGTCTTCTTTTGCAATCAAAACTTCAGATTTTGAAGAGAGAATTTGTTCTGTATGTATCATTTTATAGGTCTTTAATTAATATTTATGAGACAAAAGTAATATAATTAATTTAAATATTTCTAAAAAAAGTAAATTTTGACTCATTTTTTTCTTTAAAAAAATATTTTTTTTGTTTTTTTGCACTTATTAAAGTCATTTTGTTATTTTTGAAATCGAATTAACGCTTTCATTTTGAAATGAAATAAAAATAATTACTTTTATAAATGAAATAAAAAGTGATTTTAACTTAAAAATACATTTAAAAATGGAAGTATTAGACGAATTTGACATCAATATTATTAAGGAATTAGAGAAAGATGGTAGAATGGCTTTTTCTGCTATTGCCACTAGTCTCAAAATTTCGAATACGATGGTGCATCAACGAATCAACCGATTAATTGACCAAGGTGTAATTACTGGAATCAAACCTGTAATTAACGAAAAAAAGATTGGTTATGACTGGGGTGCTTTTACCGGTATTACCTTAAATAAAGATGCCGATTCAAAAAGAGTTATTGACGAATTGAAAGAAATTCCAGAGATAACCGAATGTTATTTTATTACTGGCTCCTTTACCTTATATATAAAGTTGATTGCAAAAGATCACGAGCATATGAGAAAATTGCTGTATGAAAAAATAGATAACATTCCAGGTATAGCCAAAACCGATTCTATAATCGAGTTAGGTTGTGCCTTTAAGCGCAATGTAACCTTATAAACCACTAAATAATGTTCCCTGATTTTCTAACCAAACCAACCAAAAATGGCATTTTACTAGTTTCTTCTTTTCTTTTATCATTCAGCTTGCTGGCTTGTAGTAGTGATTCTAACGAATCCGAAAAACCAACTCCAACCCCTACTACCTACACTCCTATCCCTTCTTCAATAGGAATCGTGGGAGACCCGAAAGATGTTACAGTAACGACTAGTGCTGGAACTGTTTTAATGGGAGGTTCTACTGATGTAGACAGTGCAATGAAATGGATGATCAACAAAAGCATCGGAGGAGATGTAGTAATCATTAGAGCATCAGGGGCAACAGGTTACAATCAATACTTATACGATTTAGTAAAAGTAAATGGCATCCGCCAAGTAAATTCTGTTGAAACCTTACTTATAAATAGTGTAGAACTTGCCAACAATCCAAAAGTAGCTGAACGCATCAAAGAAGCGGAAATGCTTTTTATTGCTGGTGGAGATCAAGCCAATTATATCCGATTCTGGAGAAATACCACTGTAGAAGAAGCACTGAATTACCTAATTAATGTAAAAAAAGTACCCGTTGGAGGAACTAGTGCAGGTTGTGCCATTCTTGGCGAAGCTGTATTTACCGCTGAAAACAATACCATAACTTCCGAGGAAGCGCTTTTAAATCCTTTCAATTCAAAAATTACTTTAGCAAAAAGCGACTTCATCAACAATCTTTTTCTTAAAAATACAATTACCGACACCCATTACAATAATCCCGACAGAAAAGGAAGACACATCACTTTTCTAGCTCGCTTAACCAATGATTTTAACTGGCAACAACCCAAGGGAATCGGGGTAGAAGAAGAAACAGCGGTTTGCATTGACGAAAATGGAAAAGCAGTAGTTTACGGAACTGGAACTGCTTATTTCTTGAAAGGCAGTAGTGAAAAACCTGAAAAATGTAGTCCAAACAATAAACTCAATTGGGTAAACAATAAAAAAGCCATTCAAGCCTACTTAATCACAGGTAAAGAAACTGGAAATGGTTCTTTTGATTTGACCAATTGGAGCACTATTTCTGGAGGAACTTCTAAAAATATGTATGTTACTGATGGCGTTCTTTCTGCAGAATAGCACCACCACTCTATTTCTTCTTGAATATTTTTTTACTATTAATACCATTTATTATGCAATTTCCAAAAGTAAGATTATCAAAACTTTTCATTACCCTACTTTTACTATCAACCACTATAGTTGAAGCTCAAAAAAACAAAGGAAAATTATTCATCATTGGTGGCGGAAAACGCTCTGATGTATTGATGAATCAAATGCTAAAAGTAGCTGACTTAAAAACCAAAGATTTTATTGTGGTGCTTCCAATGTCTAGTGAAGAACCTGATAGTGCTTATATTTATTTCAAAAAACAGTTAAGTAAACTTACACCTCACCCTATCGTAATGCTCAATTTTGACAAAACCACCAGTCAAAATAAAGTTCTTACCGATTCGCTTCAAAAAGCCAAACTCATCTTCATAAGCGGTGGCGACCAAACCCGTTTTATGGGCGTCGTTCGCGGTACTCCGATTTATGATGCCATTCACAAAGCACATCAAAACGGAAGCACAATTGCTGGAACCAGTGCTGGCGCAGCGGTTATGTGTGAAAATATGATTACGGGGAACCAAAAATTAGAAACCAAATACACCGAAACCTTTGACAATATCCGTTATGATAATCTTGAAATCAACTCAGGATTGGGCTTAGTAAAAAACGTAATTATTGACCAGCATTTTCTAAAAAGAAGTCGTTACAATCGCTTACTGACAGGCTTAGTCGATTTTCCAAATCACGTTGGAATTGGCATTGACGAAAGTACCGCCATTGTTGTGAGAGACAAAACTGTCGAAGTCGTAGGCGAAAGCGAAGTCATCGTGGTCAAAAATCCTAAAGAAATCAAGAAAGCGCCAAAGAATCATCTCGTTAGCATCAAATCTTTAGAAATGAGCGTTTTGATTGAAGGTCAAAAATTTAATATTCAATAAAACGAAATCGTCATTTACAACAAGTCTGCGCGAGCAATTTAAAATTATCGAACTCCTGAAAAACAAATGTTATGTGAGATAAACATCGATAAATAAAAGTTGACAACTTAAATTATTGGCAACATCAATTATCATATTTTATTTCATTAAACATTGTTCTCGCAAAGGCGCAAAGACGCAGTAATCACAGAGCTTTCTTTGCGGCTTTGCGACTTTGCGAGGAATCAATAAAAAACTTGGCACTATTTTGCTTTCAATACTTATTTATGACAACTGACAATTAAATTTTATACATATGAAAACACAACACTATTGGGCGATTGTTTGGATACTACTATTGAGTCCACTGACATCAATTTGGGCACAACAATTAACTGCTTCGGAAGTAAAACGAATGGAACAACAAGCCAAACAAGTCACCATCATCAGAGACAATTGGGGCATTGCTCACGTGTACGGAAAAACCGATGCTGATGCCGTTTTTGGTATGTTGTACGCGCAATGCGAAGACGACTTTAAGCGTATCGAAATGAACTATATCGATAAGTTAGGCCGCTTGGCAGAAATAAAAGGCGCTAGCGTTTTGTACAACGATTTAGAAACCCGTTTACTTATTGACGCCGAAGAAGCCAAAGCCGATTACAAAAAAGCAGCACCTTGGCTCAAAAAATTAATGAACAGTTATGCCGATGCCATCAACTATTACTTGTACAAACATCCTGAAGTAAAACCATTATTGCTGACGCGTTTTGAACCTTGGTTTCCTTTACTTTGGACCGATGGTAGTATTGGCGCAATTAGCACCGCCGATTTAAGTACGGGCGAACTGAAAGCTTTTTACTCTGGCAACAACGACAAAGTAGCTTACATTGAAAGAGATGTAAATGTACAAACGGGGTCGAATGGATTTGCCATTGCGCCTTCAAAATCAATTTCGGGTAATGCGCTTTTGTTCATCAATCCACACACTACTTTTTATTTCAGACCCGAAATCCAAATCAGTAGTCAAGAAGGATTGAATGCCTACGGAGCCGTAACTTGGGGACAATTTTTTATTTATCAAGGTTTTAATGAAAACTGTGGCTGGATGCATACGTCTTCGAATGTAGATGTAGCCGATATGTATGCAGAAAAAATAGTCGACCAAAAAGGAAAATTATTTTACGAATACGATGGAAAATTATTGCCAGTAAAAGAAAAAAACATCGTCATTAAGTATTTGGACAAAGGACAAATAACTTCCAAAACCATCAAGACCTATTTTACGATTCACGGTCCGATTATGGCTAAACGAGATGGAAAATGGATCAGTTTGAAATCCAAAAACCGTAATATGGAAAGTTTGGTCCAAAGTTGGGTGAGAACCAAATCAAAGGATTTCAAGGACTACCAAAAAGCAATGGATTTAAAAGCCAACACCTCCAACAATACGGTGTATGCCGACAACAAAGGCAACATTGCCTATTGGCACGGGAACTTTATTCCGATGCGCGACAAAAGCCTCAATTGGACAAAAGTAGTAGATGGAACCACTTCCAAAACCCAATGGAAAGGATTGCATTCAGTATCTGAAACCGTGCATTTGTACAATCCAAGTAACGGTTGGTTACAAAATTGCAACTCCACGCCCTATTCTGTAGCAGGCAATAACAGCCCAAAAGAATCCAACTATTTGCCTTATATGGCGCCTGACGGAGAAAACTTCAGAGGAGTTAATGCCGTTCGTATTTTCAGCCAAGACAAAAAATACACCTTAGACAATTTGATTACGGATGGTTACGACACCAAACTTTCGGCTTTTGAAGTGCTACTTCCAGCTTTGATTGCTAATTTTCAAAAAGACGCTCAAGCCCAAGAACCCAAATTCAAAGATTTAGAAGCTCCTATTCAAGTGTTAAAAAATTGGAATTATTACTCCAATGTAAATTCTGTGGCAACTACTTTGGCTAATGAATGGGCTTTCAAATTGAATCCAATTTTGCAAAAAGTCTACATCGACGAAGGTGAAAAAGACCAAGTAGAGAATATGACAGAGTTTGCCAAAACTGCTTGCATTGATGATATGCTACCACAATTGCGAGAAGTTGTTCAGGAATTGCAAGCCAAATTTGGAAAATGGGAAATTCCGTGGGGCGACATCAACCGTTTTCAACGTCCTTCGGGAGATATAGATTTAACCTATGACGACAACCAAGAAAGTTTAGCAATGGGTACCGCTTCTGTATTGTGGGGAAGCTTGCCTGCTTTCAAAAGTTCGTACCAAAACAACAGCAAAAAACGATACGGTTACAACGGCAACAGCTTTATTTGTGCGGTTGAATTTGGTCCAAAAATAAAAGCCAAGTCTTTATTGGCAGGAGGAAATTCAGGAGACCCAAACTCGAAACATTTTTTTGACCAAGCCAAAATGTATCAAAACGCCCAATTCAAAGACGTTTTATTTTACAAAGAAGACGTCCAAAAAAATGCTGAGAAAACCTATCATCCAGGTGAGTAATCTCAATCTATATTTTAAATACCCTCGTAAATTTTTCACGAGGGTATTTTTTTTGAGTAATATTACTGATATTTGTTAAAAACTAACCCTATGAGAAATATAACTGTCCTATTCTTGACGCTACTATTGTGTAGTCTATCAAGTAATGCTCAATTAAAAGCTATTTCTTATCAAGATGGCAATCAAAAACTAAACGGCTTTGCGATTCAACCCAAGAAAAAAAGCAGCCAAAAACCAGGAATTCTGATTCTTCCCGCGTGGAAAGGTATCGATGACCATTCCAAACAAACCGCAATCGAATTATCAAATCTTGGGTATCACGCCTTTATTGCTGATATTTATGGCGAAGGAAACTACCCAAAAGACAATGCCGAAGCTGGGAAAAATGCAGGTTTTTACAAAAAAAACACCGACTTGTACCAGAAAAGAATTAGCCTAGCCTTGGCACAACTCATTCAATCAGGCGCTAATGCTGATAATATTGCCGTGATTGGTTTTTGTTTCGGAGGAACAGGTGCTTTAGAAGCCGCACGAGGCAATATGAACATCAAAGGTGTGGTATCCTTTCACGGTGGTTTAGGTAAAGATGCTACCCGTGCCACTACTCCAATTCAAGCCAAAGTTTTAGCTTGTCACGGTGCTGATGACCCCTTTGTACCCAAAGAAGAAATTGCAGCCTTTCAACAAGAAATGCGCGATGCCAAAGCCGATTGGGAAATGATTTATTATGCCAATGCCGTGCACTCCTTTACCGATCCAAACGCAGGAAACGACAACTCCAAAGGAGCTGCTTACAATGAAAAAGCTGCAAAACGTTCCTTCGAACACATGCAACTTTTCTTAAACGAAATTTTAAAAAAATAAAAAAGTTAACCGCAAATTACTTCGTCTATTCGCTTTCGCTCGAGTCGAAAATTGATAGAAATTCAAAGCAAAAAAATTCACTCTAAAGCTATAGAAAAACAACCGCAAATTCGCAAATTGAAACTATACCAACGAAAAAATAATTTGCGAATTTGCGGTTAATTAAATTAATGCATTCGTGGCCATACTAACCCACTACATCCCCTAAAATAATTTGAATTTGCGTTAAATAAAATCCATAAAAATGATCCAAAAAGCACTAGTATGTGCTGTACTTGTTAGCCTTTCATGTACGGCACAAAACAAAACCAAAGCAGCTCCTATACAAAAATACCTGGCTACCATTACCCAAACCGACCTAAAAAAACACCTGACTATCGTGGCATCCGACGAAATGGAAGGACGTGACACAGGAACCGAAGGCCAAAAAAAAGCCGGTCGTTATCTCATCGAACAATACAAAAAAAATGGCATTTCCTTTCCTGATGGTGCTACCGACTATTACCAAAAAGTACCGGCCGAGTTCATGAACACGCGTTACGGATCAAAACTCAATGATTCCGAAAACATTTGGGCATATATCAAAGGAACTGAAAAACCAGAGGAAATCTTGGTTATTTCTGCCCATTACGACCATGTTGGCGTTAAAAATGGTGACGTTTACAACGGCGCCGACGACGATGGCTCAGGAACCGTGGCACTTTTAGAAATCGCACAAGCCTTTCAACTGGCAAAAAAACAAGGTCACGGTCCAAAACGTTCCATCTTAATTTTGCATGTTACAGGCGAAGAACACGGCTTGCACGGTTCTCGTTATTATGCCAAAAACCCATTATTTCCTTTAAAAAATACCATTGCCGACATCAATATTGACATGATTGGACGTCGCGATTTTGACCATCCAAAAACCAACAATTATGTGTACGTTATCGGTGCCGATAGATTGTCGAGTCAACTGCACGACATCACTGTGGCCGCCAACGAAAAATACACTAAATTGGACTTGGATTTCAAATACAACGACAAGAAGGATCCCAATCATTTCTATGAGCGTTCCGACCATTACAACTTTGCTAAAAATGGCATCCCGTCGGTATTTTTGTTCAATGGCGTACACGAAGACTACCATAAAAAAACCGATGAAGTCAGCAAAATCGAATTTGATGCCCTAGCCAAAAGAACCCAATTGGCCTTTGCTATGGCTTGGGAATTGGCCAACAGACCCGAACGCATCGTAGTAGACAAACCTTTACAATAGAAGCCATTTATGGAGCAGGAAAAACAGGCTCTTTTGCCAACATAAGTCCCGCCATCCGCTGTATCTTTGCTTTTTTAAAGAAAAAAAGCAAAGGATGCCGCTGCTGTCGGGGCTAAAAGAAAATAGTGTTGATGATTTTGAAAGAAAAAAACAAAGCAAAACGAACTTTCTGGTTGTATTGAGAGAAAGTTTGTTTCTCCTATGTACAAGTTGGCAGTAATATTGACACCGAACCAGAAAAAAAGAATTATCTTCTTGCCAAAAATACTCATATAGCTTAGAAAAACTATTCATTTGTAAAGTTTCAATTAGGAATTGGCTTTAGCCCGTTCTTTAAAATGAACATCTTATTAGGCTTTAGCCAAAATCTACTATAATTTTCGGCTAAAGCCAATATGGAGCAAATGCTAATTTAATTCCTCCAGATAAATCTGGAGGCAAATAAATTTTAGGAAAAACTAAAAAACACTATTCTAACCTGAGTTGAGGATTACTATTCATTTGCAAAGATTCAATAGGAATGGGCTTTAGCCCATTCATTAAAGTGAGTTTCTTATTCGGCTTTAGCCAAAATCTATAATAATTTTCGGCTAAAGCCAATATGGAGCAAATGCTAATTTAATTCCTCCAGATAAATCTGGAGGCAAATAAATTTTAGGAAAAACTAAAAAACACTATTCTAACC
>JACCEA010635210.1_pt1 | contig 14345 bp, 12 predicted proteins | sample 7449851 | NCBI WGS metagenome assembly JACCEA01 (sample SAMN15323453, study PRJNA562643) | freshwater metagenome | isolation source: river surface water | place: USA:Blue River Watershed | collected 2017-08-18 | reverse complement strand
TGATCACCCTGTTCCTCACCGCTGCCGGTGTGATGCAGGTGATTCTGCAGCGCTTGCCAACCGATATTGATGGTACGGCGCTGTCGTTCATGAATACCGTCGATCAGTTGCAGGTGTTCTTCTGGCTGCGTCTGGCGGCCGGGGTGGGCTTCTTCATCGGCCTGGCGTGCTACCTGTTCAGCTTCAAGCGTCGTGGTCAGGAAGTGCTGACCGGCGCTACGGCTGCCAGCCGTTAAGGCAGTCGCGAGCTAACTGAAACTCGGCCCGGCTGGTACAGCGGGCCGTTGTTGTTTGTGGATAATACGAGGGCAACTGCATGGCCTTTACCGTCGAACTGGAAGAGTGGGTGGGCAGCGTCTGGCACCGCTTCATCACCCGCCGTGCCAGCCCGGACTTTCCCGAGGCGCGGGTTGAACTGGCCAGCCTGCAGCGCCCGCTGGCACTGTTGTTTCGTGCCATGGGCGGCGCCAGCGGGATTGCCCTGGAGGCCGCCAGCCCGCGGCAATTGCTGCTGCGCCGTAACCTGCTGCAGCAAGTGGCCGGCACCTGCAAGCAACTGCCGGTGGCCTGGTGCGATAGCAGCAACCTGCGCCTGCCGCCGAGCCTAGCGGTATACCCGGATGTGGGCCTGAACCAAGAGCTGTATCGCTGGCTGGCCCTGCTCGCCGCACAGGCCGGCGACATGCGCCACTGGGCGCTGGACAACCAGCGCTGGACGGCGCAGTTGCTGCAGCGCTATCCGGCCCTGCGTCCACGTTACCAGCGGCTGGTCGAGGCCCACCTGCAGTTGCGCCCCGACCCGAGCCAACTGACTGGCGGCGAGGCGGCGCTGGAGCGGGCCTTGTGCCAGGCCCTGCTCGAACCTGGCAGCGTCGACCAATTTCCCCGCAGTGAACGAGCGCCCTGGCCCTTGCCGCTGTGGCTGTACCCGGCACAAAACCTCGGCGAGCCCCAGGCGTGTCAGTTGGGCGAGGAGAGCGACGGCCAACTGCTGAGCGCCCCCGAGCAGCAACAACTAGTGCGCAAGCAGGCCAAGCGGGTCGAGGAAAGCACCAGCAAGGGCGGCCTGCTGATCTTCCGTCTGGAGAACCTGTTCAGCTGGTCCGAGCATATCGAGCTGGACCGTTGCAGCGATGACAGCGAAGACCTGGACGCCGCGCGGGTCGCCGAAGACCTCGACGAGCTGGCGCTGTCCAAGCAGCGCCTGCGCAAGGGCGGTGGCCTGAAGCTGGATCTCGACCTGCCGCCGGCGGATGTCGACGACATCCCCCTGGGTGACGGCATCAAGTTGCCGGAGTGGGATTACCGCAAGCAGTCCCTGCACCAGAACTTCGTCAACCTGCAGATGTATTTGCCCCGCGGCAGCCAGGCGCAGCCCCTGCCGGCGCGCCTGGCGCCGCTGGCCAAGCGTCTGCGCCGGCAGTTTGAACACCTGCGCAATGATCGCCAGTGGCTGCGCCAGCAAACCCAGGGCAGCGAGCTGGACCTGCAGGCCTGGCTGGATTTTCACGTCGAGCGCCAGCACGGCCACTGCGCCGAGCGCGGCCTGTTCATGCAGCAGCGCGCCATCCGTCGCGATCTGGCCTGCCTGCTGCTGGCCGACCTGTCGATGTCCACCGACGCGCACCTGGACGACCAGCACCGGGTCATCGACGTGGTCATCGACAGCCTGCTGCTGTTCGGCGAAACCCTCTCGACCCTAGGCGATCCGTTTGCCTTGTACGGCTTCTCGTCCCTGCGCCGGCAACAGGTGCGCATGCAGGAGCTGAAATCCTTCAGTCAGCGCTATGACGACCACACCCGCGGGCGCATCCAGGCGCTCAAGCCCGGCTACTACACGCGCATGGGCGCGGCCATCCGCCAGGCCACGCAATTGATGGGCTCGTGCAAGCAAAAGCGTAAGTTGTTGTTGTTGGTCACCGATGGCAAGCCCAACGATCTGGACCTGTACGAGGGCCGTTACGGCGTTGAAGACACCCGCGAGGCCGTGCTGGAAGCGCGTCGCGCCGGTCTGTTGCCGTTCTGCATCACCATCGACCGGCAGGGCGGCGATTACCTGCCCTATATGTTCGGTGCCAACGGTTACACCCTGATCCGCCAGCCGCAGCAACTGCCGCTGCGCCTGCCGCAGCTGTACCGGCAACTGACCCAGCTGTGAGGTGGGCGCCGAGCGCCTGTCGGCATTGCGTTGCTTCTTCTGGCGACGATTAGGTCGACCGTGACGGTTATGGTGTCGGGCCTCAAAACGTAGCCCGGACGGACAAGATTGTCTGTGTAGTCTCCGGTGGTGTGGCATGGCCGATTAACGCGTGTTGGGCACGTTTGGGTTTCGCCCCTCACGGGCGAGTGACTTTCTCTTGCTTGCCCAAGAGAAAGTCACCAAAGAGAAGGGCACCCCGGCATCCGGGTTTCGCTGCGCGAAACTTCCCTCGCTCCGGCACTGTTCCGAGGGTCGTCACGGTGGGCCGTCCCTGGCCCATCGTTCCTCATTTGGCATCCATGCCAAATGCCCCTCTACACAGTACCTACGCTCGGCCTCCTGACGGGGCCGAACCCGCGTCGTCTGCACGATCTCTGTGTAAAGCGCGCTCTCTCTGCGTTGGTTTTGGGCTGTTGCCTTGGTTGTTTAACCGCAATCTCACAGGCGGCGGCCAAATCTCTATGCAGAAGGCCGAGGGCAATCGCTGCGCAAGGGCGCGAGCGGCCTGGACGGCCGCGAGAGGCATAACGGGCCAGGGATGGCCCGTTATGCCGGCCCCAGGAGCGGCGATGGAGCGAGGGAAACGTAGCGCAGCGGAGTAACAGCCGAAGGCTGGCCCGCAGGGTGAGCGCAGCGAATCACCCCGGCGCAGCCGGGGCCGATGATGGAGGGTGTTTCTTTGCTTACTTTCTTTGCACAAGCAAAGAAAGTGAGTCGCCCGTGAGGGGCGAAATCCATTCGCTCAGGCTGCGCGATAATGGGCCATGCCACGCCTCTGGCGGCCACGCGTATAATCTTTCCCGTCCGGTTTTAAGCGCATCTCCCCCGCCCAAATGCGCAGAACCGTTTTTAACGCAGTAGCGCCAACCCCCGGCTGCAGGAAGTCAACCTCGTGGTGTTTCTCGGTGGCGTGCTAAGCCAGGCTGCGCGGCAGCCAGACGCTCATGACCGCGCAGAACAGCGCCAGGCCGATGCAGAACCACATGAAGCGTTGCTGGCGGCGCAGGTTGATGCTGTCGGTCTGGGTCGGCAGGGGCATGCCGCAATGGGCACAATTGGCTTGCGGATGCTGGTTATCGCGTTGGCAGTACAGGCATTGAGACATGGCAGGTGCTCGCTGGTGGCGTCTGCGCCGGCGGGGTCAAACCGCTGTTGCAGACTTGTGGCTCACTCGAATTTTTGCAGTCGCTGGGGGTCGAGAACGCTGATCAGGCGGCCGTCCTGGCTGATGATGTGTTCGTCGGTGAGGCGCCGGATGATCCGCGAGAAGGTTTCCGGCTGGATCGACAGATGGCCGGCAATCAATTGCTTGGCCATCGGCAGCTCGAAGCTGCTGGCGGCCTCATGCAGCGGCGCCATCTGGGTCAGCAGGTAGCGCACCACGCGGTGGGTGGCGTTCTTCAGCGACAGGGTCTCGATCTCGTTGAGGCGCTGGTGCAGGCGTACCGACAACCGGCCTAGCAGGGCAAAGGCCAGGCGGTTGTTGTTCTGCAGCAGCTGCATATAGGTGTGGCTGGAAAGCTTGTACAACTGGGTGGGGCCGATGGCTTCGGCGCTGGCCACATAGTTGGGGGTGTCCATCAGCATCATGGCTTCGGCAAAGGCCTGGCGCTCGCCGATCACGTCGAAGACTTTTTCCTGGCCGTCAGGGGTCAGACGGTAGATTTTTACCGAGCCGGAGATCACGAAGTAAAACGCGCTGGCCGGTTCGCCCTGGTTAAACAACGGCGAGCCTTTATCGACATTGAGCAGCTGGCTGGAGCTCATCAGCTCGTCCATCTGCTCCTCGTTCAGCGGTTCGAACAAGTGATGGCTGCGAAGAATCTGGTGATGTACGCGGTGCAACACCATGAGAGGCATCCCTGTGGTTGATGGTGTGGTGGGCCTGACGCTGTCAGCTCTATCGGGCCGTCTGGCAATGCAGCTGGGGCGTGATGCTGGCGGCGCTGAGTGCCAGGCCGCTGGCCAGGGCCAGGGTCGAGGTCAGCAGGCAAAACCAGAGCAGCGGCTGCAGGGCGTGTTTGATCATGGCGGTAGTTCCTGGGGGCAGTGCGCCCGTTGCCGGGCGCGGCTTGGCTTACGCCGGGCTCGGGGCCGGTGCACGCAGGGCGTTGGTGAACAGCACATTGTTTTCCAAATGGATGTGCTGCATCAGGTCGTTACGCAGTTCATCCAGGCCGCGATAGAGGGCGCGCCAGGTGTTGCAGGCGTTGCTCGGCGGGGTGATGTTGTCGGTCAGATCGAGGATGCGCTGCAGGGCTTCGCCGTGCTGGTCATGCTCCATGCGCATCACCGAGATGGGCGCGGCAGCCGCTGCGCCGAGACCGTCGAGTAGCACCGGAAAGAGAATCTGCTCTTCTTTGAGCATGTGGCTTTCCAGCTCCTGCTGCATCTCACGCAGGTGATCGGCCAGGCCGTTGGGGCAGTTGTCGCGCTCGCCATGCACCTGTTCGACGCGGCTGGCCAGGCGGATCAGCTCCGGCAGTTGTTCGCGGTGGCGGGCGTGGAAGCGGCTGAGAATATGGGCAATCAATTGCTCAGCGGGAGCCTGGCGCCAGTCCTCGCCGTTGCCGGGTTGGCCGCGCAGGGCCTGCAATTCGGCGGCGACTTTTTCTGCCGCGATGCCGCGACGTTTGGCTGCCTCGCTCAGGCTCAGTTGGCCACCGCAGCAGAAGTCCAGATTGAAGGCGTGGAATACCCGCGTGGCGCCGGGTATCTCGCAGGCCAGGGCGCCGAGGGACTGGTCCAGCAGCTGTTGAGTCATGGCAATGTCCTTGGAAATTGAGCAGTGATTAAGGGTTACTGGTCAATAGCAGGAGTCGTGCCGCAATCAACTCATTGAAATTAAAGGATTATTTATAATTAATGGTTATTTATACCTCGATCAATTAAGGTTCTTTTAACCGTTAAGGGTAAAAAAGACCATGCTTGAAACCAGTCTGCTTGCCGACCTGATCGTCGAACTGCCCAATGCCGTTCGCCTGCAGCGTCTGGTGCATACCTTGCGTGAGCATTTTCGCTGCGGAGCGGTGTGCCTGTTGCGACTAGATGGCGACAGCCTGCGCCCGCTGGCGACAGTCGGACTGGTGCATGAAGCCCTGGGGCGGCGTTTCGTGGTGGCCCAGCATCCGCGATTGGCGGCGATCATGGCCACGCGCGAACCGACCTGGTTCGAGCCCGACAGCCGCCTGCCGGACCCCTACGATGGCCTGCTCGATCAGCATGTCGGCGAGCCATTGCCCGTGCATGATTGCATGGGCATGAGCCTGTTTGTCGACGGTCAGCCGTGGGGTGCCCTGACCCTGGACGCACTGCATCCCGGCACCTTCGACAGCAACGCCCGGCGCGATTTGCAGCGTTACGGCCTGCTGATCGAGGCGGCGGTGCGGATTACCCGCCTTGAGCAGGAAAACCGCAGTCTGCGCCTGTCGCGCAGCGATGTGCAGCATCCCCAGGCGCTTGCCGACGAGGGTGAAATACTTGGTCAGAGCCAGGCCTTGCGGCAGATTCTCAGTGAGTTGGAGGTGGTCGCCGATTCCGAGTTGCCGGTGCTCCTGCTGGGCGAAACCGGGGTCGGCAAGGAGCTGTTCGCCCGTCGCCTGCACGGCCTTTCGCGGCGGCGCAATAAACCGCTGATCCAGGTCAACTGCGCGGCGCTGCCCGAGTCGCTGGCCGAGAGCGAGTTGTTTGGCCACGTCAAAGGCGCGTTTTCCGGTGCCACCAGTGACCGCCCCGGGCGTTTCGATGCGGCCAATGGCGGCACCCTGTTGCTCGATGAAGTGGGCGAGTTACCCCTGACTGTGCAGGCCAAGCTGTTGCGCGTGTTGCAGAATGGCGAGATCCAGCGCCTGGGCGCTGACAAGCCGCTGCATGTGGATGTGCGCATCATCGCCGCGACCAACCGGCACTTGCCCGACAGCATCCGCGACGGGCATTTTCGTGCCGACCTTTATCACCGTCTGTCGGTATACCCGGTGCCGATCCCGCCGCTGCGCGAGCGCGACCAGGACGTGCTGCTGCTGGCTGGGCATTTTCTCGAACTCAACCGTGCGCGCCTGGGCCTACGCAGCATGCGCCTGTCTCCGGCAGCGGAGCGTGCCATGCTCGCGTACCCCTGGCCGGGCAATGTGCGCGAGCTGGAGCATGTGATCAGCCGGGCGGCGGTCAAACTGCTCAGTCGTGGCGTCAGCCGCACGCAGATCCTCACCCTGGAGCCGGAGCTGCTCGACCTGGAGGGCCTGAGCGATTTCGTCAGTTCCGCCGAGCCGCTGCCTGCCCGCGAGCAAGACCCGATACCGGGTGGTTCGCTGCGCGAAGCGGTGGAAGCCTGCCAACGGCAGAACATCCTCAAGGCGCTGGAGCTGTGCGCGGGCAACTGGGCCAATGCGGCCCGTCTGCTCGACCTTGACCCGAGCAACCTGCACAAACTGGCGCGACGACTGGGCCTGAAGTAAGCCGGCGACAGGCGTTTGAGTTGACGGTGATCAATAGGCTGTTCTCGGAGTGCCCTGAGACTGCAGCCTGAAGCTCCGTCAGGATCGCGACATGTGTGCAGCCGTCGAATGGAACAGTCCGCTGATCAAGCGCTACGGATACGCCGCGCTGGCAGGTGGCAGTTACCCGGAGAACACCCAGTTCCATCGCGGCATTGCCGCCCTGGATCTGTTGCGGGCCATGCGCAGCAGCCGTCTGGCAAAGCGTCCGCTGTCTGTGGCCGTGCAATTGCCGATGGCCGGCGATCCTGGCGTGTACCTGGAACACCTGGCGCGCGAGATCGAAATGCTCGGTTGCCACCTTGGCGCGACCCAGCGGGTCGAGCAGTTTCATCTCGCCGGCAGCCTGCCCAATGCCGTCGAGCTCGGTCGACTGATGGAGCATCTGCAGCGACGCTTCAACTTCCAGCCCTATGCCGGCGGCGACAACAGCATCGACATCGATCTGCCCCATAGCTCCTGGGCGACCATGGGCCTGCTGCGCGAGCAAGGCTTCAATCACGTCAACATCGGCGTGCCGGACATCAACCCGGCCAATGGCAAGACCCAGGTGGACTTCCAGAGCCCGCGGCAGACGCGCTCGCTGATCGAGGCTGCGCGCACCCTGGGTTATCGTTCAGTGAACATCGACCTCGGCTATGGCCGGGCCTGGCAGACCACCAGCAGCTTCGCCCGCAAGGTGGCGGCCATCATCGAGTTGCAGCCCAGTCGTGTGCGGGTCTTCGACTATGCCCATCCGCCGCGTCGCTACCGCGTCCTGCAGCGCCTGGTGGCCGGCGGCTTTGCCGCCCAGGCGGACAAGTGGGTCATGCGCCGCCATGCGGTGGAGCAACTGCTGGCGGCCGGCTATGGCTATATCGGCCTGGGACAGTTCGCCCTGGCCGATGATGACCTGGCCGTTGCCCAGGAAAACGGCCAGCTGCATTACAACTGTCAGGGCTTCAGCCGTCACGCGTGTGACCACCTCGGCCTTGGCCTGGCGGCCAACAGCCAGATCGGCGAGCTGCATGTGCAGAATATCGGCGACGTGCAGCACTACCAGCAGCAGCTGGCCATCGGTCAGCCGGCGCTGTTGCGCGGCCTGCGCTGCAACCTCGATGAGCAGCTGTTGCGCGCGGCAAGCGAACGCCTGCTGTGCGATTTCCAGCTGGATTTTGCCGCCCTGGAGGCGCGCTTCGGCGTCGATCTGCGCGCGCATTTCGCCGGTGCCTGGCCACGCCTGGAGCAGATGGATCGCGACGGTCTGATCATCCTCACCCCTCACTCCCTAGAGGTGCCGGCGGCTGGGCGCTTGCTGGTCGGCGCCGTGTGCCAGGCGCTGGAACACGGCCACGCGGCGCAGCGCGAACACGGCCTGCAACGCTCCCTGCGTTAGTGCCATTGGCCTAAACCTGCACGCTCTTAAGTTTTTTTTCGCCGAATGATTTTGGTCAAGCGCGGATGCTCTGCCGCGGGCGCTTAATCGGCTCAGGCGTAAAAAATCATGAGTGTTGCAACCCGTAATGGATGAGGGCTAGGCGATGAAAGAGCGCAATTACACACGGGCAAAACAGGTACTGGTGGCGGCTTCATGCGCCTGGGCACTTGTCTCGGCAAACGCGGTTTTCGCGGTGGAGGCGGCATTGCCGGTGATCGTGCAGGAGTTGGTGGCACCGCCGGCGGTGCCGGCGCCGATCACCCGTAAAACCCCGGCGCGGGTGGTGGTCAACCTGACGGTGGAGGAGGTCGAGAAGGAAATCGCTCCCGGCACCCGCTACATGTTCTGGACCTTTGGCGGCACCGTACCGGGCAAGATGATCCGTGTGCGTGAAGGCGATACGGTGGAGCTGCACCTGCAGAACCTGGCCAGCAACAAGCTGCCGCACAACATCGACCTGCACGCCGTCACTGGGCCGGGCGGGGGTGCGGAGCCGACCCTGATCGCGCCGGGCAATGAAGCAACCTTCACCTTCAAGGCGCTGGCCTCGGGCTTGTACGTGTATCACTGCGCCACTGCGCCGGTGGGCATGCACGTGGCCAACGGCATGTACGGGATGATCCTGGTCGAGCCCAAGGAGGGCATGAGCAAGGTTGACCGTGAATACTATGTAATGCAGGGCGACTTCTACACCAACGGCGCCTACCGCGCCGAGGGCCTGCAGAATTTCGACATGCAGAAAGCCGTCGATGAGAAGCCCACCTATGTGCTGTTCAACGGTGCCGATGGAGCCCTCACCGGCAAGAGTTCGCTGACTGCCAAAACCGATGAGAAAGTGCGCATGTTCTTCGGCGTCGGTGGCCCCAACCTGGTGTCCAGCTTCCATGTCATCGGGGCGATCTTCGACCGCGTGTATGGCGATGGCGGCAGCCACTATCAGGAGAACGTGCAGACTACCCTGGTGCCGCCAGGCGGCTCGACCATCGTCGAGTTCGTGCCCAAGGTGCCGGGTAACCTGACCCTGGTCGACCACTCCCTGACCCGCGCCTTCAACAAGGGTGCCGTCGGCCTGCTGGCCGTCAGCGGTGAGGCGCGGCCGGAGATCTACGGCAAGGGCATCAAGACTCCGCTGCCCGCCGTGGCTGGCACGCCGGTCAAGGCCGCGGCGCCCGTCGTGGCCGTCAACGATGCGTCCCAGGCGCGCGGCAAGTCGGTCTACGAGCGGGTCTGTGCGGCCTGTCACCTGCCCGATGGTGCTGGCGTGGCCGGGGTGTTCCCGCCGCTGGCCAACTCCGACTTCTTCCAGGAGCGGCCGTATGAGATGGCCCACATCGTGTTGCACGGCCGCAGTGGCGAACTGGTGGTCAACGGCCAGCACTACAACGGGGTGATGCCGCCCCAGGATCTGAACGACGAGGATGTGGCTGCCGTGATCAACTACATCAACGTGGCCATGAATGACGGCAAGCCGGTGCTGAACGCCGAGCAGGTCAAAGCCATGCGGCAGATCAAGCAGTAGTGATGGGCGTGTTGCAACGTGCCGGCGTAGCACTGTGTTGCTGCGCCGGGCTGCTCGGCAATGCCCTGGCGGCGGACTACAAGCTGTTGCCGGGCGGCGAGTTTCGCAGTGTGCTGCCCGCCGATGGCAAGAACGCTCCCGCCACACTGCGGCCATTCTGGCTGCGCGCTCAGCCGGTAAGCAATGCCGAGTACCTGGCGTTTGTGCGCAACCAGCCGCAGTGGCAGCGTGGGGTGCCGGCGCAGGTGTTGGCCGGCGCGGATTATCTGGCGCTGTGGGCCGGGCCGCTGAGCTTTGCGCCCTTGCAGGCCAACGCGCCGGTGACCCAGGTCAGCTGGCACGTGGCCCAGGCGTTTTGTGCCAGTGAGCAGGCGCGCCTGCCGCGCTGGTACGAGTGGGAGTTTGCCGCCGCCGCCGATGAGCAGCGCGCCGATGCCCGCCAGGACCCGCAGTGGCTGGCGCGGATTCTCGGCTGGTATTCGCGCCCGGCCAATCAGCCGCCCCAGGCCATTGGCCTGGAGCCGGCCAACTACTACGGCATTCAAGATCTGCATGGCCTGACCTGGGAGTGGGTCGAGGACTTCAACGGCCTGTTCGTCAGCTCTGACAGTCGTACCCAGGATGAACAGAAGCAGCTGGAGTTTTGTGGCGGCGCGGCCCTGTCGTTGGGTGACAAAAGCAATTACGCGGTACTGATTCGCCTGGCCCTGCTGGCCGCCATGCAGGCCAACCAGGGTGGCAACTATCTGGGTTTTCGCTGTGTTCGCGAGCCCGAGCAAGCATCAGGAGCTACACCATGAAAGGTTTCAAACGTTGCAGCCTGGCCTTGCGCCAGGTGCTGTTGTCCAGCGCCTTGCTGCTGGTTCCGGGGGTTGCTACCTGGGCCGCACCCGCGGCGCCGAGTGCCGCCTCGGCAAGCATTCCGGCCGACTCGCTGTACGGCTTGCCGGTGGCCCTGGTGGATGCCCAGGGGGTCAAGTTCGACTGGCGGGAAATGGCCGGCAAGCCCTTGCTGGTAACCATGTTCTATGGCGATTGCGCCTCGGCCTGCCCGGTGTTGATCGAGAGCCTGAAGCTCACCATCGCCGAGCTGCAGCCGGCGCCTGGCAGCCTCAGGGTGCTGATGGTCAGCCTCAATCCACTGCACGACACCCCGGCCTCCCTGGGGCATCTGCTGCACATGCACAAGATCGACGGGGATATTTTCCGTCTCGCGGTGGCGGCCGACGAGGGCCAGACCCGCGCCATGGCGGCGGCCCTGCAGATCAAGTATCGGCAGCTGGATAACGGCGAAATCACCCACAACACCAGGGTCAGCCTGCTGAATGCCGGCGGCCAGGAAATCGCCAGCAGCACGCTGCTTAAATCCACCGCCGACCAGGCCCTGCTCGCGGAGTTGCGCAAAGCCCTGCAGTAAGCCCGGCAGATACCCGCGCGGCGGTCTGCAACGGGCTGTTGCGCGCGGCACTTGGCGGTTAAACCGAGGCCGCTACCGGGTCATGGGGCAGCCCCTGAGTGATCCCGCAATTCAGTCCTGCCCCGCGCCTGTTGGCGCACCTCCATGCGCAGTCTCCGTCTTATGCCCTCCAGGGCGAACCCCGGTGAGTCTTCTGCCGGTATTTCGGCAGCAGACCCTAAGCTGCATCGCGATAGCGGCGCTGAACCAGGGGCGGCGCAATAACCAGATCGCCCTCCACGGGGCAGCATTTTGGGATGCCTCGATTTGCGCTACACCGCCGATGAGCCGCCTTGTGCTGCTGGGCTACCCACTTCGTCATCCGTCACCTGTTGCGCCAGACGCCAGGCACCCGGTGTGCTGCCGGTCCAGCGCCGCACCGCGCGGTTGAACACGCTGGGCTCGGCATAGCCCAGGGCCTGGCCAATCTCCGCCAGGGGGCGTTGGGTGTGGGCCAGCGCCTGCAGCGCCGCTTCGCGCCGCGCCTCATCGAGCAGGCCGGAAAAACTTAAGCCTTGGCCCTGCAGGCGCCGCGCCAGCGTGCGCTCGGTCATGCCCAGCACGCGCGCCGCCTGGGCGCGCGTGGGCAGGTGCGCGTGCAGCTGGCCGGCGATCCAGGCACGCAAAGCCTGCCCCAGTTCGGCGCGCGCCGACAGGGCCGCCAGGCGTTCGCGGGCGTGCTCGTGGAGCACCTGCGCCAGTTGTGCATCGGCTTGTGGCAGAGGGGTGTCGAGCAGCGCGTTGGTCACCAGCACGCCGCTGAACGCCTGTTCGAAGGCCACCGGGCAGCGGAACACCTCGCGGTAACCCGCCAGCGGCCCCAGCCGTGCCTGGCTGAACTGCACTGCCAGCGGCCGCAGCGAGGTCCCCGTAATCCAGCGGGTGAACACCACCACGGCAGCCAGCACCGCCTCGATCTGGTGCGGGCTGAACGCCAGCTCACCCTGGCTTGGGTGATAAACCACCCAGCAGGAATCCGCGCCGGCAATGGTCTGAAAACGGCCGCCGTCGCTGATCAGGCTCTGGCACTGCTGCACCAGGGCAAAGGCCTCGCGCAGGGTGGGCGCCGACTGCAGCAGGAAGCTGACCACGTTGAAGCTGGCAGGCCCCACGCCGGCGCCGACCTTCAGGCCAAAGCCCGCATCCTTCGTGCACCGCGCGGCGGCGCACCACAAGCGGGTGATGTGGTCGATGGGCCAACGCTCGGCATTCAGCTCGTGGGCGGCAATCCCGGCCTGGGCCAGCAGGGCCTCCCGCGCCACGCCCTGCTGCTCTGCGGCGGCCAGCACGGTGTTGACCCAACTGATGGAAACGCTGGCCTGCAGAGTCATTAACGATGGCCTGTGAAGTCAATTCGAAAAGGACGTTAGCGACTATCGTGACTAACCACAAGGCAACGCACGAGGCTTTCCCGCGTCGCCATTGACGGAGACAAACCGATGGCAGCGTTGCAGACCGATGCGGTGGTGGTGGGTGGGGGGCTGGCGGGCATCGTCACGGCGTTGGAGTTGCTGCGCGCCGGCCAGCGGGTTGTGCTGATCGACCGCGATACCCGCGAGCGCCTCGGCGGCCTGGCGCTCTGGGCCTTTGGCGGCATGGCCCTGGTGGGTACGCCACTGCAAGAGGCCATGGGCATCCCGGACACGCCTGAGCGGGCCCTGCATGACTGGCTGCAGTTCGGCGAGCTGGACCCGCAGGACCAATGGCCGCTGCACTGGGCGCGCTACTACGTCGAGCACTCGCGCAGCGAGGTGTATGACTGGCTGAAGAACGAAGGCATCAAGTTCATGCCGGCGGTGAACTGGGTGGAGCGCGGCCTGAATGGCGACGGCAACAGCCTGCCGCGCTACCACGTGGTCTGGGGCACCTCCCGTGAGCTGGTGCGCTGCCTGGTGGCGGCCCTGCACCGGGCCAACCATGATGGGCGCCTGACCCTGCTGCACGGGCATCGGGTGATCGGGCTGGAGCACACGGCCGGTAAGGTCAGCGGTGCCAGTGCCATCAATGAGGCGACCGGTGAGACCGTCCTCTGCAGCGCGCCGGTGGTGGTGCTGGCCATGGGCGGCATCAATGGTAGCCATGCCGAGTGCCGGGCCAACTGGCCGCAAGACCGCCCTCGGCCTGCGACCCTGCTCAATGGTGCGCATCCCTTCGCGGATGGCAAGCTGCACCACTGGGCTGCCGAGCAGCTGGGCGCGCAGCTTACCCATGCCGGCGAGATGTGGAACTACGCCGCCGGCTTCCCTCACCCGTACCCGCATTTCGAAGGGCACGGTTTGTCGACCATTCCCTGCAAGTCGGCGCTGTGGCTCAACCACCGTGGTGAACGCATCGGGCCGCAGCCCCTGGTCACCGGGTTTGACACCCACTGGATGTGCCAGCGTGTGGCGCAGCAGGAAAAGCCCTGGACCTGGCACCTGCTCAACTGGCGGATTGCCGCCAGGGAGTTCGCCATTTCCGGGGCGGAGCACAACCAGCGCATTCGCGACAAACAGTTCATCCGCTTCCTCAAGGAAACCTTGCTGGGCAACCATCGCCTGGTGCGTCAGATGCAGAAGCAAAGCCCGCACTTCATCGTGGACGACACCCTGGCCGGGCTGGCCGCCAGGATGAATGCGCTCACCGCCTCGCACGACATCGACCCGGCCGTGCTGCAGGCCACCGCCGATGCCTTCGACGGCAACTTCAGCAAGGGCCAGCGCCTGCACAACGATGACCAGATTCGCCGCATCCTGCATGCGCGGCAGTGGGGCCCGGACCGCTTGCGTACCTGCAAGCCGGCGCCCCTGCAGAAGCCCGGTGCCGGCCCCTTTATTGCCATCCAGATGCAGCTGATTACCCGCAAGAGCCTGGGTGGCCTGCAGACCGACCTGCACAGCCGGGTGCTGGATGCTCGCCAGCAGCCGGTGCCGGGGCTTTACTGCGTCGGCGAGGCGGCCGGTTTTGGCGGCGGTGGCGCCAACGGCAAGCGTTCGCTGGAAGGCACCTTCCTGCCTGGCTGCATCATGACCGCCCGCGCGGCAGCGCGCTGCATTACCCGTGCCGCAGCAACCCGCTAAGGAGTAGCCCATGTACCCAGCCACCGTTGCCGACTGGCGCCTCCTGGCGCAACGCCGCTTGCCGCGCTTTCTGTTCGACTATGTGGCGGGCGGCGCGGGCGACGAGGTGACGCTGGCTGCCAATGTCGCCGACTTTACCGCCCTCCGCCTGCGCCAGCGCGTGCTGGTCGATGTGTCCCAGGTAGACACCCGCAGCCAGCT
>JACCEA011684824.1_pt1 | contig 14347 bp, 13 predicted proteins | sample 7449851 | NCBI WGS metagenome assembly JACCEA01 (sample SAMN15323453, study PRJNA562643) | freshwater metagenome | isolation source: river surface water | place: USA:Blue River Watershed | collected 2017-08-18 | reverse complement strand
CTGGACCGACCACCTGCTGTGGCACCACGCTGCGCACACGGTGGACCTGTTCGCCTACCAGTGCGGCAGCCCCATCGTCAAAGCCAATGCGGTGCAAGGCCCGATTCACCCCGCTTTAGGCATCGCCATGGACATGAGCATCCAGCTCAAGGCCGCCAATGGCGCGATCTGCACGCTGAGCTTGAGTTTCAACAACGACGGCCCGTTGGGCACTTACTTCCGCTACATCGGCGATACCGGCACCTACTTGGCCCGTTACGACGACCTGTTCACTGGCAAGGAAGAAAAGATCGACGTGTCCCAAGTGGCGGTGTCGATGAATGGCATTGAGTTGCAAGACCGGGAGTTCTTCGCTGCGATCCGCGAAGGCCGTGAGCCCAATTCGAGCATTGCACAAGTGCTGCCCTGCTACCAGGTCTTGCACGACCTGGAGCAGCAATTGGCCTGAGCATGAGCGCTTTGACGCCTGCAGACGAACGACAACACCTTAAGCTGTTGGGCCTGGCTGGTTTTGCCAGCATGGCCTCGATGCGCATCTGCGATCCGATGCTGGTGGTGCTGGGCCAAGAGTTTCAGGTCACCACGGGCGACGCCTCTGCGGTGGTCTCGGTGTTTGCCGTGGTCTATGGCGTTTTGCAGCTGTTTTATGGGCCACTGGGCGAGCGCTTTGGCAAGCTGCGGGTGGTGTCTTTGGCGGTGTTGGCCTGTGCGCTGTTCAGCGCCATCACGGCGCTGTCCACGAATTTGCCCATGTTGGTCATCATGCGCGGGTTCATGGGTGCAGCGGCGGCTGGCATCATCCCGCTGTCGATGGCCTGGGTGGGCGATCAAGTGCCTTACGAGCGCCGCCAGGAAACCTTGGCCAAGCTCATGAGTGCGACCGTGCTGGGCATGATGAGTGGGCTGTGGTTTGGTGGCTTCGCAGCCGACACGGTGGGCTGGCGCGGGGCTTTTGTTTTGCTTGCAGCCATGTTTGGTGTGGCCGCTGTGCTGCTGCTGCGCCGTTTGCGCCAGCTGGCAAAACGACAAGCGCAATTTCAGCCGCAGTCCGTGCCTGTGGCCGCGCCGGGTTTGTGGGCGGCGTTTCGCTTGACCGGGCAGCTCTTGGGCACACCCCGCGTGCGCTGGGTGCTGGGCGTCACAGCCGCAGAAGGGGCCTTGGTGTTTGGGGCCTTGGCCTTCATGCCCACGCATTTGCACCAGCAGTTTGGTTTGAGTGTGGTGGCCGCGGGCTCGGTGATGATGGTCTACGGCGTGGGCGGCTTGCTCTACAGTCAGATGGCACGCCGTTGGCTGGCTTGGCTGGGTGAGCGCGGGCTGGTGCGCACAGGGGCCGCTTTGGTTGCGGTGGGTTTGCTGGTGCTGGCGTGGGGCAGTGGTGTGTGGTTGGGCATGTTGTCCTGCCTCATGACCGGGCTTGGCTTTTACATGCTGCACAACACGCTGCAGGTGCAGGCCACCCAAATGGCTCCGGCCGCACGCGGCTCGGCCGTGACCTTGTTTGCCTGTTCACTGTTTTTTGGCCAGTCCACGGGGGTGCTGATCATGGCGCAAAGTGTGGACATGGGCTGGCTGGCCTATGCCTTCACCGTGGCGGCAGTGGGCGTGACGGGGCTTGGGGTGATGGTGTACCGCTTGGTCGGGCGACACTGAGTCTTCTTTTCAGTCACCCAATGCCGCCTGCCATGTTTTCACAATTGACAGCGCAACGTCGTCGAACTTGACCTTGGAGTAAGGTCACTGACGCGCTCAATCTGGGGGCTTTAGAACGACGCCAGACTGCCCAAGATGGCGAGCAGTTGGGTGGCATTGATCAAGATCGCAGACTTGTGCATTTTTCGGAAAGCGGGAATCGCCACCAGCTCATCGGCCCGAATTTGCGCCCCGAAATGGTCCATGCGGGTGATCAAATGTTGGCGCATCAGCCAAGTCAGCAAGGCAATGCCGCCCGCGCCCATGGACAAACCGGCTTTGCCAGCAAAGGCAAAACTGATGGCTGCGGCGAAGGCGGCGATCAGGGCGAGGCGAAAGTATGTGATGTAGAAGGATCGGATGAACCGGGAATCCATCGGGTTGTCGTGCTTGAGTATCAACAGGGGAATGGAGCCCAACAAAAAGTAGGTCGTCACTGCCAGCAAGATCACGGTGAAGAGCAAGGCCAACATTTGGGGTTGCAGTGTCATGTTGTGTCTCCGTCTTGAGTCCATTTGAACGGCTCACGTCATAGATCGGATTGACCTCAGACTCAGACCTGACGACGCTGAGGGGAGGGGCCTTCAGCGATAAGATCGACGCATTGTTGTTCGAGATGACCCCATGACAGACCGCTACGCCGTGATCGGCAACCCCATTGTGCAAAGCAAATCGCCCTTCATCCACAGCGCTTTTGCGCAAGTTACAGGGCAAGACATTGACTACGGCAAGTTGCTGGGCCCCTTGGGCGAGTTTGCGGCCACGGTGGACGCGTTTCGGGCCAGTGGCGGGCGGGGTATGAACGTGACCGCGCCTTTCAAGATGGACGCCTTTGCCTACGCCACCGATCTGGCCCCCAGCGCCCAGATGGCGGGGGCGGTTAACGCGATGAAGTTTGAGGGCGACAAGGTTTATGCCGAAAACTTTGACGGTGTGGGCTTGGTGCGCGATTTGGTGCACAACCTGGCCTGCCCGCTGCAGGGGCGGCGTGTGTTGATTTTGGGCGCGGGTGGTGCCACGCGAGGCGCTTTGCTGCCCTTGTTGGCCGAGCAGCCAGCCGAGTTGGTGATCGTCAACCGCACGGTGGCCAAGGCGCAAGAGTTGGCGGCTTTGGCGCAGCAGCATCAAACCGGCCAAGTGCCCGTGCAGGGCCTGGGTTATGCCGACTTGCAAGGACAGGCGTTTGATGTGGTGCTCAACGCCAGCTCGTCCAGCCTCACGTCCGAGTTGCCGCCATTGCCCGTCAGCGTATTTGCACCCGGCTGCCTGGCCTATGACCTGACCTACGGCAAAGGCCTCACACCGTTTTTGAAGCTGGCGCAGCAAGCCGGTGTGACGCGTTTGGCCGATGGTGTGGGCATGCTGGCCGAGCAAGCGGCCGAGGCCTTTGCATGGTGGCGTGGCGTGCGGCCGGACACGGCAGCTGTGATCGCGCAGCTGACGGTGCCCTTGGCCTGAGGGCTGGGGCGAGCAGCCCCGCCCAAGCGCTTGGGTGTACACCTTGAGATAGCCCCGCGATACACCTTGTGAGCAATGGTGTTCTTGATGGAAACGCAAGACGATGCAAGACATCTTTTTTCATCAGGAGCACACCATGACCGTTGACCATACAACTCGATCCCTCCAACCCTGGGCCTGGTCAGCCTTGGCGCTGGCCACCGCTGGTTTGGTGGCCTGCGGCGGCAGCGGCGGCGGCACGCCTACCGGCACACTCAATCTGGCCATGACCGACGCCCCGGCCTGCGGCTATGACCATGTGTATGTCACCGTGAACAAAATCCGGGTGCACCAAAGCGCGGCGGCTGACGGCACCGAGCTGCTGGGCTGGCGCGAGTTGAGCATCCCCACCCAGCGCATCGATTTGCTGTCGCTCACCAACGGCGTGTTGCAAGAGCTGGGCTCACTGCCTTTGCCCGTGGGCAATTACCAGCAGCTGCGCCTGGTGCTGGCCGACAACCCGGCCAACCCCACCACTGCCAACCCCTTGGCCAATGCGCTGGTGCTCTCGGGCAGCAGCACCGAGATCCCTTTGACCACGCCCAGCGCGCAACAAAGCGGCTTCAAGCTGCAAGCGCGTTTTGATGTGCAAAGCGGGCAGGTGGCCGATATGGTGCTGGACTTTGATGCCTGCCGATCCATCGTCAAGGCAGGTGGTTCCGGGCGCTACAACCTCAAGCCGGTGGTGGCGGTGATTCCGCGTCTGACCACCGCCATCGAAGGCTTTGTAGACCCCGCTTTGGCATCTGGGGTGGTGGTGTCCACACGCGATCCGGACAACAACTTGCGCGCCACTGTGCCCAACCCCGTCACGGGCAAATTCACCTTGGCCTATTTGCCCGAGAGCACCAACTACACCGTGGTGGTGGCCGGGCAAAACCTGACCACGGCGGCCATCACCAACGTGCCGGTGTCTTTGGCCAGGGGCGTGACCACGCTCAACACCGCTCAAACCCCCATCGTGCCCAGCGCTTCGGACATGGCCTCGGTCGCGGGTGTGGTCAGCAACAGCATCAGTGCCTTGCTGACCGATGCGCAGGTGTCGGCCAGCCAGACGCTCAGCACGGGCCAGGCGCTGCAGGTGGCATCGATGGGGGTGAACTCTGAAACAGCGGCGTACACGCTGGCTTTGCCTTTGGCCGCTGCGGTCAAGGCGCCTTATGTGTCGGGTTCGCCCTTGGTGTTCACCACCGACAGCATGCTGGCCGGGCGTTACAACGTGACTGGAACGGCCACGGACTACACCACACAAAGCACAGATCCTGTGCTGGACTTGGGCGTGGCGGGCAGCACGACGGTGAAAGACTTGCTTTTGATGCCGTGATGTGAATTGAGGGGGTCAGGTGCTTTGCCGTTTGGCCAGCAGCGCCACCAACTCGGGCACCAGCGCGTTCGGGTCGCCTTCGCGGCAGGCGGCCTCCAGCGTGTTTTTGACGGCCTGCGCCACGGCATGCTCTGCATGGGTGTCGATGGCCATTTGGTTGTAGTAGCTCAGGTCTTTGAGCGCGTTGCTCATCGAAAAGCGCAGGCCCGAGGTGTCGCCAGACGTCAGGGTGGGTTTGAGGCGGTCCAATGCCGCGCCCCAGCCGCCACCTTTTGACAACACTTCCACAAAGGTATTGGCGTCCACGCCTGCACGCTGGGCGCAAGCCGCGGCCTCGGCCAGCAGGGTGACGGTACCCAGCGAGACGTAGTTGTGCAAGAGCTTCATGCGGTGGCCCGAGCCGATCGGCCCGGTGTGCACGATGTTTTCGGCAAAGCAGGCGAGGATGGGTTTGCAGCGTTCAAACAAAGCCGTGTCGCCGCCCACCAGCAAGTTGAGGCGGCCTTCAGCGGCTTCCTTGGGGGTGCGGGTCATGGGCGAGTCGAGAAACTGTCCGCCTTGGGCGATGACCAGTGCCGCGACTTTTTCGGTGGAGGCGGGCACGGCAGTCGAGCAGTCGATGACGATGGTGCCCGGGCGCATGCCTTTCAAGACACCGCCCTCGCCCAGCAGCACCGCCTCAACTTGCGGCGTGCCGGTCACGCACAGGATGATCACGTCCGACTGCGCCGCCAGGGCCTGGGGCGTGCTGCAGGTGCGTGCCCCTGCGGCCAGCAGGGCGTCCAGCGGTTGGTTGCCGGGGTGCTCCAGCACCGTCAGGCTTTGCCCGTGCTTGAGCAAGTTGCTGGCGATGCCGTGGCCCATCATGCCAATGCCGATCATGCCGATGTGGGTCATGTGTACTTTCTGAAATGGAAGATAAGACAACAATATACAAGCAGTGAATGCCAGGCTTAAGCTTGGCTTCATCGTGGCTTTTTATGCTTTGGGAAATTGTTCCAATCCACGAAAGGCCGGATAAGTGATGAGCGTTCAGAAATTCCCCCGTCTTATTTCGACAACCTTGATGCTCGCCTTGAGCGCGTTCTTGCAAGCCTGTGGCGGCGGTTCGGGCGGAGACGCCGACCTCGATGCTGATGCAGGCACCACCGACAACCCGGGTGGGTTAGCGGTTTACAGTGGCAGTGAATCGGCTTACTTGGGCACCATCAGTGGACTGGGCTCCATTGTGGTCAATGGTGTGCGTTTTGAAACCACATCGGCCCATGTTCTGGACAGCGATTATTTGTATGGGTCAACCGAGTACCTGAGCCCATTGGGCATGGGCATGACGGTTGCGCTGCAAGGCAGTGCGGATGAAACCCAATGGCTTGGACGCGCCAGTCAGATTCGCCTGATCGGTGGTGTTCGCGGCACCTTGAGTGTATTAGCGGCGCAGCGGATGACGGTGGGTGGTCAGTCCATCGTGTTGAACGATCAAAGCATCGTGGTTGATGCCAGCGGCGCGGCTGCCTCATTGAAATTGAATGACTTTGTCAATGTGTTTGGCCTAATGCAAGCAGACAACACGTTTTTGGCCACCCGTGTGCAAAAGGCTTCCGTAGCTGATTTCCAATGGGATGCCGCTTGGCGTGGCCAGTCAAGTTCAGCAGTGAGTTCATCTTCAGGGTCAGGCACGGACTGGACCTTGAGTCTGAGCACTGGAGGCACCGCACCCTACACGGTGACATGCCCTGCAGCCTCCTGCCGCGTAGAGCCTGCGGGTGCCGATTTGAGTGGGTTGCACGCTGTTCGGGTGTTGGCTGCCAATGACACGCATCGTAATGGCAACAGCATTTTGGCCAGCCGAATCCAGGTGCTTGATGCCGCCCGTGTGTTGAGTTGGGATGGGATAACGGCCAGTGTGACCAAAATAAAGGGTGTTGCAAGCACCGACGGTAGCAAATGGATGATTGGGGGCGTGCCCGTGGTTGCCACCAGCATCCCGTGGCAAGCAGGCTCGTTTTACGAAGTGAAGGGCACCCTCAACAACGGTCAGATGTCGGTCACGCGCTGGGAGCTGGAGGGGCAAGAATCCTACCGCCAAACCAGCCCAGGAGGCAGCAGCTATTACCGCCATGAGTTGTATGGTGTCGCGAGCAACTTGCAGGGCACTCGCATGACTGTTCAAGGTGTGGAGGTGGATCTCTCGCAAGCCTACTTTGAACGTGGCTCGCTGGCGACCCTTGCCAACGGTGCCTATGTGGAGGTCAAAGGCGTTTTGAATGGGGGTGTGTTGACCGCCAGCAAGATCGAAGTCAAATCCAATTCCACATACGGTGCCGGTACCCGTTTTGAAGTCTATGGCACCGTGAGCAACTGGACGTCCTCGGGCTTTACGTTGTCCACGGGCGACACCACTTACAACGCCATTTTGACCGACCAGACGTCTGTAGATGTGGAGCATGGCCAGCCAGGCAATGGCCGGTTTGTGGAGGTCAAGGGTTACATGCAAGGCACCGATTTTGTGGTGGTTAAACTGGAAGTGAAGTCCTTCGGGGATCACCATGATTGAGCACACCATGTGTCGTTTAATGCAAGAAAAATTCATGGCTATAAGCCCACAGGCCTAAGCCATGCGCATATTGCTGGCGGAAGATGACGAGTTGCTGGGGGTCGGCCTGAAAGCCGGTCTCCTGCAACAAGGCTTTCAGGTGGACTGGGTGCGTGACGGTGTGGCTGCTGAGCGTGAGTTGATGACCGGCCTGTACCAAGCCAGTGTGCTTGACTGGTGCTTGCCAAGGCAAAATGGCATGCAGTGTCTGTCGGCGGTGCGCAGGCAAAAAATCGCCACACCTATCGTGATGTTGACGGCCCGTGACGGCGTGCCAGACCGGATTGCCGGGTTGGATGCCGGTGCAGACGATTACTTGGTCAAGCCGGTTGATTTGCTGGAGTTGGCTGCCCGTTTGCGTGCCTTGGTGCGACGATCGCACGGCGTTTCGGAGTCAGTTTTGGAAGCTGGAGATTTGCGCCTGAACCTGACTTCACGACAAGTGTTTCTGGCCAATCAATTGGCGGATTTGTCTTTGCGTGAGTTCGAGGTGTTGCAAATTTTCATGCTCAACATGGGACGTGTTTTAAGTCGCCAACAGATAGAGCAGCATTTGTATCACTGGGGCACCGAGGTGAGCAGCAACACGGTGGAGGTATACATCTACCATTTACGCAAAAAATTGCGTGCCGATGTGATTGAAACCTTGCGTGGTGTCGGCTACATATTGCCTTTGCCTGTGCAGCCTCCAATTGGGCCTTAAGCATGCGTTGGGAATTTTGGCGGCAATCGTCCCTTCAGTGGCGCCTGACGGTTAGTTTGGTTTTGGCCACCAGCCTGGTTTGGTGTGCGGTGTTGGTTTTGACATGGCACGAAACTGAGCATGAGCTCAGTGAGCTGCTCGATGCACATTTGGCGCAAACCGCATCCGTTTTGGCTGCGCATACCGGAGATGGCCATCAAGTTGACTTCACCACAGCGCCTGTTCTACACAAATACCAGCCCAGCGTCGCCTTTCAAATTTGGCATGACAAGGCGCTGATCTCGCATTCTGCCAATGCGCCCACATTGCCTTTGACGTCGTCAGGGCATGCGGGCATTTCTGATTATTTGCACCAAGGGCAATGGTGGCGTTTGTTTGCCACACCGGGACACGAACCGGATGTTTGGGTCGTGGTGGCTGAGCGGCATGCCTTTCGTGAGGATGTGCTGAAAGCGGGCCTGTACTCAGCTCTTGGTCCAGTGTTACTGGGGCTGCCCGTGCTGGCCCTGTTGATCTGGTGGATGATTCTTCAGGCCCTGGCCCCATTGCGTGTTTTGAGTCAGTCCGTCTCGTTGAGACACCCCCAAGCCTTGCAACCCATTGAGCTTTCAGGTGTCGCCGCTGAGGTGCAGCCGCTCGTGCATGCTTTAAACCGGTTGTTTGAAAAAATTGCGCAGCAGCTCGACAAGGAACGTCAATTCAATGCCGATGCAGCCCATGAGCTGCGAACGCCGATTGCGGCCATACGCATACATGCCCAAGTAGCACAGGGCAGCCGCAGTCTCCAAGATGCTGAAGTGGCGTTGGACGCGATCTTGCAAGGGTGTGATCGCGCTACACGTTTGGTCGCGCAGTTGCTTCAAATGAGTCGACTCGATTCGCCTGCAAATCTGGAAGAGACAGAAGTTGCAGAGGCTGTTGCTGAAACCCGAGAGACTTTGGCGGCCTTGGCACCTCAAGCCATGGCGAGACAACAAACTATGGATTTGTGGGCCCCCGATACCTTGCACCTGCCGATTGCCGCTGGCTTGGTGGCTGTGTTGGTGGGAAATTTGGTGGACAACGCACAGCGCTACAGCCCGGCAGGTGCGCAAATTCATGTCAAATGGCAGGTCGACCCCACGCCATGTTTGATCGTTCAAGACGACGGGCCTGGTATGTCTGAGGCGGATTTGACGCGGCTGGGGGATCGGTTTTTCAGGGTTCCCGGCAGCGCAGCGCAGGGCAGTGGTCTGGGGTGGTCGATCGTGCGGCGTTTGGCGCAGCGGTATCGATTGCGGATCAAGGCTGAAAACCGGGTGGACCATAGTGGCTTGAGTGTGACCGTGTATTGGCCTAAAAGTTCTTGATGTCTTGTTTTGTCGCATATCCCGCAGCGTTGGCTACCGTTTTTGGGCGATGAACCATCTGGTACATTCGGCGCCATGACCGCTGCTGAATCACTTGCTCACGAAGTCAAAGAACCCGGACGCACCAACGACCCCGCACGCACCATGGCCGAGATCTTGGCGGTGGCCACGCACGAGTTTGCCGACAAAGGTCTCACGGGCGCTCGCATCGACGCCATTGCAGCGGCCACGCGCACCAGCAAGCGCATGATCTATTACTACTTCGGCAGCAAGGACGGCTTGTACCTGGCGGTGCTCGAAGAGGCTTACCGCCGCATGCGTGCCATCGAGTCGGACCTGCATCTGGACGATCTGCCTCCGGTGCAGGCCTTGCAAAAGCTGGTCGAGTTCACTTACGACCACCACCGTGACAACGAAGACTTTATTCGCCTGGTGATGAACGAAAACATCCAGCGCGGCGACTACCTGCGCCAAAGCCAGAGCATTCAGGCACTCAACTCCAATGCCATTCAGTCCGTGCGGGCGGTGTATGACCGGGGCGTGGCGCAGGGCGTGTTCAGGGCAGGCCTGGACCCGGTGGACATCCACTCGGCGATTTCTGCGTTCACGTTTTTCAACGTCTCCAACCGCCACACCTTTGGCCTGATCTTTCAGGACCGGGCCAGCCAGGACAAGGCCGACACCCTCAAAAGGGTGCATGTGGTCGAGTTGATCCTGCGCTTCGTCAGCCATTCCGTTTCGGCATAACAGTTAAGTGGCCATGGCATCTGGATATCAGGGTAATCACGGATCCCTAAAAAACTAACCAGTTCGTACATTATCGGTAACCCCTATTTGGAGACGTGTGTTGGTTCATCAATTCATCGACGGTTTTTGCAAAGTCCTGAACGTGGTCATGGCCCTGTGTTTGGCCGTGATGGTGGTGCTGGTGTTTGGCAATGTGGTCATGCGCTACGGATTCAACTCGGGCATCACCTTGTCTGAGGAGCTTTCGCGCTGGTTGTTTGTCTGGATGACCTTCATGGGTGCGGTCATTGCGCTCAAAGAACATGGGCATCTTGGCACCGACATGTTGCTGAGCCGACTGGGCCCTGCGGGCAAAAAGTTTTGTCTTGGCTTGTCCTACGTGGCCATGCTGTTTGTTTGCTGGCTGTTGTTCAAAGGGGCCTACGAGCAGACCGTGATCAACCTGGGCAGCACCAGCGCGGTCATGGAGGTGACCATGGCTTGGGTCTACGCCCCTGGGGTGGTGTTTGCGGTGCTGGGCGGCCTGATCTTGATGACCGATCTGTTTCGTTTGCTCACCGGCCAAGTGCGCGATGAAGACCTGGTCATGGTGCAGGAATCCGAAGAGTCGCCCCATGGCAGTGGCAAAGCCTGAGCACAAGAGAGACTGACATGACGATCGCTATTTTTGTATTTTCTCTGCTCGGGGCCATGGCCATTGGCATCCCGATCGCGTTTTCGCTCTTGATCTGCGGCGTGGCGCTCATGTGGCACCTGAACATGTTCGATGCGCAGATCCTGGCGCAAAACCTGCTCGAAGGCGCCAACAGTTTCCCTTTGCTGGCTGTGCCTTTTTTCATGCTGGCCGGCGAGATCATGAACGCGGGTGGTTTGTCCCGCCGCATCGTGAACTTTGCGATGGCCTGCGTAGGTCACATCAAAGGTGGCCTGGGTTACGTGACCATCATGGCCGCCGTGATCATGGCGGCCCTCTCGGGCTCTGCGGTGGCCGATGCGGCGGCGCTGTCGGCCTTGCTCTTGCCCATGCTGGTGGCAGCAGGGCATGACCGGGCTCGCTCGGCGGGCTTGATCGCTTCGGCCGGCATCATCGCCCCGGTCATTCCACCCAGCATCGGCTTTGTGATCTTTGGTGTGGCGGGCAACGTGTCCATCTCCAAACTCTTCATGGCCGGTATCGTGCCGGGCATCATGTTGGGCGCGTCGCTCTGGGTCACCTGGTGGTGGTTGGCGCGGCGGGAAATGGTGCAGGTGCCGCCACGCAAGTCCATGGGCGAGATCATGGTGGCCATGCGCGAAGCCACTTGGGCCTTGGTGATGCCACTCATCGTGGTGTTTGGCTTGAAGTTCGGCATTTTTACCCCCACAGAAGCGGCGGTGGTGGCTGCGGTTTACGCCTTGTTCATCTCGACTTTCGTTTACCGCGAACTGGGGTTGAAAGACCTTTACCCCTTGTTTGTGAGCTCGGCCAAAACCAGCGCGGTTGTGATGTTTTTGGTGGCCGCCGCCATGGTCTCGGCCTGGCTCATCACGGTGGCCAATTTGCCCGCCCAGCTGATCGAGATTTTGCAGCCCTTGCTGGGCAGCCCCCGTTTGCTCATGTTCACCATCATGGTGATCATCATTGTGATCGGCACCGCGCTCGACATGACGCCCACCATTTTGCTTTTGACCCCGGTGCTGATGCCGGTGATCAAGGCGGCAGGCATTGACCCGGTTTACTTCGGCGTGTTGTTCATCATCAATTGCGCCATTGGCCTGATCACACCCCCTGTGGGCACGGTGCTCAACGCGGTGGCAGGGGTCGGAAAAATCAGCATGGACGAGGTGACGCGGGGCGTGATGCCTTTCATGATCGCCCAGTTCACCATCATGTTCGCGATGGTGGCCTTCCCGGCTTTGGTGATGGTGCCCGCGCGTTGGTTCTATTGATTCCCGGGTGTGGTTGTCTGATCGGGTACGCCTGACAACCACCCCTTTGATGCTCAGCGTACGTCCTTCTTTTTACTGGAGACCCTTCATGAAACGTGTATTCATCAAGTCCTTGATCGCCACCGTGGCGCTGGCCGCCATGGGCGTGGCTTCGGCGCAAGACAAAACCATCAAGTTCGCCAACCAGAATGCAGCGGGCCATCCCATCATTCAGGGTATGGAGAAGTTCAAAGAGATCGTCGAGAAAAACTCCGGCGGCAAGCTCAAGGTCAACGTGTTCCCCGCTGGCGCATTGGGCAGCGACCAAGCCAACGTGTCGGCCATTCAAGGCGGCACTTTGGAGATGGCCTCCATGAACTCGGGCATCTTTGCTTCGCAAGTGCGCGACTTCTCGGTGTTTGATTTCCCCTTCATGTTCGCCAGCGGCCAGGAAGCCGATGCCGTGGTGGACGGTGCCTTTGGCAAAAAACTGCACGCCAAGCTGGAAGAAAAAGGCCTGGTCGGTCTGGGTTACTACGAGCTGGGCTTTCGCCATGTGACCAACGGCCGCCGCGCCATCAACAAAGTGTCGGACATCGAAGGTCTGAAACTGCGCGTGATCCCCAACCCGATCAACGTGGACTGGGTCAAGGCACTGGGTGCCAACCCCACACCCCTGCCATTCCCAGAGCTGTACGCTGCGCTGGAACAAAAGGCTGTGGACGGCCAGGAAAACCCGGTGGCCACCATCAACGGCGCCAAGCTGTTCGAAGTGCAAAAGCACATGGTCTTGACTGGTCACCAGTACAACCCCCAGTCGATCGTGATCAGCAAGAAGTTCTGGGACACCTTGTCGGCCGCTGAAAAGAAAATCTTGAGCGACGCGGCGGCTGAGTCCTCGAAGTTCCAGCGCACCCAAGCGCGCGCCCAAGAAGCCAGCTTGCTGGAGAACTTGAAGAAAAATGGCATGCAAGTGACGACTTTGCCAGCAGCCGAAGTGGCCATCTTGCGCGAGAAGATGAAGCCCGTGATTGCCAAGCACGGCGAGGCGATTGCCGCCACCGTGGCCGAGTTGCAAGCTGAGCTGGCCAAGCTGCGTAAGTAAGCCCAAGGGTCACGGCCCAAGCCGTGGCCTGGCTTTTGACTTGACCGCTGCAGCCTTGCGCTGCAGCGGCGGGTCTGCCCTCTGCATTCAGGGGACATTTCCTGATTTTTTCAGTCCGCAGGCTTTGACGATGCGGGCCACTTTTTCTTCAGCCCATGATCAACGGCCACACCGAACTCATCGCGCACATCGGCTACCCCACGCACACCTTCAAGTCCCCGATGATTTACAACCCGTACTTCAACGAGGCGGGGATCAACGCGGTGGTGGTGCCCATGGGTTGCAAAGCCGAGCACTACCCGGTTTTCCTCCGGTCTGTGTTCACCCTCGAAAACATCCGGGGTGCGCTGATCACCATGCCGCACAAAGTCAGCACGGTGGGTTTGCTCGATGAAGTGACCGCCACCGTGCGCGTGGCGGGGGCTTGCAACGCGGTCAAGCGTTTGGCCGATGGCCGCCTGGTGGGGGACATGTTTGACGGTGCCGGTTTTGTGCGCGGTGTGCAGCGCAAGGGTTTTGACCTTGTGGGCAAACGCGTGCTCGTTGTCGGTACAGGGGGCGTGGGTTGTGCGATTGCGGCATCGCTCGCGGGCGCAGGCATTGCGGGCATCAGCCTGTTCGATGTGAACACCGCTTGCTGCGAAGCGCTGGCGCAGCGGCTCAGGGACAACCATCCGCAAATCGATGTGCGCACCGGCGCCAACGATCCGGTGGGGCATGACCTGGTCGTGAACGCCACACCCTTGGGCATGAACGAAGGCGACCCGCTGCCCCTGGACGTCTCGCGCCTGTCGCCCGACACTTTTGTGGGCGAGGTGGTCATGCGTGCCGAGACCACCGCGTTTTTGGCGGCGGCCCAAGCACGCGGCTGCCGTACGCAGGTTGGCACCGACATGCTGTACGAGCAAATCCCCGCCTATTTGGAATTTTTTGGCCTGCCCACCACCACGGCTGAAGTGTTGCGCCGTGTGGCGCAGCTGAGTTATTGAGCGCCCAACTGGAGCCTTGAGATGAACCTGAACAGAGTGGACCGCGAAGCCGTGCCGGACATGCCCAACCGATTGGGCATCGCAGGCATTGAATTCATCGAATACGCCACCAGCCGCCCGCAGGCCCTGGGTCAGGTGCTCGAAAACATGGGTTTTCGCCCGGTGGCGCGTCACCGCTCACGCGAGGTGATGCTGTACCGCCAGGGCGGCATGAACCTGGTGGTCAACGCCAGCCCGGACGATGCCCGCGTGAGTGGCACGGTCGACGGCCAGCCCGCCATCTCGGCCGTGGCCTTTCGGGTGCAAGACGCCCTGAAGGCGCACACCCGCTGCCTGGATTTGGGCGCATGGAACGTGGACAGCCATGCGCAGGCCATGGAGTTGCACATCCCCGCCATCCACGGCCCGGGCGGCAGCCGCTTTTACTTTGTGGACCGCTG
>JACCEA010511924.1_pt1 | contig 14347 bp, 12 predicted proteins | sample 7449851 | NCBI WGS metagenome assembly JACCEA01 (sample SAMN15323453, study PRJNA562643) | freshwater metagenome | isolation source: river surface water | place: USA:Blue River Watershed | collected 2017-08-18 | reverse complement strand
GCTTTTCTTCTGTCACCAAAACCTGGCGCTTTAACTGCTGCTACTTTTAATGAACCACGAATTTTATTTACTACTAAAGTTGCTAATGCTTCACCATCTAAATCTTCAGAGATGATTAACAATGGACGACCAGTTTGAACTTGTTTTTCTAACACTGGCAACAATTCTTTCATGCTGCTAATTTTTTTGTCGTAGATTAAGATAAATGGATTATCTAATTCTACTTCCATCTTATCAGCATTAGTTACAAAGTATGGTGATAAATAACCTCTGTCGAATTGCATACCTTCCACTGTTTTAACTTCAGTTTCTGTACCTTTTGCTTCTTCTACAGTGATAACACCATCTTTACCAACTTTTGCCATTGCATCGGCAATTAAAGTACCAATTACTTCGTCGTTGTTCGCCGAGATACTTGCTACTTGTTTAATTTTGTTGTTATCGTTACCAACTGATGTCGATTGTCCTTTTAAACTTTCAACTACTGCAGTAACTGCTTTGTCGATACCACGTTTTAAATCCATTGGGTTTGCACCAGCTGCAACGTTCTTAATTCCTGCCGTTACAATTGCTTGCGCTAAAACAGTAGCTGTTGTAGTTCCATCACCAGCAATATCAGCTGTTTTTGAAGCTACTTCTTTTACCATTTGCGCACCCATGTTTTCAATAGGGTCCTTTAATTCTACTTCTTTCGCTACCGAAACACCGTCTTTTGTTACCGATGGTGCTCCGAATTTTTTATCGATAATAACATTACGACCTTTTGGTCCTAAAGTAACTTTCACTGCATTCGCTAATGCATCAACACCACGTTTTAATGCTTCGCGTGCATCTACATTATACTTCACTTGCTTTGCCATATCCTTTTTCTTTTTAAATTTTTTTTGATAGAATGTTGTTAATTAAAGAATTGCGTAAATGTCCGACTCGCGCATAATTAAGTATTCTGCACCATCGTACGTAATTTCAGTTCCGGCATATTTACCGTATAAAACTTCATCGCCCACTTTTACAGTTACAGGCTCATCTTTTTTACCTTCGCCTACGGCTACTACTGTTCCTCTTTGAGGTTTTTCTTTTGCTGTATCTGGAATGTATAATCCAGAAGCTGTCTTCTCTTCAGCAGGTGCTGGTTGAATAACCACACGGTCTGCAATAGGTTTAATATTCAATGCCATAATCTTAAAATGGTTTATTTAATGAATGTTTAATTGTTTAACTACTTGCCCCTCCTCATTTCCTATGCCAAAGCCTAAAAAGGCCCTTAACATTACAATTTTGGCAGTTTTTAGATTTTTTACTTCACAAAATTTCAGAAAAATTGCCATTCAATGACATGCTGACAGAAAAAAAATCGGGCCTCACCCAAAGGGTAGGCCCGATTCATAATAAGTAACTATTTATTACTTCGTAGTATCTACTGGAGTAGCTGCAGGTGTAGCTGTTGGAGCTGCTGCTGCTGGTGGCGTAGCTGTAGCTGCATTGTCTATTTGCTCCTGAATCGCCGATTCTTGTACCGGTGCGTCTTCTGGTGCCGATCTAAACATATTCGCTGCCAAGCATAGTACCAATAAGGCAATGGCTAATGTCCATGTTGCTTTTTCTAAAAAATCGGTGGTCTTTTTAACCCCCATAATTTGGTTCGAAGATGCAAAATTAGAGGCTAATCCTCCTCCTTTTGGGTTCTGTACCAATACTACCAACACTAATAAAACGCATACAATTAGCGCTAAAATAATTATAAAATTAATCATCGTATTTAATTTATTTCTTTCTTAATTTCTTCAATAAGGCTTGCAAAGTAAGGCTTTTTTTCGGGATATTTCAAACTTAATTTTTCGTAAGCCGCAATGGCTTTGCCAAATAACTTCTGTTTTACGAATATTTGCGCCAAGGTCTCACTAACCGGAACATCCGAATCATCGGCACTGCGTTTTGCCTTGTTTTCTAGCGAATTAGGCAAATCTTCTTTCTTTATTTTAATAACTTTTGGATGCTGAGAATTAATAAAATCCTCTATTAAATTGCTCTTATCGCCCGTAAGTGTTTGATTATCGAGCTTTTCATCGGCTTTAATTAAGTAGCCTTCATTAAACACATTCCCCAAAATTAATTCACCAATTGCATCAGAAATCAATGGTTTAATCTCTTCGCTGGTATCTAAACGTATAATGGGCTTTTTCTCCTCTAACTTCTCTGCCACCTCATTTGGCTCATCTCCTCGTGTTCTCTTTAACCATTCCTCAAAACTTAATGCTTGTTTCGTTTCTTCGGGTTCTGGTTCAACATTCGCAATTTCCTCTGGCGCCAACTCTTCCATTGCTGGCTCTTCCAGCTCCATCATTACTTCTTCGGCAGGAGTCGCTTGTTCTTCTTCAATGCGTAACTCTTCTGTTGTTATTATTTCGTTGGATGGTAGATCGTTGTTTACTTCTTGTACTATTTCAATTACCTCGCTCTCCTCATTTGTTTCCTCTAATTCTGCAGGAACTTTATATAAGGTATAATATAACAACGAACGATTGCTCGCATATAATGCTGCTTTTTTTGTACACAATTCCGAATCTTTAAGTTCTAAGTTTCGGCTTGCTTTTGCTTTTAATACTTGAAACGTCTGACTAAAAGGATAAATCTCTAAGAGCATATTTATTTGCTCCAATTCTTTTGCCCCTAATTTCCCTGGCGATTGTATATATGTAACTAATTCCTTGCTAGTCATTTTACCAATTTACAAAAGCTTTGTTAAAGATGTCATCAATTAATTGTGTATTGATGGTTTTTATTAAATCAGCTTCAACGGTCGATAAGTTTTGTGTGCCCGGATAATCGGCATACCTAGTAAATACTTGTTCGAAGTTTTTACTCTCATCTTTATTATTGCTGAATCTTATTTTTACAGAAATCGTTAATCTGTTTTGTGCGGCAAACTCATTGCCCTGAATTGCCAAGGGTTTTATCGTATAATCTACAATAGTCCCTTCAAAATCTAAGTCGGCAGTGGTTCTTATTAGTTGTAATCCTGTTTGTGAAACTATACGATCTTTCAACGATTCTGTTAGAGTCTGACTTAATGTTGGATTTACTAGGGCTGCATTATTTTCAATGTAAGCCACAGAAACAGTTTTAGTATCGGGCGAAATTGAAGCACCACTCAAGGAATATATTTTGCAGGCGCTTAAACTTAGCACCATCAGTATAAATAAAAAAGAATGCGCTTTTTTCATACTATAAATTCAAATCGTATTCTTTAATTTTTCTATACAAAGTTCTTTCAGAAATACCCAATTCTTGAGCAGCATATTTTCTTTTTCCTTTATGTTTTTTTAATGCCTTTCTAATATAGTCTATTTCTTTTTCCTCTAAAGATAAGGTTTCTTCCACTTCTTCTACTACCGGATGATCAAAATTGTAATTCGACTGATTAATATTTACCGGCATTGGCAATGTTTTACCTTCCTCGTCGAGGGCATGTACATCTTGATAAAGTTTGTTTATAATGCCTGTGTTATTACTCAAATACTCATTTGTATTTTCCGAATGTTGTAATAAATCGACCACTACTTTTTTCAAATCCATCAAATCTTTTTTCATATCAAACAACACTTTGTATAAAATGTCGCGCTCAGAAAAATCGTTTTCTGCCGATGTATTTCCTAAACGCATAGGCAATTCGGAAACCGATTGTTCGAAAGGAATATATTTTAAAATGCTATGTGCATCAATTTCTTTTTTATCATTTTCGAGCACTGCAATTTGTTCTGCTAAATTTCTTAACTGACGAACATTGCCTGGCCATTTGTAATTTTCTAATAAACCACGAGCCTCTTCATTTAATTGTACAAGTGGGCTTCTGTATTTTACAGAAAAATCGGAAATGAATTTTCTAAAAATTAAATAGATGTCTTCTTTACGCTCTCTTAACGATGGTACTTTTAATGGAACAGTATTTAATCGGTAGTATAAGTCTTCTCTAAATTTTCCTTTTTGAACAGCTTCGTAAACATTTACGTTTGTAGCTGCAACAATTCTCACATTTGTTTTCTGAACTTTAGAAGAACCTACACGTAAATATTCACCAGTTTCTAAAACTCTTAATAAACGAGCTTGCGTACCCATAGGTAATTCAGCTACCTCATCTAAAAAAATTGTTCCTCCATTTACAACTTCGAAGTAACCTTTACGTGCTTCGTGTGCACCTGTAAACGAACCCTTTTCATGACCAAATAATTCTGAGTCGATGGTGCCTTCTGGAATCGCTCCACAGTTTACCGCAATAAATGGCCCGTGTTTGCGAGCACTTAGTTGATGTATGATTTGAGAAAACACTTCCTTACCACTACCACTTTCACCAGTAATAAGTACAGAAATATCTGTAGGTGCTACTTGTCGAGCAATATCAATTGCTCTGTTTAGTAATGGTGAATTTCCAATGATGGAAAATCTATTTTTTATTTCTTGTAAATCCATTCGTTCAGGATTTTTAAATTTAAATGTTAAACAATGTTACCTAACAAAGTCGCGGAGGTGCAATCTTTAATATTCACCTCTACATAGTCGCCTTTTTTATAACGTGTATCTACCGGAAATACTACAACTAAATTTTGATCATTGCGTCCTGCAAAATCTTTATCCGATTTTTTCGACAAGCCATCAATAAGTACTCGTTGAGTTTTGCCTACATATGTTTTTAATCGCTCTGCCGAATGTTTGCGTTGCAAATCGATAATTTGTGATAAGCGTTTTGATTTTATTTCTTCAGGAACATCATCTTCTAATTTTTTTGCAGCAGGAGTTCCTGGTCGCTCCGAGTAAGTAAACATATAAGCATACTCAAACCTCACATATTCCATTAAGCTTATTGTTTCTAAGTGTTCTTCTTCGGTTTCAGTACAAAAACCTGCAATGATATCGGTAGAAATTGCACATTCTGGTAGTATTCTTCTTATCGCATCAATTCTATTGATGTACCACTCTCTCGTATAGGTTCTGTTCATCAATTCTAAGATGCGCGAGTTGCCCGATTGAACTGGTAAATGTATATTATTACAGATGTTTGCATAACGTGCCATGGTATGCAAAACCTCATCTGTTAAATCTTTTGGATGTGAAGTAGAGAAACGTACACGTAAATCAGGGTGAATATTCGCAACCATTTCTAATAGTTGTGCAAAGTTCACTTTCTCCGATTCGTCATCAGAAATCCAATGGTATGAATCGACGTTTTGTCCAAGCAGAGTAACTTCTCTAAAACCGTTGTTAAATAAATCTTGTGCTTCAGCTACAATCGAATGTGCATCTCTGCTGCGCTCTCTTCCTCGTGTAAATGGTACAACACAAAAAGAACACATGTTGTTACAACCTCTGGTAATAGATACAAAAGCACTAACTCCGTTTGTATTTAATCTAATCGGACTTATGTCGCTGTAAGTTTCTTCTCTCGATAATAAAACGTTTACTGATTTTCTTCCTTCATCTGCCGATTGAATTAATTTTGGCAAATCGCGGTAGGCATCTGGTCCAACTACAACATCTACTAATTTCTCTTCTTCAATAAATTTCGACTTTAATCGTTCAGCCATACAACCCAACACACCTACTATCATCCCTGGATTATTCTTTTTTGCTGTTTTAAAATCGGTTAGGCGTTTTCTTACTCTTTGTTCGGCATTTTCACGAATAGAACAAGTATTGATGAATATTACATCGGCCTCATTAAAATTATTAGTGGTTTGAAAACCCATTTCGAGCATAATAGATGCAACGACCTCAGAGTCTGCAAAATTCATCTGACAGCCATAACTCTCAATAAATAACTTTCTACCGTTGGAAGCCTTTTCGGTACTCTCAATCATAAGTGCCTCACCTTGACGGCTTTCATCGTGATATTTTGTTGAAATCTGATCTAACATAACTTTAAATAGTCTGCAAAATTAGGAAATTTCTGAAAATTTGTCAGCATTTTTCTCATAAGCAGATGTTTTCATAAATTAGCAGAATGCCTATAAACAACATCAAAAAGTTCTGGAAAAAGATTCTAATCATAATTGCCTCATTTGTAGGGCTTTTACTTTTGGTGTCGTATATTTTGTTATTATATTGGAAGCCAATTATTAGTAAGGCTATCAAAGATTCTTTGTATACCTCCACGAATAAACTATATCGAGTAGAATTCGAAGACATAACTTTTAATGTGTTAATGGGGAATTTTGGGCTCAAAAACATTCGTTTAATTCCCGATAAAGCGGTTTATGAGGCATTAAAACAGAAAAAAGAACAACCAGCATATTTATTTGAATTAGCCATTGAGCGAGCAAAAGTACATGGTATAAACATCTTAGACTTATACCAAAATAATGCTTTAGAAATAGAAGAGATATCTATTAATAAACCAAAAGTAAAGGTGATTAATGATTTATCTTATAAAAAAGCTGCCGATGATACGTCTTTATTTAGGAACCCTTATACATTGATTAAAGATCAACTTTCGATGTTGAAAGTAGAACAAATTAATCTTAAAAATATTGAGTTCGAATTTATCGCCGATAGTTTAGGTAAACGAAAATCGAAGAGCATCTTTTTGAGTTATTTTAAAGTTCGAAATTTAATAATCGACTCATTAGCTCAAGTTGATTCTACTCGTCCGTTTTATTCTGATGATATAAAATTATCGATTAAAAATTTTACACATCCATTCCGCGACAGTGTTAACTCAATGCAGTTCGAAGAAGCAGTAGCAAGTACAGCTACCTCATCTATTCAATTGTATAATTTTAAAATAATACCTAATAAAAATGAAACACAATTTGCCGACAAATTTGGATTCCGTAAAACGAGAATCTATTTGTATGTGAAAGAAGCAAATTTGCAACATGTAAACTTTAAGAAATTATTTTTTGAACAAAAGCTTTACGGAAAAGAAATTGTGATAAACAAATTGGAAAGCAATATTTTTCGAAACAATACAATACCCAAAAATATAAATAAGAAAGTAAGATTTCCAGCAGAATTAGTGTATGATATTCGTATTCCTTTTTATTTTGATAAACTGACATTAAATAATTCTAAAATGGATTACGGTGAAATAGATTTTAAAACTAAACATCGCTGGAAGATAGATTTTGCTGATATCAAGGGAACGTTTAGTAATTTCAGTAATGATACAACAGCGCTTTTAAAAAACCCATTTACAACCATCAAATTAAACACAAACATTAACAACAAAGCTAAAACCAATGTTGAGTTTGTATTCGATTGTTTACATCCATTAAAATCATTTTTTGTAAACGGAACGATTTCAAATTATAACCTTCAAGATGTGAGTCCAATATTATCACAGTTGGTACATTTAGAAGTTTCGAATTGCAATTTACGCTCACTAAAATTTCTATTAAGTGGCGACAAAAAAAGCATGAATTGCAATGTTAGTATGATGTACAATAATTTGCGAGTTAAAGTATTGGAATTCGACAAAGAAGAAAACAAGCTTAAGCGAAATGGTTTATTTACAATACTAGCAAATCACATGGTATTAGAAGCTGCTAATCCAAGATCAAACGGTAGAATGGTACGACCAAAATTTGTATTAAGCCGAAAAGATGAGTGGAGCTTTTTCTCCTTTGTATGGAGAGGAATTTTGAAAGGCATGAAAGAGAGCGTTGGCTTGTCGGAACGAATGGAACAAGAGTTAAAATTTCAATCGGATAGGTATTTAAATTTTGTAAAGTTTAGAACAGAATTAAAGGAAAATAGAAAAGCTAGAAAAGAAGAAAGAAAGCGAAAGAGATTGCTGGAAAGATCAAAGTCAGATACAGTAGCTAAAACATATTACAATTAATATTGTTTAATAATCTAAATAACAATAATATGAAACTCTTTGTACCATTATTTACCTTGTTAACAGCTTGTTTCGGTGCAAGCTCTATAAAAAGCAAACCTATGAATGAGAATGTTGGAATAAGTACGGTTAGCCTTTACGATTTTAAAATGAAATCTATTGATGGCGAACTTATCGACTTTAGTAAATACAAAGGGAAAAAAGTACTAATTGTAAATACAGCTTCTGAATGTGGTTACACGCCACAGTACGCGGAATTAGAGGAATTACACAAAAAATATGGCGACAAATTGGTCATTTTAGGATTTCCTGCTAATAATTTTGGTGGTCAAGAACCAGGTTCAAATAAAGAGATAGCGAGCTTTTGTCAAAAGAATTATGGTGTAACTTTTCAATTATTCGAAAAAGTTGAAGTTACAGGTTCTAATGCTTGTGAATTATACAAATGGTTAAGTACAAAAGAACTAAACGGCTGGAACTCTCAAGCTCCTAAATGGAACTTCAACAAATATTTAATCGACGAGAATGGTCAGCTTATAAAGTACTTCCCATCGTCGGTAAAGCCAATGAGTAAAGAAATTACAGCTTCGATATAATTATTTTTTTCTTAGTTCGATGAACAATTCCTTGCCAGCTCTTGGTGGTATAGAATTATAACAGGTTTCAAAATGAAGCAAATCGAAGTACGAAGAAAAATAAGATAAATACTCTTGTTTACTTCCACCAAATGGTGGTCCATCAACAAAAGACGTATCGAACAAAAGACCTACAAGCACTCCTTTATCATGTAAAAGGGAGTGCATTTTTTTTGCATAATTCTGTCGCCATTCGGGATTTATTGCACAAAAAAATGTTTGTTCTATGATTAAATCATACGAACCTTGGTGTTCGAAAAAATCTTCGTGATGTATATGATCGATTTGAAAAGAAGGGAAACGGAGTTTAAAATTTTCGATTGCCGAAGCAGCGAAGTCAAGAATATGAACATTCTTAAATCCATTATTTAATGCCCATTCGGCTTCATAAGCATTGCCACAGCCAGGAATTAGAATTTTTAACTCTTTGTTAATGAGTGTTTTTAAATAACTTACAATCGGTTCTGATGCTGAACCTAAGTCCCAACCAGTTTTATTTTCTTGGTATCGGCCTTCCCAATAGGCATCGTTTAATTCCATAGCTTTAAGGAGTGATAGAGTGCTACAAAAAAATTATATATTTGCCAATAATAAGAAATATGAACAAGGAAGAACAATTATTTGCTCAGTTATTGTATATTTTCCATTCTTCGGGAATGCAAGGATTAGGAAAAATTATGAACCCTGTTACGAATAAAATTGAGCTTAATTTGGAACAGGCAAAGCAATCTATTGATATGCTTGAGATGTTAAGAGATAAAACAAAAGGTAATTTAAGTGCAGAGTCGGAACGAATGTTACAACAATTCCTATCTGATTTGCGTTTAAATTATGTCGACGAAGTAAACAAGAAAAATTCATAAAGAGATTTAGATCATGGAACAAGAATCGCAGCCAAAAAAAGACACGAAAAAGATTTACATTTTATTAGGTGTAATTGTATTGTTAATTGGCACAAACATTTTCTTATGGATGCAAAAAGATAAAACCGAAACTCGTTTCGAACAAACATCCGATGAAAAAGCTAAACTTCAAGTTCAGTTAAATGAATTGTCGCAAGACTTAACAGAAGCTACAGCAAACGCCGATTCTTTAAACGAAAGTTTAATTGCTAAAGACGAAGAGTTAAAAGCTAAAGTATCGCAATTGCAAAATGCCTTAAACCGTGGAAACATGACAGCTGCTCAATTAGAAAGAGCACGTAATGAAATAGATCAATTAAGATATTACATTCGCAAATACCAAGACGAAATCGTAACCCTAAAAAAGGAGAACGAATTGTTAGCATCTGAAAATTCAGGTTTGAAAAAAACAGTAGAATCAGAGCAACGTAAGTCGTCGGATCTAATCAATCAAAACATTAACCTATCTAACAAAGTTGCTGTAGCAAGTTTATTAAAAGCAACAAGTATAAATGTACTTGGAGTTCGCTACAGATCAAATGGCAAAGAGGTTGAAACGAATCGTGTTAAAACTTTAGAGCGTTTAAAAATTACATTCAATTTAGCAGAAAACCAAGTAGCTCCTCAAGGTGCTAGAGATTTTTACATTCGTGTAATTAACCCATCAGGTAAGGCAGAGGTAGTAACTGATGCTGCAGATAGTAAGTTTACTGCCGATGGTGAAGAGATGCAATACTCTGCTAAAAACACGATGAATTTCGAAAATAAATCGGGACAAACATATACTATGTTCTGGAAAAAATCATCGAGCATCGAACCAGGTGAATACACCATTATTTTATATGCTGATGGTGCTAGCATTGGAACTAGCAAGATAGAATTAAAATAGTGCTCGAGCTTGCATGCTCCCCGAATGAATGGTTTTGCTCCCGGTAGAACTTCTTCCGTCGTACAGTATACTTAACTGTAAGTTATTGCTGAGGTTTTTTTGCCAATTAACCGACCATGTTAAATTTCGTCCGGGTTGTAATGCTTCCAACAATTCATATGCTATCGCCGAGTTGGTGTTGCCACTAAAATCATTATATATAAAATTCAATTGAGTTTGTATACTCGATTTGCCCCCTGCATTATACTTTAAATCGGCACTTAATTTATGTTGTGTCGATTGCTCTGCTGATGCAGTTTTGTTTTCTTGTTTTAAAAATAAATATGACAGACTCCATCGCAATTCTGTAGATACTTGCAAGCCAAACTCCGGACGAACACTGTAGTAGTTAATTTCGTAATTACGCTCTGATGCCGCTTCATTACTCGCTTTTTTTAAACCTTGTTTAACTTCTGATAAAATAGAATACCTTCCTAATATGTTCCAACGTGTTCTAATGAGTTGTTCATTAAAAGAACGTGCATCGAATCCAATACTTAATAAGTTTTTATTACTGCTCCCTTGTATAGTATAGTCGGCTCCAAACACAGGGTCGCTTCTTTTAAAATAAAACGATTCTCTGTATTGAGTATTGATACCGATTAAACTGCTGTCTTCAATAGTTAAATCAAATGGGTTAAATAAATTTTCCCTTGCAGTGTTTATTGTTTTACGTTCAATCTTAAAATTTAACTGATTAGAGAATAAAGAAATATATTTTAACAATCCTTCGCGGTTACCCCACATGCGCTGTGGATCAAGCAATATGTTTTCTGAAAATGAGGTTGACTTGGTTCGAACAAATTCTGTATTTACAATACTTACTCGGATATAATCGGCTTCGTAGGTATACTTAGCAATTTCAAATTCATTTAATTCTTTAACACCATTGTTGTTGTAATCTCTGTAAACATAAACTCCTTGCCCTGCAGGAACCTGAATATATGTAAATGCTCTCTTAGGTTCTTGCCCAGTTCCTATTTCATAAAAAGTGTTACTTGTTATAAATCCTTTAAAAGCAGAACCATCAAATCTAATTCTTGAAATAATATTTTCTTCAGATTGCAAATTACTCGTTGTACTAATTACATTTAACTTTCTGTAATTGGTGCTAATACCAAACAATGCATTCGGGTTTTTATTTAATTCTATGTTGGTTAAAATATTTTCAGTTCGAGTTGCTGCCCTTAAGTTATTTTGAAAAGGACTTTCATCAAATCGATTTGAATATTCTACTAGATATTTATTAATCCAATTTTCTGGACTTTTTAAATATGCTTTATAAATATAAAAAGCAAAACTTCCAGTTGATAATGAATCGTTCTGGGTGTTTTTGTAAATATTTTTTTCTGTTTCTTCTCCAATACCAATACTCACATATTTTGTATTTTTACTAAGGTCTACGAGATGTTTTAAAAAACTACTTTCGTTTCTATTGTTATTCAATTTCGTTAAAAGTAGTGAAGCATTAGAAAACAATCGGTAACTACGATAATTAATATCGGAGCCAATACTTTGTTGTACTCCTTTATAAATGGTGTCTTTCAAGAAAATCGCATTTCTATAGAACAATATATTTTTATTGTTTTTTACTAAGGCAGTTTGAAATGTATACCATTGTTCTTGAGTTCGAGTATTATTAATGATGTTAAAATCTCTATTAAATTCCACCGGTCGATAAAATTCTACGAAGCGAAAATTTTTATCGAGCACTTCTGCTTGTATTGAACTTATTAAATACAATGAATTCGTTGAGTCGGATGTAAGTTTTTCTTTATATTCAATAAAAGTTTTATTGGCAATTCCAACATTATCATTATCATTAATTTTTGAATATAAATTCAAGTCGGTATTACTAATAGCAAGCTCAGTTCCCATTCTCCATTTTTTATTCGCTAGATGTTCCGCAGCAAATGTCATCATGCTCGACTTTCGAGGGGCTATAAGAACTACTACAGGCTCAAAACTTCCTTGTGGTATACCATTAATAGGTGTAACATATTTGAACACTCTTCCATTTGCTAATGAATTTTCGAGCACATAGTTTCCTAGATTATTTCCTAATTGAGAGAAATTAACTTTGTAGATAGCATCTTCCGGATTGTTAGAATACACATAAATGCTTACTCCGTTCGAATCAATTTTTTTATATCTAATTTCCGAATCACTAAAACCTGTACTATCAGCGGATGGATAATATGCTGTACTAGTATTATCACCTACGGTCGATAAAAATAATTTTTGTGCGTCATTTAAATCTTGAAGAAGTGGTCTGTTTTTAGCGTCTTGTTCGTTGTAATAGTTGAATCTGAATGATGTGTTATTTCGTTCAATGTTTGAACTAAGAGTAGTTAAACTTCTCGAATAGTTTTTGTCGGAATATTCAAACTCAACAGTAATACGTGAGTAAGCAGTAATAACTCTACGTGGCATGAATGTAATTTCTGCGGTGTTATAATCGATAGTATAATCTAGGTTCTCTCCACGTTTCATTAACACTCCATCAATAAATACACGTTCGGTTCCGGCAAGTACAATAATGAAATTCTCGTTAGCAATTCCTTGTAATCGGTATGGTCCTTGTATGCCTTCTCTCCCTAAAAATACTTGTCGGTTGTACTTTCCTTTAGCGATTGCAGCGGCGAGGTCGTTTCTTATTTTTAAATTATTTTTAGTTTCAAAACTTGTTTGTATGTAAGCGCCTTTAGCCTTTTTGAAATAATTTAAAAAATAGGAGTTCGGTTTACGTAATTCAAAATCTCCCGCCGTTAGGTTATAGTTTTTGTGTAATAATTGAATATACACACGATCAAAATCCTGTATCTGCTGTGTATTGCCTTCCGGTTGTATTGGAATATTATCGTCGGAAATTACAGCAATTACTTCAAGATCTTCAGAAATACGACCATTGAGCTGTAAATTTAAACTAGAGTTTAAGCTTAGGTCTTGGTTATTACCAAGTGTTATTGCTCTTGAAATACTGCCCGAACGATTTAATCCTGCAAAACCAATATCGTTGTTTGACCGACTTTCTACACTAAAAGCAAAGGGGTTATTTATGGCTTGTTCGCTCTTTTGAAGGAGTGAGATATCTTTATGTAGGTATTTTTTTATAAATACTGATGGTACGCTGTCGGTACTTGTTTGTGCAAACAAGTGGCTTGATAGCAGCATCAGCATAAAAAAAATACGGTACATTTTAAGCATTATCCTTATCTAAAGGTATAGAAACGTAAAAAGTAGTGCCTTTATTGAGTGCCGATTGAAACCAAATTTTGCCATTTGCGTTCGCAACGATGTTAAACACAATTGCCAAGCCCATACCCATACCCGAATTTTTGGTGGTAAAGTTTGGTTGAAATATTTTGTCTTGTAATTCTTCCTCAATACCAGTACCATTATCTTGTATCATCACCACAATGTTTGAAGCATCGTTAATGAGTTCTATGTTTATTTCTCCTTTACGTTGCGATGGTATACATTGAATAGCATTTTTTACTAAGTTGTTAAAACACCTAATCATTTGATCCTTATCGGCAACAATATTTGATTTCAAGTTTGGCATATAACCAAGCTCTATCGATACATCACTTTCATTTTTATACAAGTCGACAACATTGGTGATAATTTCTTTTAAGTCTAACTTTACTTTATTAGCCACAGGCATTTGCGCAAAGTTTGAAAACTCTGAAGCAATAATCGATAGGGATTCAATTTGTTGTATAAAAGTTGAATGAAATCGCTCAAATTTTTCATTGAAATTTGGGTCATTATCAGACCACGAACGCTGAAGGTGTTGTAAACCTAACTTCATTGGCGTTAGTGGATTTTTTATTTCATGTGCAACTTGTTTTGCCATTTCGCGCCAAGCATTTTCACGTTCCGATTTTGCAAGACGCTCGGTACTCTCCTCTAGTTCCACAATCATTCGATTGTATTCGTTAATTAGCTTGCCAATTTCATCTTTACTCTTCCAGGCAATGGGGTCCATTTTTTTACCAATTTTTGTTTCTCGCAATTGCTCCTCGATTAAAGTTAATGGTAAGGT
>JACCEA010258892.1_pt1 | contig 14348 bp, 13 predicted proteins | sample 7449851 | NCBI WGS metagenome assembly JACCEA01 (sample SAMN15323453, study PRJNA562643) | freshwater metagenome | isolation source: river surface water | place: USA:Blue River Watershed | collected 2017-08-18 | reverse complement strand
GTTCTCTATCTTTATTCATTAAAACATACGCGCCTAATGCTGTTCCTAAAAGTAATAAACTAGTATTCATTTTAAGAAAAGAAACAGAAAAAAGAAAAAATTTATTTATTTAATAACAAATGGCAAGATTTGATTACGACCATCTCATACTTTTATTTTCTTTTTTGTTCCTTGTTTTAATCACAATTCAGTTAAATAAGATTTATTCTTACAACGACCCTATGATTGAAAGAATAAGAAATGACTTATTAAAGGTTGACCCAAGAGTTAAAAATCTTAAATTTTATGCTTCAAACGAATCCTTCACTGAAGATAAAAAATATGTTTACCTTTGTCTTAAGGACGAAAATGGTAATTACTATGACTATAACATGCTTATGTATGTTTGCTTACATGAATTAGCCCATGCTTTTAGTGTTGGTATTGATACCTCTCATACATCCCAAGAATTCAAAGACAACTTTAGAACCTTATTAAGACGTGGAGAAGAATTAGGACTTTATGACCCTAAAAAACCCCTCAATTATAATTATTGTCCTCGTTCATAACGAGGACCGAGCAAAGCGATGTCCCGAGAAACTAATTTTTTACATAAAAATATATGTAAAAAATATATAGTTGAATATAAGATGTATATAACACTTACAACATAGTATAACCATAAGTAGTAGTACCAGCTGAAACAGTAATAGAGATTTGTAAGTTGATAGTCTTTTGAGTACCAGATGAAATAGTTTTGTTTGAACCAGAACCTCCAGATGAATTAACTGCAATGGTTAAAGTACCAGAACCAATACTGAAAGCTTCGAATGAGAAGATATCGGATGATGAAACATCGAAACCACCTGGACCCATTAATAAGGTAATTAAATCAGAAGCTGATGGTAAGGTTAAAGTAGCATTACTACCGTTAAGGATGACATTACCTGCAATTAATTGTTCTGCAGTTAAGGTAGCAGTAGTAGTAAAGATTTGAGTTGCTGGGAATCTAATTAATTTACCAGATTGAACTGTAGACTTTCTAACATCGCTGACGATAGAGAAAGAAGTTGGATTTTGAACGTTATAGAATGACATTTCGGTTTATTTATTAATGGAGAAAGAAAAAAAATAATTATTTTTTTTATGAATTTAAGTCTAACTTCATAAAAAAAAATAAGATTTAACAGTATTACAATATAGCATAACCATAAGAAGTAGAACCAGCAGAGACAGTAACGGTAATTTGAATTGCTATAAGTGCTTCTGTTTCTTTTAAGACAAGTTTAGAACCTGTACCATCAGTACCAGCGTTAACCTTAAGAGCAAAAACAGTGTCAAGATTTTGAACCTTCAAAGTAAAGATATCAGATGATGAAACATCGAAACCTGCTGGACCCATTAATAAGGTAATTAAATCAGTAGCTGATGGTAAGGTAATAATTGCTGGATTACCAGAAGTACCAGTAGCACCAGGAGTAGCTAAAACATTACCTGCAATAGTTTGTTCTGCGGTTAAGGTATTTGAAGCACCAGTAAACCATTGAGTTTGTGGGAATCTAGATAACTTACCACCTTGATAAAAGAGAGAAGCTTGTGGTGAGTTGATTATATCAAAAGTTGATGGATTAACAACGTTATAGAATGACATTTTATTAATGGAGAAAGAAAAAAAATATTTTTTTACTAATTGATTTTTATCTCTTATATACTATCTTTATAAAATAAAATGAGTGTTATAGTTCCTATTTCAAGCCTTACCCCTACTATTCTTAAAAAACTAGATAAAGACCTTCATGTAAAACCAATTATCCAACCCCTCAAATCTCCAGTGAAAACCTCCTCAAAACTCGTTGAAGCATTTGATACTTTTAAGTTAGACCCAAGGTCTAACAAGTTAGATAATGATACTTCTGTCGCTGCTATACCTTTTAATTATTACTACCATCACCTTGAAAATATAGAAAGAATTCCCAACTCTGAATTTAAACCCATATCTCTCAAATTTGAAGGAAACCTTTTACCCCGTCAAAAAGAAGTCAAAGATGAATGTGTTGAAATATTAAACAGAACTGGTAGTGTTGTTTTATCCCTTCATACAGGCTTTGGTAAAACCGTTATGGCCATTTATCTTGCTTCTAAAATCAAAGTCCAAACAATCATCATATGTCATAGAAAAATTATTATGGACCAATGGGTTCAAAGTATCAACAAATACATCCCTACTGCAACGGTAAGAGTATTAGGGGAAAAAACTAAACGTGGATATAAAGGACCTGAAGAACAAGATGTTGACTTCCTTATTTGTAACGTCATAAATATCCCCAAAAAAGATAGAATGTATTTTAAGAATTTTGGCCTTGTTATCATAGATGAAATTCATACTATCTGTACAGATTCTTTCTCAAGAGGTCTTTTATATCTTTTCCCTGATTATATGATTGGGTTATCTGCCACACCATTTAGAACCGACGGTATGGATAGATTGATTGAACTCTTTTGTGGACCTGAAATTATCTATAGGAAACTTTATAAGCCATTTAATGCCTATAAACTTAAAACTAGTTTTAAACCTAAAACTGAACTGAATGTGTCCGGGACACTTGACTGGAATTCTGTGTTGGAAGACCAAGCCGTAAATAATGATAGAAACAATCTCATAGCTAATTTATGCCGATATTTTATAAATAGAAATATCCTTGTCCTTGTTAAACGCAAAGAACATGCGGATATACTTAAGAATATCCTCTCAAAATATGGTGAAGACGTTGATATCTTCACTGGAGACAGTAAAGAGTGTAATTACAATTGTAGGATACTTGTAGCCACATATTCTATTAGTGGGGTCGGTTTTGACCATCCGAAATTAGACTTACTTATAGCCGCAGCAGATGTGTTAGAAAATTTCACCCAATATATAGGTCGTATATTTAGAAGGGATGACGTAAGTGCAGTTTACATAGATTTAGTGGATGAGATGGCAACAATAAAGAAGCATTCGGTAGAGAGATTAAAGATATGTAAGGAGCTTGGGGCAGAGGTTAAAGATTTTGAAAAAACATTCAGGGATTTTTTTAAAATGATTTCTTACTTAAATTTATAATCTTTTTTTATTAATAAAAATGATGAAGTCATTTATTCGTGAAGAATTAACGGCAAAATTGTTGAATGATAATAATATGGAGGTAAAATTACCTTTGTATGGTTTTATGCAGAATTATTTGTCTTCCAGATATAATTTTATTCCTAAGGTTGATTTGGAGAAGAAAATACGAAGTGGTAAATTATACGACATAAGAGAGTTTGCAATTTACATGTTTCAATGTAACGCTCTTTTAAACGTTGAATGTATAGAATTTGACCACAGCTGTTTTATAATCTCAAAAGAGCATTCATTCGATACAGTAGAATATAATATACCTCAACCTGACGGATTTGATTATGCTGTAAGAAATAATTACATTGATTTTAACTTCATAAAGACCCCATTTTTTATGTTGAACAATATAGTCCATCCTGAAACTTATGATACAAAAACTTTATATCTTTATGGGTTATATGAAACCTTTATGTCTCCTACATTTGACAAAAATCTTATGCCTTTTGGAGAAGGTATAATTGATTTTTTTAAAGAGTGTGATAGAATCCAACTTCCTTTTAGAGATGTTGTGTCAAAGCTTATTTTATCCCAACTTCCTTCTTTTAATGATTATTTTGACGCGGTTCTTCCCATCCTTTTAAATAATATGTCTATAGTTGAGACATATCCATCTATTTTAAAGTTTCCAAATGATTTTTCATATCCTGAGAGTAAAAGTAGCTTGTTACTTTCTATAAACAACTCTTCCCCTGGAATACTCTCTGAATATGATGAAAAATTAATAAAAAAGTATAATGTGAATTTAGAGAAGATATTACCCTTTGAAACTCTTGTATATTCTTACCCTTTATATTCACCTGTAAATAAAAGTGTCATTTATAACATAAATTCATCATTAAGTTATGGTGTATATATTAAGTTATATAATAGGGCTATGAAAGACGGTATGCCTGACAAATTAGAAAGAATATATAAATTAAAAAAATCACTCGCTTCATACCTCAAATCTTATTATTTTTCATATCATATGCAACACAGTGTTTTTAAACATCTTTATCCTGTTAGTGCTTTTATCTCACAAAAATTAGGTGATAATGTAATTGACGAACACTTTCCTACTTGGACCCTTGGTCAAATTAAATCTATTAAAAATAAAGATGACCTTTTCCGTCTCATCATTAAGACGGTATGGTATAACAATAAATTTATGGCAAGTAAACTTGAAAAGGACCTTAAAAGCCTTATAAACGATAAAAACTTAAACGACCTTCAAGTATACAACAAAATAAATGAATTGTATAAGAAAAATAAACCAAAAGAAACAGGGTTTGATAGAGGTCAATTTAGATATGAAGAACTTAATAAATTAGGCCTTTTTAATAACCTAGAAATTAACGATTATACAAAATACCTTGATTTTGGAGGTGGTATTGGTGATGTGTCTTCTTCTATAGCTAAAAACTTAAAATTAAAAAAAGAAAACTCCTTTGTGACTGATATCCAAAATTGGCTTGGAAAAGAACACACCGATGAATACATAAAGTATATAACCTACAGATATCTCAAGACAAATTCACTTCCTTTTGAAGAAGGAACATTCAACCTTATAACTTGTCTTCAAGTTCTTCATCATATCCCTGACAAAAAATATACTATTTCTCAGCTTCGCCGAGTAATTAATTCAAATGGTATATTGATAGTAAGAGAACACGATTGTAGAGATGTTCAAGACAGAACTATGATTGATATTGAACATTCCCTTCACGCTTATGCCGTAGATGAACAAGGTATTGATTACTTTCAAAACTATCACGACAACTATATGTCTAAGGATGAACTCTCAAATCTTATGAAAGAAGGCGGATTTGAACTTGTCAATACTTTCCCTGAAAAAGGTCTTACAAGATATTATTATTCAGTATGGAAACCAGCTGGTAAATCTAAGCCTACTGTTACTACCACAGCAAAAAGGTCGTGGGCTGATGATATATCTTCGGATGAAGAGGTTGACCTTAACCTTGATAAAAATAAACAACCAAATTTAACCTTTAAAAAACTCTCAGAATATGATAAAGACGATGTTATAACTGAAATGAAGTCAGTAGGGTTTCCTTATCATAAATACTATATAAATACTCCTGACTATTATTTTAACAATTTAAAGAATTTTAAATATACTCTTAACCCAGAAATTGTTGATAGAGTTCAAGGTATTTACTTTAAGTCTCCTATAACTTATATCTTTAAAGAACCTGAACTTTTTGGTATGAAAGGACAAAGAATGACACCTACTCTCTTAACTATGAAAGAGGATTATAGCACAATTGATGTTATAACGAACTTGTTTACAGAAGAAGAAAGAATTAAGGCTAAAGTGTATAAAGGAAAGTCTGACGCTGTTTCTCCATTTGAATTCTGGATGACAGGAAAATCTAAGATTATAGACCGTATTTACTCTGAAAAACAATCTCTTAATTCATATACCCTTAGAGAAGCTATATTTGAACTTGTTCCTGAAGCTACTCTTTTCAAGACTACTGTGGCTAAATCTATCTATGATATATTTAAACCTACTCATATCCTTGATATGAGCTCAGGATGGGGAGATAGACTAATTGCAGCTATAGCTTATGGTGAAGCTTCTGGTGTTAATGTTAAATATTCAGGTTTTGACCCTAATTCTTCTCTCAAATATAAATATATGAATATTGTTAATAAATTAGCGCCAAGAAATAAACAAGAGAATTTTAAGGTTAGAACTGAACCATTTGAAAGTGCAAACTTGAAAGATATTAAAGATGTAGATTTATTCTTCTCAAGTCCTCCATACTTTGATTTTGAAGTTTATACAAACGAAGAAACACAGTCTATCAACAACTATAAAACATATCCGGATTGGGTTGTTAAATTTTTGTTTAAAAGTATCAAAAATGCATTTTCAGTCATTGTTAAAGGCGGATATTTCGTTATGCATATTACAGATACAGGTAATATGAGAAATGTATGCGAACTTATTAAGCTTTACATTGAAGAATATTTAGATGGAAGTTATATCGGTTGTATTTTCACACAAGCTCCAGGTAAAAGAAGACATCCAATGTGGGTGTTTAAAAAGGATCAAAAGGTTAAAACAGATAAAATTATGAATAAATTATACCCTGAAATTTATAACTTGATAATTAAGGTTGAGAATGAACCTGTCGTAAGTAAGCCTGTTGTTAAAAATACAACGGAAGACCCTGGGTCTTCCTCAAAGAGAGTTAAAAAAGAAGAACCTGCGGTTGTTTTGCAAAGCAAAACGGAGCTACCTTCGGTTGCGGTTCCAGGTTTTTTCAACTTTTAAAAGCTTAAAAAAATAATCTTGTTATATTATAAAGATGGAAACTCCTAATAAAATAAAGTTTATAGATGATGACGGTTCAGTAGAAGTGCTTGATCCTCCTATGACAGCTAGAGTTCACGTTGAAACTCCAAACCAAGAAGAAAATGTTCCGGATACAATTGAAGAAGAATCTTCAAGTGATGAAGATATTGTTATTGTAAGTTCCTCCGCTGAGGGTGAAATAAATGATATTTCCTCTTCCGTTGAAAGTATATCGTCTTTGAAACCAGTGATAGAAACAGAAGTTGTAGAACAGCATGTAAAAGACCTTGAAAAAATGGAAAGTGTTATTGCATCTTCTGTTGAAGCGATACAACCGCCTTCGGCTCCGTTCTCGGAACGAGAACAAGGTTCCCCTGACGTTATCAAAACTGATGAGGTGAAAGTCCCCGAAAAGGAAGAGATAGATAAAGAAGCTTTAAGTATAGTTGCAAATGCTGTTCAAGATATTCGTGCAGAAGAACATAAACAAATCACCCCTAAAGGATGTTGTATTTTACAATAATTTTATTATTTCTTTTAGTAATAATAAAATGTCATTTGTTAAAGATTTACTTAAGCATATTGAAGATGAAGACAGGAGACAATATGTTCCTCTTAGACCTCGTGAAGAAACCTTTCAAGAAAGAATGATGAAAGAAGACAGAAGACAATATGTTCCTCTTAAACCTCGTGAAGAAACCTTCCAAGAAAGAATGATGAAAGAAGACAGAAGACAATATGTTCCTCTTAGACCCCGTGAAGAAACTTTCGAAGAAAGAATGACTAAAGATGATGCTGTAAGAACTATAATTAGAGGTCCAAAAAAATACTGGGAAGAAGATCCTGAAGAATTTATTAGAAAGTTAAAATTAGAGATGGAAGCAAACCCAAATGCTTTCCGTATTAAAACATCAAAGAGAAAGCCTAAGAGAAAGTCTAAAAAGACATCTAAAAGAAAGAACTCTAAGAGAAAGTCAAAAAAGAACTCTAAAAGAAAAATATCAAGAAGAAGAAAATAATTTTCTTTTATTATCTATAAAATGGAAACAAGATATGCTTTATTAGGGAAGAAACTCTTTAATAAATGTAAAACATCACAAGCAACCTCAGAAGAGATTAGCGAGCGTTTATCACATCTTCGTAAATGGAACCAAGGCAAAATTGACGAAGATGATAATTTCTACCACAGTGAAGAATACGACAAAAATTACTTGAATAAATTATTAGCACCTATTGACCTGAAAGTTCCATTTGATACTCCTGCAACCCAAAGTGAGCTTCAACATTTTGCAGAAGTTTGTGGATTGACACGCGATGCTGTGGATGTTACAGACTTATTTACCTATGATTGGAGAAAACATGCAACTGAATATATAGACCCTTCTACCGGGCTCCAATATTTTAAAGTACCTAAAGGAGCTATACTTTACCACGGTATGGATATTAAATATCCGTTTGATATAACAAGGGTCCCAAAATATTTTGCAAGGTTACCAACAGCATATCCTTATGGGTTTGTTAGTGCAAAGAATAATCGTTCTGTAGAAGGAGGAAAGGTTGTTCCATTTAGATTAAAAGAAGATATCTTAGTCCTCAATATTACATCTTTAGAGAACTGGAAGATACTTATGCCTACAGAAGAAAATGTCCCTGAAGATGTTCTTAGAGAGGCTGATGAAAGCTTCTATTATATTCCAAATTCTGACCGTAAGTTTATAGGGAGAACTTCAACCACAAAAGGTGATAATGTTATTTATAATTATATTTTATCCTTACCACAAACATCTATAGCCGCAGCAGCTGGTTCTAGAGGTGGTCACGAAGAAATTGTATTTACAGATGTATCCAAACTTGAAAAAGTAGGATATGAATTACCATATGAAATTGTGATGGTAAATGATTTATCAAGAGAAGATGATATAGAATGTGCGTTTGCTATTGAAGCAAGAGCAACTACAAATGACCCGAGCTTTAGATTGGTTGCAACATTATCCGAACAAGAATTTAGAGCAGGTAGATATGGTTTCTCACCTAAAGAAGGAGAAACAACGTTTAAGATATCACATAAGGAGAAGAATGAATTAAGAAAAAAATGCTTACAACGAGCGTTAGGAAACTTTGAAGCAATAACTCCATATAAACCTCCTGTTGAGAAGAAAAGAGTAACATATAAATCAGCTACTGCTAAGAAGGTTGAGATACCCTCTCGTGATGAAGAATCATCTTCATCGGAAGAAGAAAAACCATTAAGAAGAGTAGTTCGTAAATCAGCAGTTAAGAAACCTGTAAAAAAGTATTCTTCAGATGAAGAAAGCGACTAACTTGAAAAATAAAAAAAATCTTTTATAATAATAAAACATGCTTATAAAAGATAAAAAAATAGCCAGTATATCTGGTCCTGTATCTTTCGCTTTACTTAAGCCTAAAAAGTTTATATTTGACGACCTTAAGAAAGAAGGTGTTCATCTCCCTATATTTATGTTATTTGGAGATTACCATTTTTCTGATGATTTTCAGTGTGAAAATTGTAGTTGTAATTTAAAAGATCGTTCTTGTTGTATGCCTGTTTATTCAGATGAATTTTTAAAGTTGATTGACAGTATGGCTACCAAAGAATATCCTATTGACTTTGGTATAGAGGGATTTAACTTAGAAGATGATAGAATGAGATACAAATATTTTGCAGAAAAATCTGCTGAATGGGATAAAGAATATGGTCTTTTAAAAAAAGGATCTATCCCTAAATTAAGGGAAAGTATTACTGCTTGCTATCAAAGGGAACTAAGAGGTTCAAAACTATATGAAAAATATTGCCCTACAAAGAATATCAGATGGCATTATATGGATCCTAGACAAGCAGGAGAGTCAAAATATAATTTAGAATACTTATTGTGGCAATTAGGCTTTTTAGAAGAGAAGATATTTGCTATAAACTATAAGAAAGAGGATAAAAAACAGCTTAAAAAAGATATTGACGAAGTAAAGAAAAAATTTCCATCGGAAGAAATGTGGAGGGTTGTTACCAACCTTAAAAAACAATTAGTAATAGACCCTAAAAGTGGTATTGAAAACTATTTTATGATAGGTGAAAAATATAATAATAGTTTAGTTTTGAAACAATTTAACAAGCTGTCTAAAAGCTTCAAAGATTTACCATTTTGGAAACAAGCATTATCAGACTATATAATATATGTTTTAAAAGAACGAAGAGAGCGTTATGATAAATTATTTAGTAATAATTATCTAGAAGAAATGGATAGTTCAAGAGCTAAATATTATTCACTATTATTTAACTATGATATTGAAGGTGTTTTTGAATTTATTAATGGTGAACACTATAATATGCTTGGAGCTACTCTTAATATAACGGAAAACGCTATATTTCTTGATCTCTATTATATATTTAGAACCTTCAAAATACCTAAAGGAGACAAAAATGGATTTTTGTCAATAAGTTTATTTGGTGATGCTCACTCTCAAAATATAAAATACTTTCTAACAGAGATTATAAAGTTTTATGAGGTTGTTGAAGATGTTAAAGTTAAAGATGAAGACAAGCCTGAAATGAGATGTACTTATATGCCTAATATAGACTTTAATGAATTAACCCTTGAATATGGGGTTGAAATTATTAAACCTTCAGTTAAACCTTATGTCGCGCCTTACGTTGCTCCTGTAGTTAAACCTTATGTTCCTCCTTATGTTGCTCCTGTAGTTAAACCTTATGTAGCACCTTACGTTCCTCCTGTAGTTAAACCTTATGTTGCTCCTTATGTAGCACCTTCTAGAGGTCCAGCAAGAAGGTCTCCAGCTAGAAGAGCTCCAGCTAGAAAGACCTCAGCAAGAAGGTCTCCAGCTAGAAAAACCTCAGCGAGAAGATCACCAGCAAGAAAAGCACCGGTAAGAAGATCACCAGCAAGAAGATCACCAGCAAGAAGATCACCGGCAAGAAGATCACCGGTAAGAAAAGCTCCAGCAAGAAGATCACCAGCAAGAAGAAGAAAATAAAAAAATAATCTTTTATTATTTATAAAATATGCTTATAAATAATAAGAAAATAGACCGTATATCTGGTCCTGTATCTTTCGCTTTACTTAAACCCAAAAAGTTTATCTTTGATGAACTCAAAAAAGAAGGTGTTCATCTACCTATATTTATGTTGTTTGGAGATGTTCATTATTCAAATGAATATCAGTGTAATAATTGCACATGCGATGGCTCCTCTTCCGCCGTTGGTTGTTGTATGCCTATTTATTCAAATGAATTTTTGAGGTTAATTGATAGTATATCTACACCTGAAAATCCTGTTGACTTTGGTATAGAGGGATTTTATGCTGGAAAATATAAAGAAGAAGTAAAGAATGAAGCATCCTTAAGACACCTCAAATCATTTAATACTGATATTATGGAAAAATTAAGGGAACAAAATGCTGCTTGTTATGTAAAGGAACATCGAGGAACAAAACTTTATGAAAAATATTGTCCTACAAAAAACATTAGATGGCAATACTCTGACCCTAGAAGTTCGGTTGGGTCAAAATATGATTTAGAATACTTGATGGATAATTTAGAATACTTTGTGTATCATAATTTAGAAGCTAATAAACATCAACAAAACTTATCATCATTGTTTATAGGTAAAGTTCTATCTAAAAATGAAATAAAAAAAGTTATACATGAAACAAGGTCAAGATTTACTCCTATAGATATGTTTTATAAAGTTATTATGTTAAAATATTATATGACAAGTTCACCTGAAAAAGCTATTGATTATTTTTTCAGTATAGCTACACCTCAAAATAGTTTAGTTATAAAACAATTTAATAAGCTTTCTAAAAGCTTTAAAGATTTACCATTTTGGAAAAAAGCATTGTCCGATTATCTTTTATACGCTTTAAAAGAAGGTGAAAAACACGATTACGGTAAAAATCCTTCTAAAGACTATATTGACCTTGTTAAATCATTAAGAAAAGAATTTTATGAACTAATAATTCACGATGATATTGACACTCTTTCTATAAGACTTACAGATACATTATTCAGAAATGCCTTAACTATAAGCACAAAAGGTGCTATTGTTACAGAAAATACTATATTTATGGATCTCTACTATATATTTAGAACCTTCAAAATACCAAGAAGAGACAAAAATCCTTTCTTATCTATCATTTATGCCGGTGATTTTCATAGAAGAAATATAACCTTCTTCTTAGCTAATATTATTAAATATTATGATATTGTTGAAGAGGTTAAAGTGAAATCTGATTTTATGTATGATAAAGACCCTCAAATGAGATGCACTTATATGCCTAATATAAATCTTAATGATTTAGCCCTCCAATACGGTGTTGATATTAAAAAGAATTCTATCGGTTATGTTGCACCTCATTATGTAGAACCTATTATACAATATCCTCCCCCAAGAAGCTATGGAGGAGGAGCTTCAGGTAGAGGAGCTAAAGCGGGAAGAAGGGCTCCAGCGAGAAGAGCAAGTAGAGGAGCTAAAGCGGGTAGAAAATCGCCGGTAAGAAGAGCTTCAGGTAGAGGAGCTAAAGCGGGAAGAAGATCGCCAGCTAAAAGAAGATCACCAGCTAAAAGAAGATCACCAGCTAAAAGAAGATCTCCAGCTAAAAGAAGATCACCGGTAAGAAGATCACCAGCTAAAAGAAGATCTCCAGCTAAAAGAAGATCACCAGTAAGAAAATCTGCAGCTAGAAGAAGACGATAATTTTTATAATTAGAATAAATTATAAAAATGTTACGGGGAGTACCATCACGATATTTAATACATATGACGGGATCTGGAACCAGAATTTCTTCTTCTTCTAGAACCTTTCTTACCACGAGATTTCTTACCTCTTGAGATTTTACGAGATTTACCACGGGACTTCTTACCGCGAGATTTTCTACCTCTCTTAGAACCCTTGATGCGTCTTCTAATTCTTTGGAATTCAGGGAATATATTTCCGAATATATTTTCTTGAACAGGTTTAAATTCACCGATTTCATTAACATTAAGCAAGTCTTTAACTTCTTCAACCTTTTCTTCTAATTTTTCAAGTTTTTCTTCAACAACTTCTTTTGCTTCTTTAACTTCTTCTTTTATTTCTGCAATAACTGCAGCTGGAGCACCTGCGACAATTGCTTCTTCTAATTTTTCTTCCTTCTTATCAAGGACTGCTTCTGCTTTATCTAATTCCTTCTTTTCTTCTTTAATTTCAGCTTTAACATAACCAGCTGGTGGACCCATTGGACCTTGAACCTTGGTTAATTTTTGAGATAACTTTTTCTTATATAAGGTACCTGGTCTTGATTTACAGTATTTAGTTCCAAATCTGTTTGTCTTATATTCACAGCTTGGATTATAACCACATTCTGTTTCATCTAAACCTACACATGGTGAAGCTTTACGAACCTTTCTAATAGTTCTTCTTCTCTTTGATTTCTTAGAACCCTTCTTTCTATAAGACTTCTTAGAACCCTTCTTTCTGTAAGACTTCTTAGAACCCTTCTTTCTATAAGACTTCTTTGAACCCTTCTTACCGGATTTTTTTCTATAAGTACGCTTTGGCATTTTTTACTTTAAATATTATAAAGAAAAAAATATTTTTTTTTGTCTAATTTATTTTATTCTTAAATTAGCGTCTTTTAGAGTATTTCTTACCTCTAGATTTCTTACCTCTAGACTTCTTTGAACCCTTCTTTCTGTAGGACTTCTTTGAACCCTTCTTTCTGTATGATTTCTTAGAACCTTTTCTTGACTTCTTTGAACCCTTTCTCTTTTTAATTCTCATTGAAGGAACATAACCAGCTGGTGGACCCATTGGACCTTCAAAAACTAAATTGTCAGAAATAGTACCTTGTCTTGATCTACAACCACGTTTCTTGACATATGTACAGTTTGGATCAGTAAGACATTGTGCTTTCTTATTAGTTGAACATCTGTTGGATGGATCAACCTTAAATCTGGATAATCTTCTTGACTTTTTTGAACCCTTCTTTGAACCCTTCTTTCTGTAAGACTTTTTTGAGCCTTTCTTTCTGTAAGACTTCTTACCGGATTTCTTTCTGTATGTACGTTTTGGCATTTTTACTTTAAATATTATAAAGTAAAAAAAAAATTTTTTTAATTAATTATTTAATATCTTCTCAGAGGTTTATATTTTAAAAAATGATATTAAAGGTTAAATTTAATATCATTATATAGTTTTTAAGGGTAACCTATAAATTAGTGTCTTTTTGAGTGCTTTCTGGATTTCTTACCTCTAGATTTACGGGATTTCTTACCTCTAGATTTACGGGATTTCTTACCTCTAGATTTTCTAGATTTCTTACCTCTAGATTTTCTGGATTTCTTACCACGAGATTTACGGGATTTCTTACCACGAGATTTACGGGATTTCTTACCACGAGATTTACGGGATTTCTTACCTCTAGATTTTCTTGATTTCTTACCACGGGATTTACGGGATGATTTACGGGAAGAAGATTTCTTTGATCTCTTTGAGCGTTTTGATTTTTTGTGGGATCTACGTGCCTTCTTGATAGATTTGACGGTACGTCTAGCCTTCTTTAATGATCTTTTCAAAGATAAAGTTCTCTTTGATTTACGACCGTGTTTTCTCATTGACTTTTTGAGGGAGCGTCTAAGCTTGGTAACTCTTTTCTTTGCGCTTCTTAATGAGCGTTTTGACATATGTGAACGTTTAGCCATTTTATTTTAAATATTAATAAAGAAAAATATTTTTTTTTTTTATTAATTTAACATTATCGTGAACTTTTAAGGTTTTATTTTTTTAAGTTATCTTCTTGGATATCCTCGAGATAGTATAGTAGGTTGTGCAGAGACATTTCTCACTATAGTTTTAGACCTTATAAACTCAGGTATAATTCCCTTTGCATCCT
>JACCEA011654850.1_pt1 | contig 14359 bp, 13 predicted proteins | sample 7449851 | NCBI WGS metagenome assembly JACCEA01 (sample SAMN15323453, study PRJNA562643) | freshwater metagenome | isolation source: river surface water | place: USA:Blue River Watershed | collected 2017-08-18 | reverse complement strand
TTGAGTGCGATGGAACTGTCCACGATAAAGCGGATTCCCCTTTCTCAGATTCATAATCTCTTTTGCTGTTGATTCAAGTTGCACACTAATATGAAATTTTGTACTTTTGTCAAGCGGTTCAATATTCTTTAAGGGATCCAAAGTCTCCGCCCTGTAGTTGTATTGAAATTGATGAGACCGATCTTTCACATGATTCTCCATCGTTCTACGCTCCATTATAGGTTTATTAGGCTTATTTGAAATATTCCATAGTGCACTGTTATCGAGAATCTTCCTCCTTGCGTATTCTTTCACCTCTTCCTTGCGCTTTCGTTTATGCTCCGGAACATCATCATGATGAAATACAGTTTGCTTCAATTCATACTGAATCGGCCCTTTGCTGTTTCCTATTTGAATTCGGGAATGAAGATACGGGTGAGTATGCTCAAGATTTTCCATATCGCCAACACTTTGGCTCATCTGTCATGAGACGATTTGGGATAACGGTGATTGTCGTATGACTTGAATTATTGTACAATGTCTGCACAAGGAAGGTTCCTTACATATGTTCGCCGATGGAAGCGGACTGGCAGTTGGTGCAATTGGAATAAAGTGGCTTTACAATACCATATTGTATATATTATAGAAGATGGTTACAATATCTAAAATCTGCCATTTTTTATAACACGAAACGGTCGGAGAAACGCGTTTTTACTTTATTGCAACACAATCTCTATAAAATAAGTCTACTTATTAAGCATCATAGTTTATCCATTTGTCAGGTACAGTCATGAAATATCTATCCATGGCTAGGGTGAAGCGCTTGCGATATTGGCTCGGTTGGATAATGGTTGGATCAGCTTGGCCCGTCAACATACCAACTGAACCTTTTCCAAGGCGCTCAACACGTTTGATGATATCATACTGTAACAACGAAAAGTTAATAGGCACGATTTCTACATTTCCGAGGAATATACCTGGCGTAAATAGTCAATTATCCCAACCACTAATTCATGGGAATTCTCATCGATTCCAACGAGAATCGAATAATCAACGACATTCACAATTGATAAAAATAATGTATCGTTCTGAACCGCTTTATGAAAAAACATTTTTGCCCGGTGCTTCAAAGGAAATGGTCTCCCTTTGGTAAACTCCATCAAATTGTCATCTAGTAAAACTTGGCTGAAAGAAGTCACCGGGTTCAATGCTGCTAGCAGATTCCCATCTAGGGCATCCCCACCCAAAGTGCGATGAGCAAAATTTTTTGTATTCTCCACGTCATCCTCGACATCAGCGTCATTACCATCAGTGTTGATCCTTTTAAGCACAGGTAATTTGGCCCGCTTTGATTGTAGCTTGCGGCGAGCCTTTCTGCGCTTGTTCACCGCTTCGTCGAACATATCGAACTTTTGGCCTTGAATTTCTGCGTAACGTGCCCGACTGCTTCCCTTTAGATCGAATGTCTTCGTAATATTTCTCTATCATTTCAATGAGCACATGCGCAATTTAAACATAATACGATGATATACCTGATAGAATATATTTTCCATAACCACAACGTTATCACTGGACTATAGATATGTAAAATATAAGATACCAATAAGTCGTAGCATGATTATTTTTGATACCTTCTTTCCTGTCTCTTTATTGTCATAGCGAACCGTATATACACCCAAAATCTTACATAAAACGGTTGGGAGGTTGTGATAATAAGCTTTCGCCATATATTCTAAGACAAATTCCCCAATCAAAATAATCAATTGGATTATAACAGACGAAACTAACCAAAATACGCTGGAGCAAAGTCCAAATACATTTGTAATTCTACTTTCGAAATTGCTTTGATGACCAAACGTTCATCCATAGTTTTTGCAAAACTAGCCCCAGATTTGCCACCTTGCGCTACCCATCTGGCTGTCATGGCTAGAGAACGTATGTAATTGTCTCTACTGTCTTCTTCGTTAAAGTAGCAAGTCCGAACAGCCTCAAATTGTTTCGCATAATAAATCTGACACTGAAATTTACAAATGAGATTGCCGCGATCATCATAATCATTAAAGCGGATACGAATATTTGATTTGTCCTGAGACATCATTTGTTTTTCGTTCATAGACATACCGTCGTTGTCGTCAATGTCGTTAACTAGTACATCCACATCATCCGTAGGATTTTCTTTATCTGACAAACCCTCACCGACAGCCAGATCTATTTTCGAATTTGCATTCAAATCCGGATTATTGGAAAAATCTCCCGTAGAAGAAATACCACTATCGACCTGCGAAATGTTTTGGTGATCAGGGCTTGGTAAATTGCTAGGCTTGTTATTATTTCCAAAAAGAGCATTGTCCTTTTTCCCTCCACTATTACTGGCAAACATACTGGAGTTATCGCTATCTATCTTTTGAGAGTTCTCATCATCTTGATCGTTATTGCTATTAAAATTCTTCATCAAAGTTGTCAACCCATAATTCGTTGGTTTATTAGTTGCCACTGATATATGGCGATTATTAGTTTGACGAGAGTTCTCATCATCATTTTCTTCTTTATCTTCATCATCGTTATCATCGTCGTCCTGGATCTTTTTTTCGATTCGATCTGATTCATCAGCTAATTTATCCTGATCGGATCGATGGTTTGAAGTTTGACCATCTGGATATAGTCCTTCTTGATCATTCCCTACGGTAGCTTCTTGCAGGTCAGGTGCAATTTCTCGAATTGAAGCATGCAGATCTCGAAAATATTCATTGGATGCTAGTGCATATGCGATGATCGACGCAAAAACTTCTTCATGAACTGGAATAACTACTCCATTTCGACCAGGTTTCAAACCATAGCGACCATTGCCAAACTCTCCTAACGGAACAAAAAATTTGTGATTTTCGTCGGCATTTGCATCCTTATTGCCCAAAACAAGAAAACGACCCAAAGCCTTCGTAATTCGACTCATTTTGTCAACAGGCTTATCACCCGCTTTTTTGCTCTGTTCCATGGAAGTCTTATAAAATGTATTAAAGCTGGTAATTGCTGTAGAAGGAACTGATGGATCTGAGTTCACAGAAAAAGATGGATCTGTGCTCTGGGATGTAACAACAGTGGAAGTATCCGTGCTGTCTTCTTTCAGGTTCAAGAAGTTATGTTTCTCGCTGCTTGCTGTTCCAAGAACACTTATTGCAAGCGTTTGTTGTACGATTTCAGCATTGTTAGGATTCCGTTCCAGATCGGCCATTAATCCTTCCGTAAGATTCTTCTTTTGCAGCAAATAATCCTGGTCAGCTTCCTCATATTCTGGTTGATTGTACACAGAGCTCATCAAATGAGTCACTGAAGATGGTGGGACATTAGCATTACTATTATTCATCGCATGCATGGCAGCTACATTCATTTGCTGCAATAGCATATTGCGAACACTCTCCAAAAACTTGTAGATCGTATCAATCCGTGTATTCCACCGACAGGCTCGAAGATATGTATCTCGGTAGTGCGCCATCGGAAAGAGCGCACCTATTTGTGGACTGAACTCCGTCCTTACAATATCTTGAGTAGTAAAAAAAGGAGAAGATTGGTCTGCAGAAGATTGGTGTGTAGAGCTATCAAAAAATGATTCAGAGCGGTCCATATTGCTTCCTCGAACTTCATCTCCTTCTGCAATAGAAGGCAGGGGTCTATCACTCTTAAAAAAGTATTTGGAGTACCCGTCCATGAGAGTTTTGATTTTTGCTTCCATATCTTTGTCGAGATATCTTTTTGGTAGATTTTCATATGTTCTCAGCAAATCTTCCAGAAAAGCCACAGAAGATGCTTGTAATTCCACTTCCATCATCTGAACATCAGCCATTGCTAATGCCATGTCTTCTGGCCGATTCGAGAGCAAATCACGCACTTCTCTCTCCAACACAATCATAGAAAGTTTAAAATCCTCTACTAACACAGCATGTCTTTCTGGTAATTTGGACAAAATTGACATTGTGTGAAGCCAATAAAATTCTTCAGGAAATGGCATATATGTTCGAACGTGCAAAGCGTATGCTTGAATTGGACTGAATTCAAACGAAGCAACATAATTTTCACATAAAAATGAAAGAATGTGTTCATCACGGAGGCTGTGACAACATCCACCTACAGTGCATATAGCACTGCGATTGTAAAACATCATCTCAAGAAATTTTCCAAAACTCAATTTGTAAACTTCTTCGCTCAGCACATGAGGAGGAGTTACTACACGTCCACAGGCTTTGCAATATGAAGAAACTGACAATATCAAGCGCGAAGCATCTCGCTGCAATGGTGCATGCACAGTGGTATTAACTGCGATGTTATTATTATCATCCCCATGATGATGAGCGCGCTCAACCTTTCTGACTGTAATATCGATTCTACCAGGGCGATGCACGAATGATAGGGTTTGGTCCAACATTTTTGATTCTTTATTCATTCCTCGACTAAACTGAAAGCAATTTTCCATTATGAAATGACCAAGAGCTATATCATGCTTCGTATAATACTTGATTCCTTTCACATCAGCACCTGTCTTCTGTTGATTGCCTTCGCCCATGAGAATTGATGTGATAAGTAGGGTCTGATGTCCTTCGATATGAAATTTCGTCAAGTTCTTACTTCGGAACAGTGAAGTGCCAACCAGCTCTCTCCGGTAAGGGACATTGAAGTCAATATCGAGCGACGTTGACAGTAAATTGCGTTGCCGACGGACTTTAATCTCTTTGTTTTGTTCAATTAATTGAAGAACCACAGGATTAGCATCGGTTGAGATGTCCAAAGGCGAATTTTCATTGACATAGAGATCATCCATGTCGCTACCATCATCAAATGCTTCATAATCAATTGCAACAGGGATATCCGCAAATCGATCATTATAATATGCAACTTCGAGTCGCAAGTGATATGCAACCGATATTGCGAATCTGATCACTTTTTTCACCTCAGCGAGCTCACAACGTTCAGCACCACGCAGAACAATACTACAACCTTTCTCTGTTGGGCATCCTTGAAAATAAGCATAAGTAGAAGCTCTCGAAATCCTTGTTCGCAAAATTCTTTGAGGTGCAGTATTGCCAGACTTTTCGGGGTCATCTTGAACTAATCTCATGAAAAAACTACCACAAGTTCCCAAACATTCTTCGCCAAATTGCTGAATCATATTATCAGTAGAGGGAAGCAGCATCGCTCTTGTCATACGCCTTAAATATAAAAAACATTATTCGCTCGAATTCCAAAATGGCAAGCAACGATCTTACGCCACACGCTCCAGAACCGTTAATTTGACATTTTGCATAACTACAACATTGTGCTCACAAAGTAATTCTTGAGCTCTACGAGCAACTGCTTTCCCAACCAAAATAATATCTTATGAATTAAGGTATTTTAGAGCAATGAATATGGAGTAGATAATAGTAAGTACCTGGCTTTAATGACATAATTTTTTCCACCAAAATCTCCATATATTTGTCTTCTTGCTCAATCAATGTGTCCATCGAAGATAGTTTTATTTCAGCTCTTTGAAACTCGATTCCACCCGCTAAAAGAAGAATTTTTGGATTTGTCTTGGTGCCATCACTTGACATCTTTTTGTGAGATACATTTTTACGAAAAACAACACCATCGATGTAGGTACACTCACTAGTAGTTCCCCCTAAAAATTTACAATTACTAAATTGATGAATCAACCTCAACAAAGTATTACCAGGAATAACTTTGATCTTCACATATGGTCTAATATCCAAACTATCGCCATTGCGGACGTCGGGGTCCACGGTCGAAACTACCATTTTGATTAAGTTCAATATAATTTCCTTCCATACAATTCCACGATCTGCAATCAAGATATTCCCATCCACAAGCTTTTCAATAATCGATGTCAAATGACTCGAAGCCCTTTCAAAATAATTCATAACTCCACTGTACTTAAAGTACGATATTAAAAAGTTACTTACCTGGCTTGCAAATTTTCATTATGATCGCGGTATTCAGTATTAAGATCCCGAATGTGTTGAGCTTGAGACTGAGCTTCAACATGCTGAACTTTCTCAGATAATTGCTTTCTACGAGAAGCTTTCATATCGTTGATGGCCGTTTGTTCAAAACATTCTTTGCACGCACGCACAAGACCAGGGGTGCTGAACAGTGTACCATCGATTGAGTATGATGAACAGTTGTTGCAAAAAATTTGACCACACATTCTACAATGATGGCGTCTACGATACATTGTAAATGGCTCTTCGCAACCGTAACATACTTTGCAATATCTGTCCGGCATCCAAAATTCTTTGTTTCCTCTTCCAACCACCTTTTCTTCTACTACTATGGTGTCCGTATTGTTAGTTTGAACTTCTTCGGGATCAATCAGTATGGGAAGAAGATGCTTTTTTGAGTCACCGGGCGGAGGAAATTCTGCAAATCTACGATACACATTACGAACAGTATCACAAATTCAAGTATTATATAAAAAGTCACCCCCATGAAGGATCCACTTTAATAATTACTTCTTCATCCTCCTTTCCCAACAGAGACCTTGCAATGCTCCACATTTCACCAGCTTCACCGCAACTCCTTAATATGTATTGTAACCAACACAACAACAAAAGATTCGCCCACTCGTAAGCTTCAAGTTAATTCGGTTAAGAGTTATGGTTATCATTTGAATTTGTCTCTGTGTCTGCTGGCCGTTACATGTCCTGCTCCCTGCTGCGCTGCTGCTGGGACGGTGCTGCTGTGGCCGCTCTACTGCTGCTGCCTGCTAGCAGCGCCAGAGCAGCATTTTGGCGTACACTGTCTGGGGTGTCAAAAAATTTTCTACACGCACGTGATAGGATACATTTGGCATTCTTTCAAAAACAAACTACTTTCGCATTAGCGTATGGCACTGGTCAATATTAAGTACATCCTTTTACACACAACGCGTTCAACAACGTTAAACATCTTTTCTGCACCACTGTTCGACTTTTGGCTTGTTAGCTTTTTGTAATGTGTTCCATTCCAACTGTTCGCCTAATTGTAATGATGTTCTCATGGGTAAAAGCGGTGTTTATGTTATACGTATTCGGGATCGGTTGTTTTTTTGCATCATCGTTGGATTTGCAACATGGTTATGGTGTTGAATATATTTCTTATGGCTTATCTTTGATATTTTTAGCCATTTTATCTCTTGGAATGATATATCCATTGAAGTATGGTGTTGATCGACACAATCGATTCTTGCTCTTCATGGTATTTGTATTCGAAACAATAGTTTTCGCAGAGTTGATCAATTTCGGTGTGATCATGCAAACCTATACGATTCCTCAGTTTTCGAAAGCAATGCAACTTGATTGCTTAAGAAACAACCCAATCTTATATACTGATCTGGAATGTGCTGATTTTTACAAAGCCGATCGAACGGCCGGTTTCCGTTTAGTGTGGCAATATTATTTTTCAACGAAAAGCGAACGAAAAAGTTATCAAATCCTTTCAACACTTCAGGAAACAGCATGTTGCGGCTTTTTCCCGCCTTTTAATTGCAAAGAAATAGATTCAAAATTCCCCAAAAATCTCGGTACAACAGGAGTTTCATCAGTGTTTTTAAAACAACGGGTACTTTGCGGTGCGTATGAATATTATTATCCCGAGCAAAACAATTGCGTCGATTACTATGATTTCGCTGCAAGCCCGCCGATTGTTGGAGGTTGCAAGTATGATTTAGGTGTTGGCTTTTGTTTGACGCAAGATGTTGAACAGGCAACGGTTGGGTGTGCATCGGCAACGGAAGATTTCGTTGCTACATTTGTGACTCCGCAGGTTCCGATGTTAATTGGATGCTCATTTCTCAATCTATCATACATGCTTATTGCATGTTGCATGTGGTGGAAACGCAAAGAGTCGGATGTTTTCCCGGCATTTCTCCGGCCTGAAAAAAGCCGTATCGATTACAAGAGTGTACAAAGTCAATTTGAATTGCTTCCTCGACCAGGACTGCTTGTGAAAGAGAGCTTCCTACCTGAAGATTATGGTGGCGAGGAAAAGTCAATTGTTCCAGATGATGAAGAATCTCAAAAAGTAAATCTAAGAGAAAAGAAAAATCCTGGACACCTGGATCAGGCGGTAGAAGTTGAGGATGAAGAGGAGGAAGAGGATGAAGATGCGTGATAGAGTGAATAGAAAGTTATGAAATCCATTCGTTTTGTGAATATAATGTAAAACATTGTATATATTGTTCTATATGTAAAATAATTGAGATCCAAGAAAAAAAAAAAAAAAAACACACACACTCACATACATACACGGAACACACTACCTATGTAGCAATAAGAAAATTATAAGAAGCCAGCATGTATACGAAGTATGATACGAGAAACTGTGTTCAACACATAAATGTCAAGGTTATAATATTGCTCAAATAAAATATACAATCAAATGCAAAAAGTATGTACATAAAGTAGAACCTAACTTAAGGATTCCACTTATCACAAAGCCAACTGCGACAATAAAAGCGTTGGTGTCTGAGCAATTAAATCCCTGTTTCGTCTAGGAGCGACAGCAACAACAGTTCTACCAGGTAGTAGTTCGTCACAAATACTTGGTAACAGATCTGATTTCTCAATATCTGCACTTAAGCTTTGGAATATTTCATCAGATTGGATACGGTTTATCATTTCCACACTCTCATCCAATTCATCTTTGGGAATAATGCTGCACATGAGACCTGAATCTGTATATTCATCACCTAAAAATTCTTCGGCAATCAGGGTAACAGAGGAATTGCCCGTGTGATTCAATCTGGTTGAAGCAAAACTTGACCCTGAAGCATGAGAAGACCTCCTTGAAGAAACAGAATCTGGAATGGGAGACCACTCACAACATGATATTGTGCTGTTGGAACGACTATGACTGGAAAATTCATGCGGGCTGAATAAATATGGTGAACTCTTCGATCTTTTTCTCTGAGCAACGAAAGGCGATGCATCTGAAATAGCGAAAGTTCTTTTTGGTGATACTAGAGAAAATGCCAACTCACAGCTTATTGTATCTGTTAGGTAGTAAAATCGAAATGAGAATTAATGAATACCAGAATACAAAAAAGTTACTCGATAATATCACCTTGTGAACTTTCGTCGTCATCAACATTTTCATTGAGGTCTCCTTCTTCAGTCAAACGCAGTTCCCATGAACCAAACTTTTGGCTCATGTTTTAAACTCTTATTCGAAAACGTCAACGAATATAATTCCAATTTAGATGTAAGTATGTATCTCGTTTTTTGCTTATTCAATTTTCTATTCTGGTATTGTGAGAAGTACTTCTTGCTTGGGCGTATTAGTTGGTTATGATAAAATTAACGCAAAAAATAGTGGATTATTTATTTCCTGGCAAAAGCAAGGAAAAGAACAACCGAGATCAAACCGTTACGCCAGAGACCCACCAAACAATATGGAATACATGGTTGTTTAGTTAGCATATTGTAATATGGAATAGGTGGCATCGCCAGCCTTATAATATTATAATATTGTACTAATATCGGCTTGCTTGCAGTATTGTAGCAGCGTGATTTTACCAATTTGAAATTTCAACTGCTGGTATTTGAGTATTCCTCATTCGATTGTATTTCTTAGCTTTACAAGCTCCATTGCAAGGTAAGTTTCAATCAAAACAGATGAGTCATTAGAAAAGTTGACCTGACGATTTTTAGGCTCAATATTGTTTGTCAGATTTGGGATTGATTCTTGTTTGAAATTATTTTCAAAGATGGAATCAAGATCTCCATCTCCAGATAAAACTGCTGCAATTGCTGCGGCCATGGGCAAACCGTTGCCGGTATACAGTGATTTCTCACATATGTCTGCTCAACAAGGTATCGGAAATATTCGCTTTGCTGTGAGTTTGCGCGAAGAGAATCCGGATGCTATTGTTGCGAGAGTTTTCCCTTTGACAAAAATTGTTCCTGTAGAAGTAAAAGAAAAGAAAAAGCCGAAGAAGCCCAAGAAACAAGAAGAAAAGGTTTGTTCTAGACCCGATTGTGCTGCCCGAAAAGATAAACTGTCCGAGCTGAAAGATGAGAACAAAGCATTGCGTGATAATTTGCAAGCTTTGGGAACAAAGTTGGAAACCACTCGTAATAAGATTTCACTCACTGAAAAATCAATTCTCATGGCAGAAGAAAAGAATGATACACTGAACGGACAGATTGAAGAAGCCCAAAATCGAATAATTTCAATGGAGTCCGACGTGGAAAAAGCTGAAATTTTTAATCAAACGTTGCGTAGACAATTGGAAGCATTACAACAGGAGATAGAGAACATCAATGCACAAACAGCCCAAGCAACAACTGAGTTACAAGATCTTCTTGAAGACAAATCGGAAAGGAAAATAATATTTTCACGTAATCCCAAGCATCGAGACAATCTCCTTGCAACTGAAGTGTCCACGTTACGCTTTCCAAATGACGGTAACGACTCGGATTAATATTAGCCCACTACAAACTGTATATATTGTAAAGCGCACACCAACTTAGATGGAAATATAGAACGATGTATATTGGGTTTCAACTCTTAATCGACAAGTCTGGACTATCCAACGGTACTTTGTATTATCCCTTGTTCCTTTAGGAACCTAGTTATTACGAATAGTTCGATCTTTATAGAACCACAGGATGTAGTTAAAAGGCGACATCTATCCTTCCACGCAGACTCGTATAAAGGATCTTGGGTGACTAAAGCAGGCGTTTCCCCCAATAAATATGCTCGTAATTCCTGATTAGGCGTACCAATTGGACGCCACAAATTTATTTCAAGAACATGTTTTCCTGGACTCAGCGGCAAGTGGGCAAAGCCGTATCCATTTAATATCTTTCTGCCCAACCAATCGAGGCGAAAACTTTGAATGGAGACCCTCGGAGAACCCCAGCCCTGATACAAATTAAGGCTCAATCAGCTGACAAACTAATGATAGGATCAAACCTGTAAGCCAGCCATTCCGAAATGCAAATCAATTGGGTGATTCAGCAGGAGTGGTTCATCCATATGATTCCGTCCGTATGCTACTTGAGTTTGTCCCATCAATTCACCTCCGAGTGGTTGAAATGATTTTCCAATGTCAATTTTATACCTGAATAGTTGAATCAACATGGTTCAACTTGAAACTACTTCTATCAAATAGTACCTGCAAAATGCCCCTTCCGATATTTCATGCGTCAACCTTTTACCATAGGTTAATTGACCAACTATGTGTACTTCCGGGACCGTTTCATCAGTCAATCGATCCAATCTTCGACGCTTTGTATCCAGGGATCTAAGAGGAATGGTTCTAACCGGTTCGTAGGGCTTATTAATCTCCGCCGAGTCTTTGTGTTCAGAAGACGTTAATTTACCAAACCCCACATCAGTCTCATTCGGTGGGACAACTACAGCAGGAGTTCCTGAACTTGCTTCCACAGGCTTCTCTTCCATGTTATGAGTGATGCGCTGCGCCACCAAATGATCTTGGCGGGGACTACTATTGGGTTGATGTGATATTTGTCGGCGATCGCTATGAGCGAGTTCTTCAGTCTCCGCTGTCTCTGGAGGATTATCACTCATTGCAATATTTTTTTTGATTAAAAGGGATGAATCATGCTTTATAGGCACATGGATGGAACGAAATACTCCCTGACCTGACACAAAGCAAACAAAGGGTTGTATTGTATGTACATACAGTACAGTACCAAGCAGTTTCATTGCAAGAACTACAACAATACCAGAATAGCAAGTTTTGCAAATTAGGCCGATGATGTACGAGCAGCAGTTTTCAAATTATTTCGACTATTTTTCACCAAAGTTCCTGAAATTTCCACAAAACACCACACTAGAAATTAAATACTCTCGACTGATATTAGTTATTTCTTAGTACGATCGAAAATCGTTCAGGACAAAAATGCCACTTGAAATTGTTGCACCAGAACAGAAAATCAACATGTCGTTAGATGACCTAATGAAATTGAAAAACAACAAACCTAAAAGAGTAAATGCTAAACCATCACCTGCAGTGAATGCCCGCAAGTCAAAGAAGCCCAAAGGTACCGTTGAAACTGCTGGTACTGCTAAAAATGAGGTCAAATCAAACGCAAAAGCCACTCTCAAGGTTGCTACAAGTGTTGGTGCTAGTAAAGCGAAGCGTGCTGCTGTTATTGCCAATCGACGTGGTTTGAACACATCCGCTAGAGCCAGCAAAGAAGATATTAAGAAAGAAGTCAAGAAAGAAATTAAAAAGACTGTTGTTAGCACTGGTGGGTTGAAAATTTCATTCAAACCAAGTGAGCTGAATAAGACCACCGAGAAGGAGGTTGCTCAACAAATCAAAGCGGTATTATCGAGACAATCCGGTACAAGCAACCCTGGATCTAATAAATCCATTGCAAGTCACTCTTCCAATGAATCCAAACCACGCAATCCAAAAGTGCAAGGCAAAAATAATGTTATTCGCTTGAAGCGTTAATTTAATTTAACTCAATTTAATGGTACATTATTATTTCATTATTAACATCTTACAAGAAATCAATGTGCCATAGCAAAATTCGGAAATATACAAACTATGGGACAATCTTTTCCAACTATACAGCAGCTATATTCAATAATTCTTCATTTTGAAAAATCGAACTAACTATGGAACTACGTGCACTCAAAAAGTTGCAAACAACCAATGCAAGCAACAGCAATGGTGCACAAGACCTCTACATTCCACCAACATCCTGACCAGCATTATTTGTTGCGTTCTGTTGTTGTGTGATGGGGAGAAATAATTTGAATTCAGCAGGAAGTTCTTCCTCAGAATACAAACGGTCCGAAAAGTAGATGCGGCGAATACGACAATTCGCGTGAATTTGTACACGAAGAGTTTCAATGTAGTTCGTTCCATAAGCACGGCGAGTGAAATCAGACAAATTAAATTGAATTTGATTCCAACCTTCGTCCAATCTCATGGGCATTGTGCAAATGAACGGCTTCACCCGAGTTGTTGACTAATCCAATAGAAGAGAAGCTAAACATAAAAAATGAAATCATACGATGATAATTGTGATACCTGATAATTTGATGCTCTAAATCTTCGACGGACGTTCTTATCATCTAAAACCATCACTTCAAAAGTAAAGTACTTCCGTAACTATGAAGTACAGTAAGAAAACTGGTGATAATGTCCAGAAAATAGTTGTAAAGCTTACATTCTTGATAATCATGACCAAAAAAGGCAACTTAATACCCAATGTCTTTTTTGGATCGGCTGGACAAGAAATGAAAGTGGTACTAACATTTGTACCCATAATTTCAAGCACTGATGATTGAATATCAGGATCGGTGATGCGTTTGATGTGGCCATTGCGGACTAAATGGGGATATAATGTTAAGCAAGTAGATAAATACCACCACTCATAGCTTACCCTTTTTGTCCCAAATCTGGAGTGGCTTGCTCCTGAAGTAATTTTAAGTTGGTGATTTCAAAACATAATACAATAGTAAATAGTAAATTACCCTATAGAGTACAAGATTGAGAGGAATCCCGATTGATACGTGTTGCGAAACATTTCACTGAAAGATCAAATAAAGTATAGTTGTGAAATAAAATCACTGATCAATCCGGCGAGATGGACTGAGATTATTATTGAGGTCAGTCTATTATTTTGTGTGAGAAAGGAAATGAGCGTTTCGTTTGTGGGTGAAACGTGAAACGCTTTTATCGGCCCACCAACGGTCAATAAATTTATCTTAAATAACCGGTAAAAATAACCAGATTAGTCTGGCAATAATATATACTTCTATGTACTAGAAGTATATTGTTCTAATCAGAATATGTATATAGTATGTTGTGATAAGGCTTTCTATAATTAATTACAAACGTAATGATGATCACCTAAACCACTACCGATGAAATAAAATTCCTACCACTATATACTCATACAACAAAGACTTATCAAACAAGTATATATTTGTTCAAATATGTTATTTAATAGAAGTATAATATATAGAGATCAGAACAATATATTTAACATCTTCCTCTTTTGAACTGGCTCAGCATTACTTCATGTAAAACAAGCTTATGTGGAAGTTTACCTCTTCCTATCTACTTAGCAATTTGGTTACTCTTTCGACCAGATCGGAACAGCGTTTGACTACCGTTTCTTCCATGCTGGAAGCATAAGGTACCGGTGCATCATCCATAGAAAGTCGTATTACAGGTCCATCCAAGTCCATGTAGCAATTCTCATGGATCATCGAAGATATGGACGCCCCGACTCCTCCAGTTGTAGTACTTTCATCCAAAATAATAACTTTGTGAGTGCGCCGCAAGGACTCTTTGATAGTAACCATATCTAACGGTTTCAAGGATCTTAGCTCGATCAGATCTATTCCGATGGATGGATCT
>JACCEA010340249.1_pt1 | contig 14359 bp, 15 predicted proteins | sample 7449851 | NCBI WGS metagenome assembly JACCEA01 (sample SAMN15323453, study PRJNA562643) | freshwater metagenome | isolation source: river surface water | place: USA:Blue River Watershed | collected 2017-08-18 | reverse complement strand
CGATTGCCTTTGTCAGCGGAGGCCAGATGAACTTCATCGTGACCCAAGCCAGAACAAAGAACACGATCATCTGGAAAAAGATCGTCGCGTTCAGATTCACGGTCGTTTCCCTATTACATCTTAAGCTTCGCAGGCATTAGCCCTGCGAAGCTGGATCAATAAGCCGTCAGCGGAACAGCCGCCGCGGCATCTTTGCTCACACTCAAAGGTGCGAGCCCCCGAGCGATTTACTGGAAGGGGTTGGCAAATGCGAACAACATCGCAATACCGACACCGATCAGGAATGCCGCGTCGATCAGACCTGCCAACAAGAACATTTTGGTTTGCAGGGCGTTCATCAGCTCAGGCTGGCGAGCCGAAGCTTCGAGGTACTTGCCACCCATCATGCCGATACCGATGCAGGCGCCAACAGCACCCAAACCGATAATGAAAGCGCAAGCGAGAGCAACGAAAGCGACGTTAGTCATGACAACTCCTTGATTAGTATCTAAGTATCAAAATTTAAAAAAACAAAAATTTAACTACAACCTGCTACGTAAACCTGCCCGCAACCGAAGCCTGTATTTAGCCTCGGAAGCCAAACATTAGTGCCCTTCGTGAGCCTGACCAATGTAAACAAGGGTCAGCATCATGAAAATAAATGCCTGCAACAACACAATCAGAATGTGAAAGATTGCCCAGACAGAACCAGCCAGAATATGACCAATTCCTAATCCGATACTCATGGCGTTAAAGCCCGTCCAAGCGCCGCCCAAAAGAGCGATCAGCATAAACACGAGTTCGCCGGCAAACATGTTGCCGAACAGTCGCATACCAAGCGACACCGACTTGGCCGCATACTCGACCAAGTTCAGTAAGAAGTTAGCTGGAGCCAACAATACAACCGCAAAACCATGTGCATGGAATGGAGCTGTGAACAACTCTTTAACGAAGCCGCCGGGGTGCTTAATCTTGATCCCGTAGTAAAGCATCAGCAAAAGAACACCCATTGACATGCCCATTGGCACGTTCAGATCGGCTGTCGGCAAAATACGGTGATAGTAAAGAGGCTGACCTTTATCACCCACGCCCAAAGCGTGGAAAATGGCATGCGGTAAATCCACTGGGATCAAATCCAGTGCGTTCATCAGCACGATCCAGAGAAATACAGTCATCGCTAATGGAGCAACAAACTTGCGAGTTTCTTCGCTTGGCACAATCCCGCGTGCCTGCTGGTCAACCATATCAACCAACATTTCGACAAAAGCCTGAAATCGCCCTGGGACACCTGCCGTGGCACGGCGAGCAGCTAACCACATCAACAGAATTGCCAGAAAACCAGTAAACAGCACCCAAAATATTGAGTCATAGTTGATCACGTCAAAATTCGCGATCAGCTCCTGCTTTTTTCCGATATTGTTGTTGTGCACCAGGTGGTGCTGAATATATGCGGCTTGAGGAGATGCGTCGGCGGCAGCGGCCATGATAAATCTCTAAAAAAAATCGGTAAAAGATTCGACAGATCAAACTATGTTCGGGCACGCCCAAACATCAGCACCAAGACGTAGCCTTTGAGCACCGCGATCAGCCCGACCAATACCGCCAGCCACTGAACACGATCACCACCCAAACGGGCCACAACCCACAACAAACCCACCGCCACGCCTATTTTCAACATCTCGCCAATCAGGAACAACATCGGGCCTGAACCCCCTGGACGAAACGTTGCTATGTACAAGCGCAACGCAAAAATTACATTCGGCACAAAATACGTACCTGCTCCGGCTAAAGCTGACAACCCGGCATCACCGCCTGCAATCAACCATGCCAACCCGGCCACAACACAACCCAACAAAGCTTGGGCTTTGACGATTTGCACGAGTTCCAGCCGAGAGCGCCTATTAATCTGCGCTAAATCTGCTGCGGTTAATTCAAGCTTCTCTGATGCGTGGGTACCCATATGTGACACCCCCAGAGCTATGTACTTGACCAACCACCCGGCACCACTTTAAAGCCCCACCAACCTGAATTCGGGCTGAAAGCGTGCTCGCCGACAAACTCAATAAGTATAGCGTTTTTTTGTCCCCTCATGCAAACCCTATTGGGGGAGACCCGTAAGGCGAGTACGCGCCCAAGCTCGTTTGAGTCAGGCGCGTAAGTGATCGCTTACTTGTGCGTAAAAACAGGCTTACGCTTCTCAACAAAGGCTGCCATGCCTTCTTTTTGGTCATCCATTGCAAAGCAAGAATGGAACACGCGGCGCTCAAACAAAACCCCTTCGCTCAATGAGGACTCATAAGAACGGTTGACAGACTCTTTTGCCATCATGGCCGCAGGCAAGGACATGCCCGCAATCACAGTGGCCGTCTCAATCGCGTCTTCCAATAGGCGATCTGCCGCGATGATCCGCGACACAAGCCCAGCACGCTCGGCCTCGACCGCATCCATCATGCGACCAGTCAAAACCATTTCCATGGCCTTAGACTTACCCACGGCGCGAGGCAGGCGCTGCGTACCTCCAGAGCCGGGAATTACTCCGAGTTTGATTTCTGGCTGTCCAAATTTAGCTGTATCTGCGGCCAGAATAAAATCGCACATCATCGCAAGCTCGCACCCACCACCGAGAGCGTAGCCAGCCACTGCAGCAATCACGGGCTTGCGGATCCGGCGAATCGTTTCCCAGTTGCGCGTGATGTATTCCGTTTTATAGACGTCCATGTAAGACCAGTCTTTCATGGCGCCAATATCCGCACCCGCGGCGAACGCCTTTTCGCTACCCGTGATGACGATGCACCCAATGTCATCATTTGCGTCAAAGGCGAGCAGTCCTGCGCCCAATTGATCCATCAACTGGTCGTTCAAGGCATTCAGCGCCTTGGGGCGATTGAGTGTCAATAGCCCGACTCGGCCACGCGTTTCGCTCAGTACAAAGATTTCGCTCATGGGTGTCTCCGTGGAAATGTGAAATAAGATATCGATATGAACCGCAAACCCATACTTTACAGCCTAGAACCCTTCGATCCAGCTGGTCACCGCGTACGCGCTACCCTGACGATCGCAGATCCGACCCCATCCGGACAGATAGTTTCCATGCCTGCCTGGATACCTGGCAGCTACTTGATACGCGATTTCGCTCGTCAAGTAGAGGTTATCAGTGCCCGCTGCGGTCGCCAAAGTCTAACCATCAAAAAACTCGACAACCACAGTTGGCGAGTCGCGCCATGTCAGGGCACACTCACCATCACGGCAGACATTTACGCTTGGGACCTATCCGTCCGCGGAGCGCATCTTGACGAAAGTCACGGTTTTTTCAATGGCACGAGCGTGTTTTTGAAGGCCCATGGTCACGAAAACCAACATTGCGAATTGACGCTCACCCCGCCCCCGGGGCGTCTAGGGTGGTCCGTCCACACCAGCATGCCCCTGAGTGCACGAGAGCGTCGTGCGCGAGGTTCGAGAGGTTTTTCTGTCTATTCCGTCTCAGATTACGACGCACTCATTGATCACCCCATTGAAATGGGCCGCCCGCAGGTTGCTCGCTTTAACGCCTGCGGCGCAGAACATGAGTTGGTGTTTACTGGAGTGATCCCAGGTCTGGACTTGCCTCGCATCGCGCGCGATGTCAAACGTATTTGTGAAGCACAGATTCGTTTTTTTGAACCGGCCTCGCAACAAGCCCCCTTTCTGGATTCTGCGCCGAAGTATGTTTTCATGACCATGGTCACCGGAGACAGCTACGGCGGGCTTGAGCACCGCGCATCCACCGCACTAATGGCTTCACGCAAAGACCTACCCACTATCGGACAAGAAAAAACATCCGACGGGTATCAAACCTTCTTAGGTCTTGTCAGTCACGAATATTTTCACACCTGGAACGTTAAACGCATCAAACCTGCGGCGTTTGCTCCGTATAACTTGGCCAAGGAAAATTACACAGAACTCTTGTGGATTTTTGAGGGGTTCACGTCGTACTACGACGACCTTTTTCTATTGCGCAGTGGCGTGATCGATCAACCCACATATTTAAAAACTCTAGGCAAACAAATCGCTTCGGTTTGGGCGAGCCCAGGACGAGCGAAACAATCTGTCGCTGAGAGCTCTTTTGATGCCTGGACACGCTATTACAAACAAGACGAGAATTCACCAAACGCTTTAGTTAGCTATTACACAAAGGGCTCACTTGTCGCGCTCGCCTTAGACCTAACCATCCGACACGCAACGCAAGGACAATACAGCCTCGATGACGTGATGCGTCTGATGTGGGATCGCTTCGGACGAGATTTCTATACAGGTGGGGCGCGAGGCTTACGAGAAGGCGAATTCCCTGCCCTCGTTCGCGAAGCGACTGGCGTTGACGTGCGCAACGAAGTTCAATCCTGGGCTTACGGCCGTCATGACATTCCACTTGCAAAGCTCTTTGCACAGCATGGCATCACGATGCAATGGATCGCCGCCTCTAAAACCCCGAGTGTGGGACTGCGCGTTCGTAAACAAAGCGAACAACTAGTGATCGCAACAGTGTTTGAACACGGCCCCGCGCATAGAGCTGGTTTGTCCGCCAACGATGTGCTCGTTGCAATTAACGGACTAAAAGTCGATTCAGCTAACAATACGCTCGACGCACTACTCGCACATTACCAGCCGGGTGATCGCATCAAAATGCACGTGTTCAGACGGGATGAGTTACGTCAGTTTGAATTGACGCTCGCCGCTGCGGCCCAGACTGAATGCAAGCTCACACTTGCGACAAAATCATGACTCCTCGCATAGACTCAGATAATTACGCCGAGATTCTGACTAGCGGCGTTCCTCTTCTCGATGTACGTGCACCGATAGAGTTTTCACAAGGTGCGTTTCCCGGCGCAGTGAACCTCCCCCTCATGGAGGATGATGAGCGACACCGAGTTGGCACACGTTACAAACAAGCAGGACAAGACTCGGCGATCAAACTTGGTCATGAACTCGTCAGCGGGAGCATCAAAGACGAGCGTGTCGCTAGATGGGTAAAGTTTGCAAGTGCGAATCCAGATGGATATCTTTATTGTTTTCGTGGTGGCTTGCGCTCACGCATTTCGCAGCAATGGTTGGCCGATGCAGGGATTCAATACCCGCGCATCGTTGGCGGCTACAAGGCGATGCGCAGTTTTGTGCTTGAGCAATTAACGCAAGGAATCGCGCAATCACAATTCATACTGATTGCGGGCTTTACGGGCTGTGGCAAGACGGAGGTCATCAAAAATCTTAACGCGACGATTGATCTTGAGCAGCTGGCACATCACCGCGGTTCAAGCTTTGGCAAACATGCTACTGAGCAGCCAACACAAATCGACTTTGACAACAGTCTCGCACTTTCTTTTATGCGCTTGCGTGCGCAAAACATCACCCGTATCGCACTTGAGGATGAATCGAGGTTAATTGGCCGGTGTGCGCTGCCTATTCCACTGCGCGAAGCGATGCTCACGAGTCCCGTTGTCTGGGTAGAAGAATCCCACGCATCCCGCGTTGAACGGATCCTGCATGATTACATTGAAGACCTGGGTGCGCAGTTTAAAAACAAACTGGGGCCAGACGCCGGCTTTGAAGCCTTTAGCCAGCGCTTACTCGAGAGCCTGCAAAACGTTTATAAACGCCTCGGCGGCGAGCGGCACGCAAGGCTGCAGTCTTTGATGCAAGATGCACTTCGGATACAAGCCCAGTCGGGAGTCGTTGATGCACACCGCGAATGGATTCGGCCATTACTGACAGAATATTACGACCCGATGTACGAGCATCAACGTGCAGGAAAAGCGTCGCGGATTATTTTTTCTGGCGACCGTTTAGCCGTTACACACTATCTGACCCAAGCAGGATACTGACGTGCAGTCTGTCGATTTCAACACCACGCAAACGACGAGGCTTTCCGAGGAACGCCAGCGCCTCGAGCAAAACAAGCTATCCAAACGCTTAATGCGTGAGACAGGCCGAGCAATTGCGGACTACAACATGATCGAAGCGGGCGACCGCGTGATGGTCTGCGTGTCAGGAGGTAAAGACTCGTACGGAATGCTCGATATTCTGATGACGTTACGCCAACGCGCCCCCATTGATTTCGAGATCGTTGCTGTCAATCTTGATCAAAAGCAGCCCGGCTTCCCCGCTGACATTCTTCCCGAATATTTAACGAAACTAGACATCCCGTTTCACATCGAGACCCGAGATACCTATTCGATCGTCAAACGTCTTATACCCGAGGGTAAAACGACCTGCTCGCTCTGTTCGCGCTTACGTCGAGGCATTCTGTACCGTGTCGCGAACGAATTGGGAGCGACAAAGATTGCACTCGGCCATCATCGAGACGACATCCTCGCAACATTCTTCTTGAATATGTTTTACGGGGCAAAGCTCAAAGCAATGCCTCCAAAGCTTGTCTCGGACGACGGGCGACACACCGTCATTCGCCCCCTCGCGTACATCACAGAAGCGGATCTCATCGCTTACGCGCAGCTCAAGCAATTCCCGATCATTCCTTGTAATCTTTGCGGCTCCCAAGAGAATCTGAAACGCAAAGAGATCGGCGAAATGCTTGCACAATGGGACAAGAAAGACCCCGGTCGCGCTTGGAATAGTTTTAAGGCTTTAGCGAACATCGCACCATCACATTTAATGGATACGACACTCTTTGATTTTGTAGGGCTTAAACCGGATGGTGTCGCCAATCCGCACGGAGATACGGCGTTTGATGCGCCGGAGCCGACAACCGATAGCACGGAAGACGCGTGCGGATCAGGCCCCGTCAGTGCCCGCCCAGCGTGGACCATTCACGTCGATACCAACCATCTCAAGAATACGTGACACGGTGTGATCCACCATTTCCTCGATAGACTTGGGACGATGATAGAACGCAGGCAGTGGAGGAAAAACAATCCCTCCCATCTCTGTGATCGCGGTCATGTTTCGTAAATGCGCCAGATTAAAAGGCGTTTCACGTACAACCATCACCAATTTCCGACGCTCTTTTAACGTGACATCCGCCGCACGAGTGATCAGGTTGTCTGACAACCCAATCGCCACGGCAGCAAGCGTTCTCATTGAGCAAGGCACAACAACCATCCCGGCAGTTTCAAAGGCACCACTCGCGATCGTTGCACCCACATCACGAATACTATGCACCTTGTCAGCCAGCGCATAGACCTCGTGACGACCAATATCAAGTTCATGCTTAATATTCAGGACGCCCGAACCCGAGACGATCAAATGTGTCTCAACGTCTGGGGCGTTCGCCCGTAAGGTTTGCATCATGCGAATCGCGTAGAGCGACCCAGTCGCTCCCGTCACACCGATGACTAAACGACGTTTACTCACTCGGTCGCGCCTGCTTGCACCAGTGCAGTTTTCAGTTCGCCGCTCGCATTCATTTCACCCATGATGTCTGAGCCACCGATGAATTCGCCACCGACGTACAACTGGGGAATCGTTGGCCATTGCGAAAACGTTTTGATTCCGCTGCGCACTTCCTCGTCTTCAAGCACGTTGACCGTGACAAGCTTGGTCACGCCATTGCTTTTTAAGATTTCAATGGCACGACCAGAAAACCCGCACTGAGGGAATTGGGCTGTTCCTTTCATGAACAGCACCACTGGATTGTTGGTTACGGTTTCACGGATAAATGTTTGAACGTCGCTCATGATGACCCTACAAAAAAATAGTTTGATTAAAAAATAGCGGTAAAAATTTTCGAAGAAGTAAGTAGAACAATAAAACAATTATAAGTTCCGCAACGTCCCGCCGGTGACTCTAGGCAAACCGGCCAAATCTGGGATTGTCTCTACGTTTTCAAAGCCATTGCTTTTAAGGATTTGAGCCACAGCTGGCCCCTGTGCAAAGCCGTGTTCGAGCCAAATCACGCCTCTTCGAGCTAGCCTGGACACCGCTCCCGCGGCAATGGCTCGCAAGGCACCCAAACCATCACCATGTTCGGTGAGTGCATCCTTCGGCTCAAAACGCAGATCCCCTTGCGTTAAGTGCGCGTCATTTGCTGCAATATACGGGGGGTTTGAGACGATCACGTCAAATTGCCCTTCCGACGGTAGGGCTTCATACCAGCTCCCTTGCCAAAACTGTACCTTCGCCCCCAAAGCGTGAGCGTTACGTTGTGCCACCTCAATAGCAGCCACGCTCTGATCGGATGCCACAACAACCGCATCGGGCCGCTCTAGCGCAACGCTCACCGCTATCGCGCCACTTCCTGTTCCGAGGTCTAGTATTTGGGGGCGCTGCAAGCCAAGACAGGATTTCAGCACGAGCTCAACAAGTAGCTCGGTCTCAGGTCTCGGAATCAATACGTCCGGTGATACTTCAAACCGGTGGCCCATGAACTCACGCACTCCAACCAGATAGGCCATCGGCGTGCCCTGACGCCGCTGCGCTGCAAGAGTCAAGAATGATGCCGCCTGCTCAGCCGTAATGGGATCCGTATCATGTGCGAGCAGCCATTCCCGTGATTTCTGCAGCACATGCTCAAGCAACATGCGCGATTCAAGCCTGGGTAGGCCGCAGATTTGCGCGATTGACTGCGCCGTCTGCATTATGCGTCGTCACCCAGAGCGGCTAATTGCTCGGCTTGATGCTCTGCAATCAAGGCGCCGGTCACTTCGCTAAGATCGCCTTCCATGATTGCACCCAGCTTATAGAGAGTGAGATTGATGCGATGATCCGTCAAGCGACCTTGCGGAAAATTGTAGGTACGAATGCGCTCAGACCGATCGCCCGTACCAACAAGGCTCTTACGCGTTGCTGCTTCCTTGTCATGTCGCTCTCGTTGCACTTTGTCTTTCAAGCGCGCGGCAAGCACTTGCATTGCTTTGTCTTTGTTTCGATGCTGTGAGCGATCATCCTGGCACTCAACCACCAAGCCAGTCGGCAAGTGCGTTATACGGACGGCGGAATCAGTCTTGTTAATGTGTTGACCACCAGCACCACTGGCCCGAAACGTATCAATCCGCAGCTCACTCGGATTGATAACGATTTCTGTCGCGGCATCAGCTTCAGGCATGACGGCCACCGTGCATGCCGAGGTGTGAATCCGACCCTGTGCCTCGGTTGCAGGCACACGTTGCACCCGGTGCGCTCCCGACTCAAACTTTAAACGCCCATAAGCACCCTCGCCGTCCAAGCGAACAATGACTTCTTTGTAGCCACCGAGTTCCGAGGCGCTTTCAGACATCAATTCCACTTTCCAGCCCTGCTGTTCGGCATAGCGTGTGTACATGCGCAACAGATCACCAGAGAATAATGCGCTCTCATCACCGCCTGTACCCGCCCGAATTTCCAAAAAGACACTACGTCCATCATCGGGGTCGCGCGGCAATAGCTGTAACTGCAGCTCAGCGCCCAACTTTTCGATGCGGACCTTGCAATCCTCGATCTCATCCAAGGCCATCGCCTTCATCTCGGGATCTTCGAGCATTTCGCGCGCGCCCGCTAGATCCGACTCAGCCGACTCAAACGCCTCAAACGCTTTCACGACAGGCTCAAGCTCCGAGCGCTCACGCGATAACTTTCGAAACTGATTCATATCGTTTGCCGCGTCGGGCTCTGCCAGCAAGGCGTCAAGCTCGACTAATCTTCGGGACAAATGCTCTAGACGAGAGCGCATTGAAGGTTTCATAAATATCTTTTAACTATCTTATCTAGGGGGTGCACAGACACGTGCAAGTCGGACGCAAGAGCGCAATTGATGCAGCGTAGCTAACGCCGATCTGTACCCGATGGAAACAAACGTGGCAGCCAATGTAATAGCTCTTGGCGCTCAGTCACGTCGCTCTGATTTAGGGCAGTCATGGTCCCATGCAAATATTTTTGCGTTAGACCATGCGCTAGCTGTTCAAGCACGGCCTCGGGAGACTCACCCTTGGCCAACAGACGTTTGGCCCGTTCAAGCTCTAGGGCTTGAATCGACTGGGCCGTCGACTGCAAATCACGAATGACAGGGACGTTGGCACGTACCTGCATCCAGTGCATAAAGTTTCTGACGCGGGCGTCAATGATCGCTTCTGCCTGAACAACCGCTGCACGCCGTGCGTCAGTACCACTTTGCACAACCGCACCTAAATCGTCGACAGAATATAGGTAGACGTCATCAAGCTGCGCGACTTCTGGCTCAATGTCGCGTGGCACGGCCAAGTCCACCATCACCATTGGCTTGCGTTTACGCTGACGCGTTGCACGCTCAACCATTCCTAAACCAAGTAATGGCAAGGTACTGGCCGTACAGGACACCACAACATCAAACTGCGCCAGCCGATCTGGCAGGTCCGCTAAACGCATCGTGCTGGCAGCAAAACGATTCGCTAGATTTTCAGCGCGTTCGAGGGTTCGATTAGCAACAACAATCGACGAGGGTTGCCGCGCCGCGAAGTGCGTTGCGCAGAGCTCAATCATTTCGCCAGCACCAATGAACAACACTTTGCATTGCGCTAAATCGCCAAACACACGCTCGGCTAAACGTACCGCGGCGGCTGCCATCGACACCGACTGTGCGCCAATGGCAGTAGTTGAGCGCACCTCTTTCGCGACCGAGAAGGTGCGCTGAAACAATTGATGCAATAAGGTACCAAGCGCACCAGCCTCTTCGGCTGCACGCACGGCGTCTTTCATCTGACCCAATATCTGGGGCTCACCCAAAACCATTGAGTCAAGTCCACTTGCCACCCTAAACGCATGACGCACCGCCTCATCGCGACCATGCAGATACACATGCGGCGCAAGAGCACCGGCTTCAATCTTATTGAAGTCGGCCAGCCAGCTTGGCAGTTGATCCGCCACATGAGGCTCAGCCGCGCAATAGAGCTCAGTGCGATTACAGGTCGACAGGATTGCAGCTTCTTTGACGGCACCACCAAATGCCTGTCGCAATGCATTGAGCGCTGGCTGCACAAGATCCTCCGGCAGGGAGACACGCTCGCGCACCGAGACCGGAGCCGAGACATGGTTTAAACCCAACGCGAGAACGCTAACCGACATGAATGCAGTGGCTGAGAATTAATTAGGGGCGAGACTGAAATGAATGTGTCATTATAGGGCGCAGAGGAGGAGTACCCATGCGTTTAAACCTAAAAGTCCTTACAAGCACCCTACTATTTTTGAGCCAATTTCTTGGATTTGGCTCTAGTTACGCCCAAGACAGCTACCCAAACAAGCCAATTCGGATCGTGGTGGCCTACCCTGCGGCTGGCTCCACCGATATCGTTGCGCGCCTTTTTGGACAGGAGCTAAGCACGAAGCTCGGCCAACCTGTCGTGATCGACAACAAAGCAGGCGCCGGTACGCTCATTGGCACAGAATTTGTCATTCGGGCAGCGCCTGACGGCTACACATTGTTTATGGGCACCCCTGCAACCGTTATCACGCCCCTATTGCACAAGACGCCAACCTACGATGCGGTTAAGGACTTACAGCCGATTAGTCTAGCCACCACCCAATCGATGGGCGTGCTGGTCTCGAACAAACTCGGTGTCGCCTCGATTCCAGACCTCATAAAGTACGCCCAAGCGAACCCTGGCAAGGTCAATTTTGCATCGTCTGGTAACGGCTCCGCTCAGCACCTCGCGGCGGAAGCATTAAACGATTCCGCAAAAATCAACATGCTGCATATTCCTTATAAGGGAGCGGGAAACGCCATCAACGATCTAGTCTCGGGCCGTATCGATGTCATGATCACCTCTCTTGTGGGCAATATGATGGACTACGTCGCCGATGGACGAATCAAGCTCATCGCAACAACTGGCCCTGAGCGCAGCAGCTTCCTGACCAACACCCCAACCGTGGCGGAAGGTGGTGTGCCCAATTTCGGGATTCGGACGTGGACCGCTCTCTTTGCCCCGGCTAATACGCCACCTGCTATCGTCGCCAAGCTAAATCAAGCAATGGAAGCAATCAAGAAAGACGGTATCGTCCAAAAGAAGATTGAAGCCCAGGCAATGGACGTCACAATTGGGTCCCCAGCCGACGTCAGCAAGATGCTTGTCGAAGAGCGCGACTTCTATGGCGCGATTCTGAAACGGACCAATGCAAAGTTAGACTGAGCGGGCGTCGGTAAATTGGTGTATCATTTCGCCCTTCAGATGGCCCGGTAGCTCAGTCGGTAGAGCAGAGGATTGAAAATCCTTGTGTCGGTGGTTCGATTCCGCCCCGGGCCACCAAATACAGACGCCCAACCCTTATCGGTTGGGCGTTTTCCTTTATGCGATCACCAGTGTTTGCGGGCCTCACAGCAGTTTACGCGTGCCAACTGCCCTCAATATCACCACGCCATTTCAGCGGTTTTCTTATACTCCGCCTCTCTTTCTCTCGAGTCTTCGTTAAACACTCACTGTCTGGCACACGCAAAACGCCTTTATTTCCAATGAGTTATACGTGTGCCAAAAAGGAAGGTTTTGCTTATGGCTTGCAGAAGCACTTAGCCATTATCTGATTGCTCTCGCTTTCCAATGTGTTTTGTACCCATCGAGGAACCAGCGCAGATGTTGCCAGCGCTTTAAATGACGGATCACCGATTTCAGCGAGCTTTATTCGCAAAGTGATGAACACCTCGCCTGCCGTTGTCTCAAACCAGAACCAATTTTGTATCGATTGTGGAGAATGCACTCCAGGCTGCATAACCTTGGCTTCAAAGTAAAAATCTTTCAATTCATCCGTTGCTCGCTTTAATGCTGTAGGCGTGTGCAATGGAAAATTGAAAAAGCTCTCCTGCGAAATACCACCCAACCAAGAACCAATAAATTTAGCTAGGTCAATAGGTGTCTCGCCCGTTAGTCCAAGTGTCGTTCGCTTGCGAACTGTCAAGGCCAACGCATGCCATGCACTTAATTGTCTCACTTCATCGTTTAATCGCTCCTCGACAGATCCAGTATGAACCAATCGCGGGAAACTGATTGGACATGCTAGCGACTCATCATGATCGCCGACATTCTGATTTGGAGCATCATCAGGAAAATCTTTCAAAATTGGCCCATCTACGTGATTTAGAAGACTCAACGCTGACTTCAACACGCGCAACTGAAACTGTTCATCATTCGGCGAACCAAATGGACGTCCCAACATAAAAGGTACCCAGAGTGCTCTTGGTGGACGCAACGCTTGTGTATGTTCGCGAATCAGACTGATTTGAACCGTTGCTATTCCTTCTTGCTCCAGATAGTGTCCGACGGCGCTCACGGCGCACGTATAGAGGGATCACACTGGAGACAAAATTACGGCATCAACTTGATCATGTTTGAGCAAAGTAGCCAACTCACGCACTTTTGATTCGTATCGCGTAATTGGCCAAATTGCTCCCATAAATGAATAATGAAACTTAGCTATGGAACCAATGAATTTTGAGTTTGCTAGGTCTTTCAATCGATCCAATGGAAAAACTACGTTGCAATCAGACTGAAACCCAGTACGGTCAAAATTGACCGAAACATGACTCATCACGAGTTCATCATTTTGTGTCTCGGCAGGAATCACGCGATAGTCCATTCCCGATCCGGTTGTATCAAATGGTCGATCTTCACGGTGATGAAGTCCTGCCGTGCTGATGATCGCGACACGGCGACAGGATATTTCAGGACCTGAAACAAGTGTCGGCAAAGGAAATTCCGGAAGGTGCTGGATCCGATCAAGATGATAAGTAAGTTCAGATTCTGATAGATCAGCCAATCTAACCATTGATTACTCCATGCATGTCAAATTAATTCAATTAATGCTGTGTAATCTAAACGATTAAAAATAATGAGTCCACTGCGTTCTTTATCTAAATATGACCAAAACAATCAAATCATTGACCATTCGTCTTTTCATCTAAAGATACAAATCAGCTGGTTGTAAAATCAGTGAAAATCATCTCGAGACATTGCAAGGAGCGCAATCTTTGGACAATTTAAAACTAAGCAAAATATCTGTCTGCGTCTTCGATGCTTACGGTACATTATTCGACGTCAGTAGTGTTACGCGTGGCGCAAAAAATTTACTTGGTGATCAATGGAAAGACCTTTCCGATCTCTGGAGATCGAAGCAATTGCAATACACCTGGTTACGAAGTCTCACCGGTCAACACATTGATTTCTGGCAAGTCACTAAAGATGCTCTTGATTTTTCAATGGACAGCTTGAAGATTGGCGATGAAAAAATTAACCGACATCTCATGGATCTTTATCTAAGCATTTCGGCTTATCCAGAGGTCTTTGAAACATTAACAAAACTTAAAAACAAAGGTATCAAACTCACCATTCTCTCAAACGGTTCGCCAAAGATGCTTGAGGCAGCCACATCAAACGCTGGCATTAAAGATATGTTTGATGCCATTCTCTCTGTTGAAGAGGTGGGCATATTCAAACCCCACCCATCTGTTTATCAACTT
>JACCEA010006495.1_pt1 | contig 14361 bp, 13 predicted proteins | sample 7449851 | NCBI WGS metagenome assembly JACCEA01 (sample SAMN15323453, study PRJNA562643) | freshwater metagenome | isolation source: river surface water | place: USA:Blue River Watershed | collected 2017-08-18 | reverse complement strand
GATCTACCAGATCAATCCCGACAAATGCACCGAGTGCGTCGGCCATTTCGATGAGCCGCAGTGCCAGCAGGTGTGTCCGGTGGCTTGCATCCCGATCGACCCCGGCCATACCGAAACACGCGAACAATTGCTGGCCAAGTACCAGCGGCTGCAGGCAGGCGAGGCGCCGGCAGCGTGACGCGCGGCGCGCGGCGCGAATGCGGGCAGGCCGGCTGCAATTCGGCATTCATTGCGCTTGCGCAAGCCCGAAACTGAAACTCCGTCAGCGCAGTCTCATACAACGCACGTTGCACTATAGTTAGCCAAACGTCTTCGTCGTCCTGACCGGAGTCTGCCAGCGATGAGACCCGTGCTGCGTGGTGTATTGCTCTGTCTGGCCTATGGTGCCTTTGCCGGGCTGGGATTAGTCTGGGCCTTGGCTTTCGTTAATGGCACGGTGTCGCCGATATGGCCACCGACCGGCCTCGCCATCGTCGCCTTGACTTGCCTGGGACGGCGTTACTGGCCAGCGATTGCCGCAGGTGCCTTTGCCGGCAACTTCCTGATGGCCCACGATCCCTTGCTCTTGTCGCTGGGTATTGCCACGGGCAACACGCTGGAAGCCGTGATCGGCGCCAGCTTGCTGCAGCGCTGGCAACTGCGCGGCGAAATCACGCGCCTGCGCGACGCTGCAAAGATGCTCGCTGTGTCGCTGGTGGCGCCACTCGTGTCGGCTGCCATCGGCATGCTCAGCCTGACGCTTGCGGGCGTCTTGGCGTGGCCGCAGTTCTTTCAGTCCTTCTTCATCTGGTGGTTTGCCAATTGCATGGGGGCGCTGATCTTCGTTCCCATCCTGCTGGGTTACTGGGGCCATGCGTGGCAAGTCAAGTTTCCGGTACGCGCCTTCGAATTCGCGATCAATTGCCTGGTGGTGCTGCTGATGCTGAAGCTGGCTTTTGCACCGCCTGCGGTGTTCGCAAGGCTCGGCATCGAACGTTTGCCGCTGAGCGTATTCGCGCTCCCGCCCTTGTTGTGGGCGACCCTGCGCCTGCGGCCGCGCGAAGCGGCGGCCGTGCTCGCCTGGACCTGCATGCTGGCCGTGAGCTTCACTGCCAGCAGCGCATCGCAGTCCGCACTAGGCCCGCTGGTGCAATTGCAACTGGAGTTGTTCGGCATCGCCGCCAGCACGCTGGTGATGGTTGGCGTGATCATCGAGCGCACCCAGGCGCGCGAAGGCGAGCGTGATGAGCGTGCGCGACTGGCCGCGATCCTCGCCAGCCTGCGCGAGGGCGTGGTCGTCGCCGACATGAGCGGCAATGTGCTGGAGATGAATCCGGCTGCGCTCGACATCCATGGCTACCGGCATGCGGTGGATGGTGTCGGCAAGATGACCGATTTCGCTTACGACTTCGAATTATTCGACCTGGCTGGCGAGGTCATGCCCTTGTCGCAGTGGCCGCTGGCGCGCGTGTTGCGCGGCGAGGTGTTCGCCGATATGGAAGTCCTCCTCAGGCGTCGCGGCCACCAGGACGAGATCGTCGTCAGTTACAGCGGCCGACAGGTTCGCGATGACGAGGGCCGCGCAATCCTGTGCGTGATGACGATACGCGATGTCACCGAGCGCAAGCGCGCCGAGCAGCGCGAGCGCGAAGCGGCCTTGCACGACCCATTGACGCAGTTGCCTAACCGGGCGCTGGTGCTCGAGTACGGCAGCCATCTGCTGGCAGCGGCGCGTCGCAACCACTGCACCAGCTCGCTGCTGTTCGTGGACCTCGATCACTTCAAGCCCATCAATGACCAGTACGGCCATGCGACCGGCGATCGCGTGCTGCAGGTGGTTGCCAGCCGGCTGAAGGAATGCACGCGCCAGGAAGATCTGGTCGGCCGCCTCGGCGGCGACGAGTTCGTGATCCTGCTGCCTTACCTGGATGTGGGCCGCCAGTGGGCGGCGGTGGTGGCGCAGCATGTGGTCGACAGCATCAGCCGCCCTATCATGATCGACAAGATGGTGTTGTCAGTGGCGCCGTCGATCGGCATCAGTATCTATCCCGACCATGGCCAGGATGTCGCATCGCTGATTCACGCGGCAGACCTTGCGATGTATGAGGCCAAGCAGAGCGGGCGCGCGTGCTTCCGCATTTATTCGCCCGCGACCGCGAGCCGAATAGCGACGCCTGTCAGTACCGACGCACGCAGCAGCGCCATCAAGGACGGACGCGCGGCAAGGTGACCAGCTTGCTGTCGGACGTGGCGTCAGCGAGGTCGGCTGGGTGGCGGAGCCATGCGGCTCCGCCCGAGCCATCAGTCGAGCACTTTCTGGGTGCAGACGCCGGCGTAGCCGAGATGGTTGTCGCCATTGGTCAGCGTATACAGGGTATGCACGCCCCAGATGTGGCGGTTGGCCTTGACGCTGACGGTCGCGATCGTGCCATTCATCACCGGCTTGTTGAGGGCCACTTCGCCTTCGAACCACTGCACGCTTTCCTTCAGTTCCGCTACCACCGGGCCGCCGTACAGCGTGGTGAAATGGATTTTCTTTGCGGTGGTATCGACCACCAGGTCGATCGGATCTTCTTTCAAGCTGCTCATCTGTTCGACACGCTTGCCCCAGCCGTCATATTCGACATGGGTGCCGCTGCAGATGTAGCGGATGTTTTCGGCGTGGGCGACCGCCGGCAAGACTGCTGAGCAAAGCAAAACACTGATAGCGAGGCGGGAAAATGTCATCTGATATGCGATCGGGAGTGGGACGAAAATACTTCGGAAAGATTCTTTGAAGTATCTCATTTCCTTGGAAGCAAGCTCTTGACTAAGGTCAAGGCAATCTTGGGAGCCTGGCATTTTGACGGTGCATGGTCCTGAGCAGGATTTGTGCATTCTCAAGGAGCCATTGCCGCAAGGACTCAAATTTTCAATTCAATCATTGTTTTCGGGTACGTCTCATGCAGACTTTGGTCGACTATGTGGTCACGCGTCTAGGTGCCGGGTGTTCGCGTGCCGACATTTGCGAAGAGCTTGTCGCGCTAGGCTGGAGCAAAGGCCATGCGGAATCTGCGTACCGGGACGCGCTGATTGCACTCGGAGCGCCGATGCCGGCCAGCGAAAAGCCAATGACGACGGCGCCCGGCGCCACGACCGGCGAAATCGTCGCCAACATCTTTTCTTTCATATTGCTCCATATCGTCATCTGGTCGACCGTATTTCTTTGCTTCGAATTGTGCGCAAACTTTACGTTCTGGTCCGGGCTTCAGACAACCGAGGCGCTAAAAAGCCAGGGTTGGGTAAGCCATACCGCCGGGCGCAACTGCAAGCAGCAACAGGTGCAATGGCCTGCCGGCTGAAGCGTACCGATTGCCCGGCCGCTCGTGCTGCAAGAACTCCGGGAGCGCCCGAACACTTTTTGCGATGAGGCAGGCGTCATCAAAGCACGGGAAGGAATCCATCACATGACGAACAAGAACACCATTTCGAGACCGATCGCCTGTGGGATGCGATCGTCTCCAACGGCGGCCAGGAAAGCGCCTGCGGCTGGTGCAAGGACACATGGGGGCTGTCATGGCAGAGCACCCCGCGCGTACTGCTGGAAGCGCTGGCCGGACCAGACCGTTCGGCAGCGAAGCGCGCATTCGAAGCGATGATGCAGATGGTGAAGATCGACGTCGCGGCGATTGAAGCGGCTCGTCGCGGCTGATGCCCGAGCGCTGAAGGCAGGACAGTGCGAGAAGCGTGAAAGGCAGGTGAGCCTTCAGATTGCCGATGCGACAATTCATGGCCGGTTGTGGCCGGTTGTGGCCGGGTGCAGCTGTTATTCGCAGTCTTGGCGGATATTTCCGGTCTATTTGCCTTTAGGAAAACTGTTTGCGCAGTGTAGACTCGCACGCTTTTTCCTCCTATCGGCCATGTTCTCAAGTAAAACCTCGACCGCTGCCTCAGCGACCACTTTGCTGGCGATGACGCTGGCCGCCGGACATGCGCACGCGGTGAGCTGCACCGCAAACGCAACGACCATCAGCGCTGACTGCGCGAATCTGGTCATCTCGAATTCGAACCTGACGGTGACCATCAATGCCGGCACCACCGTCTATGGCCCGAACGGTATCGCGCTCTGGAACCAGTCGTCTGCCAGTAACACGACCATCATCAACAACGGCACGATCACGACCTACTCGGGCCCCGGCTATGCGGCCGGCGATGAAATGCTCTACAACCCCGGATCGATTTCCAGCCTGCTGAATACCGGGACCATTAGCGGCAACTATCATCTGTTCAATGCCGCCACGATTGGTACGCTGACCAATACCGGCACCATTACGGGCGGTTTCCACGGCATCTACAACACCGGCACGATAGACGTGCTGAACAACTTGCAGGGTGCTGCGAACTCCGTGCTCAACATGACGCAGGGAATTCGTCCGCTCCAGTACAACATCATCGTGCAGAGCACGAGCAATTACGGTCAGCTGGATGCGGCCAGCAGCACGGGCCCGATGGCCTTCAACATTTATGGCAATGCCGGCACGACCCTCGTCTCGGGCGTCAATGCTTCGGTGGTTACTGCCAATCGCTATCAAAACGTGCTGCAGGGCTTTACGTCGCTGGCAGGCGTCACGGGAACCACGGGCAGCTATGGCGGCTACAACTACAGCCTGGTGGCGAACGCCACGCTGGCAAGTAGTTGGGACTTGCTGGTCTCTGTGCCCGGCCCGACGTCTGCGGATACCCAGGCGGCGCTCGGCAGCACCGCTTCCGCCATCAGCCGCATGCATTCGATGCAGGGCTCCATACTGGCGAACAGCCTTGCCTATGACTGCGCGGTATTCAGCGCCAGACAGGTCTGCGTGTCGGTCAATGGTCGCAACTACACAGCAGCCAACGGATTGAACAGCACCAGCGCCCTGTTGATTGCAGCGTATCGTGTGTCCCCCGCATGGCGCATCGGCGCGTATGCGGATCAGAACGTGTCGGACCATCGCAATACGGAGGTGACCCTTGATCATCGGACACCATTGATTGGATTGTTCGGCGTCTGGAACGCGCGTCAGGATGGCACGGGCAGTGAGCTGAAAGTGTCGCTGGCGTATGGCCAGAAGCATATGACGGTCAATCGGCAGGTGGTCGGCAGCTCGGAAGCGGGGTCCGGCACCACCTCCCTGAACAGCCAGGGTGTACAGATCCTGGGCAAGCATGGCTTCGGCGTGACGAATACGCTGGTGGTCTCTCCGTATGCCGGCCTGCGCTACCTTGAAAACAAATCGGGCGGCTATACCGAAGGGACATCGGCGTCGGTGACCTCGCCGCTGACCTATGGCGATACGAATGCCAGCGCCACGACGGCACTGGCCGGTGTCGGCCTGGCTTATCGCGGCATTCCGAAAGCAGAGCTGTTCGCCAGCGCCGGTGTCGAAGCCGATACCCATGCGGCGAACGGGAGCTTGTCGGCGAGCGGCGTATCCGGCCTGACGGCGGTAGGACTGAACGGCAACGGCGCGCGGGTGCGCCCGACGGCGACCGCCGGTGCTGCTGTTGAAGTCCGAAAGCATGAGCGACTCGGCATCGTCGGCCTCTATCGGCAGGAAGCTTATCAGTCGGCATCCACCACCACGGTACTGGTCACCTACACGCTGGCCATGTAAGGACATGGTCGTCGCTGCGGCGTGCGATGTCCCCATGAAGGCAGCATGACGTCCGCATCCGCAGCTTCGACTGGCCACAAACGAAAACCCCTGCAAGCCAGACGGCTTGCAGGGGTTTTTTTGTCGGCGAGCGCCGCGGCCGGCGCGCTGTTCAGACTTAGACGTTGAACAGGAAGTTCAGCACATCGCCATCCTTGACGATGTATTCCTTGCCTTCGGCGCGCATCTTGCCGGCTTCCTTCGCGCCGTTCTCGCCCTTGTGCGCGATGTAGTCATCGAAGGCGATGGTCTGCGCGCGGATGAAGCCGCGCTCGAAGTCGGTATGGATCACGCCCGCTGCTTGCGGTGCGGTGTCGCCCTGATGGATGGTCCATGCGCGCACTTCCTTCACGCCGGCGGTGAAGTAGGTCTGCAAGCCGAGCAGGCTGAACGCTGCGCGGATCAGGCGGTTCAGGCCCGGTTCTTCCATGCCCATATCAGCGAGGAAGTCCAGCTTGTCAGCGTCGTCCATGTCGGCGATCTCGGCTTCGATCGCGGCGCAGATTGCGACGATGGGCGCATTTTGCGATTTCGCGTACTCAGTCAGCTGGTCGAGCAGCGGGTTGTTGCTGAAGCCCGTGTCCGACACGTTGGCCACATACATCGCCGGCTTGGCCGTGATCAGGCACAGCGGCTTGAGCATGGCCATCTGATCCTTGTCGAGACCCATCGCGCGTACCGGCTTGGCGTCGTTCAGGTGGACTTGCACCTTCTCCAGCAGCGCGCACAGCGCGATCGCTTCCTTGTCGCCGGCGCGCGCTTTCTTCTGCTCGCGGTGGACGGCCTTTTCGACCGTGCCCAGGTCGGCCAGCGCCAGCTCAGTCTGGATCACATTGATGTCATCGATCGGGCTGACTTTGCCGGCGACGTGGATCACGTTCGGGTCTTCGAAGCAGCGCACCACGTTGACGATGGCATCAGTCTCGCGGATATGGGCCAGGAACTGGTTGCCCAGGCCTTCGCCCTTCGATGCACCGGCTACCAGGCCGGCGATGTCGACGAACTCGACAGTCGCCGACAGGATGCGCTCGGGTTTGACGATCTCGGCCAGCTGGTTCAGGCGCGGGTCCGGCACCTCGACGATGCCGACATTGGGCTCGATGGTGCAGAACGGATAGTTTTCAGCCGGGATGCCAGCCTTGGTCAGTGCATTGAAGAGGGTCGACTTGCCGACGTTGGGCAAGCCGACGATGCCGCATTTGAGGCTCATGGTAATCCTTGTAAATCGAAGCGCGCATTATACCGCCCGGGGATGGCTTCCCCGGGGCGATCCGGCGCTCGGACCGTTCAGGGCAGCGTGCGCGGCAGTTCGACGTTCCGCAGCAGCAGGCGCAGTGCGTAGAGTGCGGTGAAGATGCCGAGCACGTCGGTGCTGAACAGGCGCAACGTGTTCAGCACGAGGTCGGCGGTGTGCTGGTGCAGGGTCACGATGGCAACCCGAACCACGCTGTTGACGCAAGCGTAGACCAGGCTGAGCATGAACAGTCGCTGCCAGGTCAGGCCCGACAGGTCGGGCATCAGGCAGTACGTGAACCAATGGCAGACCATCAGCGGTACGAGGCCGGCGGCAAGCGCGACCTCGGCCGACAGCACCCAGTTACCGGGGAAAATGTAGAGGACGGTCCATGCGAAGCAGAACGCAGCGATGGCGGCCGAGCCCAGCCAGCCCAGCAGCAGGACCAGTACCAGCTTGACACCGCTGGAAAGGCGGAACAGGTTCGCACCGGGAAGCTCGTCGAAGCTCTGGATCAGCGCGTCGTTGAGGCTGTAAAACAGCCCGTAAAACGTGACGGCAACAAGGAAGATGCCGAAGGACTGCGTGATGTTTTTTGTTCGCGTCATGTTCTGAGTCGATCAGCCATCGACTCGGTGAGAGTGCCTGAACCCTTGCAGCTTGTAAATACGTTGGATTTTTTGATTACATAAATGTCATTTTCGTGGAAGCGTCGTTGCTTCTTCTTTATCGGCGGCTTCGCGCTCCAGGCGTAGCCCTCTGTTCAGTTTTCCCAGTCGTTGCTGGTCCCGGCGTACGGCGACGATATGAAGATGCCGCGCGATGGCATGGGTGGCTGCAGATTATTTTTGCAAGGAAGGCATCGCGTCCGAAAGTGTTTATGATGCGCGACGGGTCCCCTGCGGCCTTCCATCCCAATTCAACGCTGCCTGATCATGAAACGTGCCGTCGATATCGTCATTGCGACCCTGCTGTCCATCTTGCTCACCCTGCCCGCGCTGCTGGTCGCGCTGGCGATCAAGCTCGATAGCCGCGGTCCCGTACTGAGCCGGCCGCATCGGGTCGGTCGCAATGGTCGCATGGTCAAGGTCTGGGAATTCCGCACCGCGATCGCCGAACCGGACGCGATGGAAACGGTCGGCGGCTGCCATGGCGAACAGGTCACGCGGGTCGGTGCGCTGCTGCGCAAGCTGGGCATCGCTCGTTGGCCGCTGCTGTGGAATGTGCTGAAGGGCGATTTTTCGGTGGTCGGTCCGCGCGCTGAAATGCCGCGTTATGTGGGCGTGTATCCGCCGGCACTGCGCAAGGTGGTGCTGTCGGTGAAACCGGGGCTGGTGGATTTGTCGAGCCGTGAGCTGGGTGCCGAACGCGCGCTGCTGGCCGGGCTTGAGGGCGATGCGCTTGAAGAAGCGTATGTGGAGAAGGTACTGCCGCGACGCCTCGAACTGGGCAAGCAATATGTCGAGGGCCGCGGATTCTGGATGGACCTGCGCATCCTGGCCGGATGCCTCGCAGGTCCTTTACTGCGCTAAGACTTCTCTGATGGACGGCGAATGCCCGTCCTCAGGCGGCCTTGTTGATCAGGAACTGGGCCTTGTCGCGGCCAGCCATCCATTTCGGCGGCTTGCCGCGGCCGCTCCAGGTTTCTCCGGTTGCGGTATTGCGATATTTCGGCGCCACGGTGCGGCGCACTGCCGGCTTGGCGCTTTTCGCGCGCTTGCTGCCGCCAAAACCCAGATCATCAGCCGAAATACCGAATTCCTTCATTTTCGCGTGAATATCTGCAATCGCATTCGCGAGTTCAGTCTTGCGTGCCTGTTCGGCTTCTTTTTGCAGTTTCTCAATCTGACTCTGCAATTCCTTGTAAGTGGACATTGAATTCCCCCGCTAGGTTAGGTTTCTGATGAACAACGGACTTCATCATGAAGCGTTGCTTGCCCGCGCATTATAGGTCAATTATTAGTATTAAGGTATTAACCTGTTTTGGCCGCTTGAAAAATAATCTAAGCTTTTGATTGTTATGTGATTTTGCGAATTAATTTTAATTTCAAGAAACAATTTGTACAGCATGTATCATGCCTACGCGCCGGGTAATGTCTCCAATAATCGGTTCAATCGATCCGATTATTGGAATGGTTTTCTGATAATTGATCGACTGAACATGCAAGGCACCAGCTATTACCGGCATTTTTTCATTGCCGGGGCGGAATTGCCTTGATCTTCATCGTTGGGAATGCGGCACGAATATGCGTGCCGCCATGCGGGCAGGCGATGTGTAGGCTATGGGTGACTGTGGGTGACTGTGGGCGACTCTGTGGGCGACCCTGGGCCGCAATAAATAGCGACAGCGCCCGGCAGGAAGGCTGTGCCGGGCGCGACCCAAGCACCCGGCGGAGGCGGCGGGATTAATCCGCTCAGGCCTTTTTCTCGGTGTGCAGCACTTTCATCGCCAGCTCGAACTGGCCCTCCACCAGTTGCGGGATGACGGACAGCGACTTCGCGATCGCATCGTCGATGCCTGCCTGCTCTTCCTGGCGCGGCCGGTGCAGCACGAAATCGACAACAGCCTGCTGCAGCTTCAGTTCACGCGGATGGCCAATGCCTATCCTCAGGCGCCAGTAGTCCTGCGTGCCGAGCGCCGCGGTGATGTCCTTGAGCCCGTTATGGCCGCCGGACGAGCCGCCTTTTTTCAGCCGGGCGGCGCCGGGCGGCAAGTCCAGTTCGTCATGCACCACCAGCACTTCATCCGGATTGACCTTGTAGAAGCGACACAGCGCACCGACCGACTGGCCGGATCGGTTCATGTAGGTCTGCGGCTCGAGCAGCCAGATGTCATTACCGGCAATACGCACCTTGGCGGCCAGCGCATTGAAGCGCACTTCGCGTCGGAGGTCGCCGCGCGCCAGTTCATCGACCAGCCAGAAGCCGGCATTGTGGCGAGTGTTCTCGTACTCGGGGCCGGGGTTGCCGAGGCCGACGATCAGGCGAATGGGTGCGCTGGGCATGGAGAGGTATCTGGGACGGGTTGAACGGTTCAACAGGGGGGTGGCGCAAGCCAGCAGCCGCATTATCAATCAAAGCCGGCAGGCGCAAAAAAGCCCGTCTCCGGGACGGGCTTTTTCGCCGCAGGCAAAAAACCTGAGGTGTGCTCGGGTTTTCGCCGCAGGCAAAAAACCTGAGGTGTGCTCGGGTTTTCGCCGCAGGCAAAAAACCTGAGAGAGACTCGGGCTTTTTCGCCGCAGGCAAAAAACCTGAGCGTGGCTCGGGTTTTTGCTGGCAGGTAAGGATTACGCCTTCGCTTCGCCTTCAGCAGCGTCCGACTTCGCGCCGCGCGGGATGACGGCGGTAGCGATGGTCGGGTTTTCCTTCGCGTGCACGGCGACAACGCCAGCCGGCAGCTTCAGGTCAGACACGTGGAAAGACGCGCCTTCGGTCATGCCCGACAGGTCGACTTCGATGAATTCCGGCAGGTCTTTCGGCAGGCAGCTGACGTCCAGTTCGTTCAGGACGTGGCTGATCACGCCGCCTTGCAGCTTCACGACCGGAGCGATGTCGTTGTTGACGAAGTGCAGCGGCACTTTCACGTGCAGCTTCTGGTTCGGGTCGACGCGCTGGAAGTCAGCGTGCATGACCAGTTGCTTGTATGCGTGCACCTGGAAGTCGCGCAGGACGACCTTCTCCGATTTGCCGTCCACTTTCATGTCCAGGATGGACGAGTGGAAAGCCTCTTTCTTCAGCGCGTGGTACAGCGCGTTGTGATCGAGCGAAATAGCGACCGGGGCTTCAGTGCCGCCGTAGATGATGCCGGGGGTCTGGCCCGCACGGCGCAGGCGGCGGCTCGCTCCGGACCCCTGCTCGGTACGTGGGAATGCTATGACTTCCATGTTAACTCCTGTGTCGGGCTTGCGCCCTTAAATTGAGTCCCCCGCGACCAGGGGACCGTAAAAAAGGACCGTGCTTGCACACAGTCCCGAATTCATTCGCCGGCGGCTTCGTCTTCAGCGAACAGCGACAGCACCGAGTCACCGCGGCTGATGCGGCGGATGGTCTCGGCCAGCAGCGGCGCGCACGACAGTTGGCGGATCTTGTTGCAAGCCTTGGCTTGCGCATTCAGCGGGATGGTATCGGTGACGACCAGTTCATCCAGCGGCGACTTCGCGATGCGATCAATCGCCGGGCCCGACAGCACCGGGTGCGTACAGTAAGCGACGACTTTCTTCGCGCCGCGTTCCTTCAGCACTTCGGCTGCCTTGGTCAGCGTGCCTGCGGTGTCGACCATGTCATCCATGATCACGCAGTTGCGGCCTTCGACTTCACCGATGATGTTCATCACTTCGGACACGTTGGCCTTCGGACGGCGCTTGTCGATGATCGCGAGGTCGCAATTCATCTTCTTTGCCAGCGCACGGGCACGCACCACGCCGCCGACGTCCGGCGAGACCACCAGCAGGTCTTCGTAGTTCTTGTGCACCAGGTCGCTCAGCAGCACCGGCGACGCATAGATGTTGTCGACCGGGATATCGAAGAAGCCCTGGATCTGGTCGGCGTGCAGGTCCATGATCAGCACGCGTTCGACGCCGGCATCCTGCAGCATGTTGGCGACGACACGGGCCGAGATCGCAACACGCGCCGAGCGCGGGCGGCGGTCCTGGCGGGCATAGCCAAAATAGGGAATCGCAGCGGTGATACGGCCGGCCGACGCACGCTTGAGCGCATCGACCATCAGCATGATTTCCATCAGGTTGTCATTGGTCGGCGCGCAGGTGGACTGCAGCACGAAAATGTCCTTGCCGCGGACGTTCTCATTGATCTCGACCATGATTTCGCCGTCGGAGAACTTCGACACCTGGGCTTTGCCCAGCGCGAGGCCCAGTTGGCTGGCGACGCCGGCAGCGAGGTCCGGGTTGGCGTTCCCGGTAAAGACCATCAGGTTCTCGTGGACCATGGGATCCGAAAGCCTTCTCTCAAAGTTTGAAAAGCCGGCTGAAGGACTTGCGTCCTGCGCCGGCTTTTTGTCGTTGCCATTTGCACCGGCTCGGGGCCTGGGACACGTGGCAGATAGGATGCGATTTGCTTTTTTTATCTCGGCCGCCCCCGAACGGGCGACGGCCAAAACTGATGGCAGGGGAACAAGGATTCGAACCTTGGAATGCCGGAATCAAAATCCGGTGCCTTAACCAACTTGGCGATTCCCCTACACAACCTGTTGCCGGGCCAGACAGCCCGACGAATTCTTCACGATGGCAGCAGCGAGGCCAGTGGGTGGGCATCCAGCGTCCTGGCTTTCCAGCCCCGCCATTCGGTAGGCAGGTCGCGGAGTGCGGCATCTGCTTCGGATTCCGTGGCAAATGCGGCAAAAACACAGGCGCCGGAGCCGGTCATCCGGGCTTCACCATGGTGCGACAGCCACTTTAGGGCGTCTGCGACCGGCGGGAAAGCTCGGGCGGCTACTGCTTGCAAATCGTTTTTCCCAAACCCGGGGAGGCGATTGGAAAAGTCCGACATTTTGACGGGTTTGCTGTCCCTTGTCAATTCGGGATCGCGGAAAATCATCGGCGTCGGTACCGACACCCCCGGATGCACCAGCACAAACCAGCTGGCAGGGGTGTGTACCGGCGTCATTTGCTCGCCTATGCCCTCGACAAAGGCATTCCCGCCCGACAGGAAGAACGGCACATCCGCGCCCAGTTGCAGGCCGAGTTGCATCAGTTCGGCGCGCGACAGGCCGAGCTGCCACAGGTGATTGAGCGCTATCAGCGTGGTCGCCGCATCGGTCGAGCCGCCACCGATACCGCCGCCCATCGGCAGCCGCTTGGTGATTGCAATATCGGCGCCCTGCACCGGCTGTCCGCGTGCCTCGGCCGCTCCTTGCAGCAACCGGGCCGCGCGTACGACCAGGTCGGCTTCGGCCGGCACCCCCGGCAAGTCCGTGGTGCGCACGATGGCGGCATCGTCGCGCACATCGAAGTCCAGCGCATCGCCCAGCGCAATCAACTGGAATACCGACTGCAGCAAATGGTAGCCATCGTCGCGACGGCCGACGATGTGCAGGAACAGGTTCAGCTTCGCGGGGGCGGCACAATCGTGCAATGAGCGAAGGCGGGCGCTCGTGTTGGCGGTGGCCACGCTCATTGGCTCTCCGGCCGCCAGTCGTCGATCACCAGCCGCAGTGCGATCTCGCCGGCATCGGCTTCCAGCCGCGAGAAGTCGATGCGTTTCGGGCAAGGGCGGCCGTCGATCTGCTGCCAGCCCACGTAGCGCACGCGCCAGCCATCGCCTTCCTGTTCATTGCCGTCGCCCACGGGCACGGCCAACAGTTCGCCGGATAGTGTGCGCAGGTAGCCTTGCAGCCAGTAGCGCAGCCCTTCGACTGGCAACGGCCAGCCCAGCACGGCCTTGGTCAGCGCGCTGGCGTCGGTGGCTTCTGCTGTCGGCTTGCCGGATTGCTCCAGGATGGCGCTGCCCGGCAGCAGCGTGATGCGCGCCAGCGTCTGACCGAGCGGCGACGCCAGTTCGATGTCAGTGCGGGTCGCCGATTGCTGCCACAGGAACTTTCCCTGCACCGATTCCGGTTTGCCATTCTGCTGGTAGCGCACCGAGAGCCGTCCGCCGACGCTGATGTCATCGTGGAAGCGGCGTGTACTGTCCGCGCCGGGCGCGGGGGCGAGCGTGCCGCAGCCGGCCAGCGCCAGTGTCGCCAGCGTCGACGCCGACGCCAGCAGGAAGCTGCGACGGGTCAAAGCTTCACCTGAAGTCGCTGCAGGGTGCCCTTCAGGGTCTCGTTTTTCGGGTCTTTCGCATTGGCCTTGCGCCACAGCTGCTTGGCTTCTTCCTCGCGCCCGTGCGCCCACAGCACTTCACCCAGATGGGCGGCGATTTCGGGGTCGGGCTTGAGGCCATACGCACGACGCAGCGTCGCCTCGGCCTTCTCGAAACGGCCGAGCCGGAATTCGACCCAGCCCAGGCTGTCCATGATGTAGGGATCGTCGGGCGCGATCTCGTTGGCCTTCTTGATCAGGTCATAGGCTTCCGGCAGGCGCACATTGCGGTCCGCGAATGAATAGCCGAGCGCGTTGTACGCATGCTGGTTCTCCGGTGCGACCTTGATCATCTGGCGCAGCGAGCGTTCCATCGTGTCGAACTGCTTGAGCCGCTCGGCCAGCATCGCATGCTCATACAGCAGGTCGGTGTTGTCCTTGCTGGATTCAAGCGCGTCGTCGATCAGCTTCAGCGCTTCCTGCACCCGGCCGGCGTCGCGCAGCACCTGCGACTCGGCGATCACCAGCTTCACGCGTTCGTCATCGCTGTCCACATCGGCCTGGCTGAGCAGCGCGCGCGCCGCATCGATTTTGCCGCTCCTGGCGGTCAGCTGGGCGCGCTTGAGCAGCGCGGAGAACGCATTGCCCTGGTTGCTGTTGTCGACCAGCTCCAGCCACTTCAGTGCGGATGCGTAGTCATTGCGATCCTCGGCGATCT
>JACCEA010389139.1_pt1 | contig 14363 bp, 12 predicted proteins | sample 7449851 | NCBI WGS metagenome assembly JACCEA01 (sample SAMN15323453, study PRJNA562643) | freshwater metagenome | isolation source: river surface water | place: USA:Blue River Watershed | collected 2017-08-18 | reverse complement strand
CGACCTTCTCGCCACGCCAGGTCTTGGCAACGCCAAGCCAGGCCTTCTCAATTTCATCAGCGTACTGAGCGCCGGTGATCTTGCCGGTGATTAGCTTCTGGCCTGAAGCACCGTATAGGTCCTGGCCGCCAGCTGGGTAGTAGGTGTTGATCCACTCGATGGTCTTGCCAGCAGTTACGTACTCTGAGATCTGCTTAGCCATGAAAGTGGTTGGTTCAACGGTAAAGCCGCTGTAAACAGGGATGAAGCTCATGTTGCCGTCTTCAACTGAACCTGCAACGTGTAGCTGACCCTCTGGAGTGGTGTACAACCAGGTTAGGAAGTCAACAGCGCCATCGCGCTCTTCCTGAGTCGACTGCTCGTTGTCAATCATGAAGTAACCAGGAACACCAACTGAGATTGAGTCGTTGCCGTATGAGGCAGCGTCATCGCTGATTGGTAGAGGCATGATTCCGAAGTCGGTGCCTGCACCGTTGGTGATTAGGTTTGGCTCAGCCCAGTTACCCATGAACCAGAAACCAACGTTGCCATCTGCAAGGTTTAGCAGAGCCTCGTCGTACTCGGTGTCAGTTAGGTTCGGGGTTGAAGCGTTGTACTTCTTTAGTAGCTCGAAGGTAGCTAGCCAGTTCTGGAACACTGGGTCAGCGTCTAGGTCCTTGGTACCGTCTGCAAGACCGTCAAGAACTGCTAGACGACCCTCGTGGTCCTCAGCTGCCATTGCGAAGTACTTGTTGGTGAAGTGTGCACCAAGTGACCACCATAGAGCTGAGAAGTGGATTGCACCCTTGCCTGAAGCCTCGATTGCCTTGAAAGCATCCTCTAGGTCTGAGCGAGTTGCGATTGCAGCTGGGTCTACACCTGCGGCGTCAAGGACGTCCTTGTTGTATAGAAGACCGAAAGCCTCAGCAGTTGATGGAACACCAACAATCTTGCCGTCGATGGTAGCTGCTGCTAGAAGGCCCTCGCCAGCTAGGCCAGCAAGTTCAGTTCCAGTCCAGTCCATAACCTTGTCGGCCATGTCAGGGATCTCCTGAAGGGTGTACATGATGGTAGGTGCTTCGTTAGCTGCGTACATCGGTGTGACGTTAGCTAGGAAGGTAAGGTCTGGGGTACCAGCAATTGACTCAACTTCGTAGCATTCCTGTGATGAGTTGTACTCGTCAACAGCAGCTAGGAATTCGTCCTGGATCTCTACCTTGATGGTTCCAAGCATGGTTACCTTGGTCTTGGTCTCACAAGCTGCGCCATTGCCGGTCTCGGCAGGTGCACAAGCTGAAAGAGTGGTGACCAAACCAGCTGTTACTGCAACAGCAATAAGTTTCTTGATCAATTTTTCTCCTGTTTTCATGGAGGTTGGTCTCAGGTAGTTGATGGACCTAAGGAACCTCGATTTGTGGATGAGCAAAACGCATAGGTTACGCGTCATGACCAACACCAAATTTACCCACTGATTTTGCTCTCAGGTAGCGTTTACAGTTTTCGTTAGCAATTTGAAACATATGGGCTATTTGGGATGTTTTTGGCCTCATCGGTGTTCGGTCAGCCCTGCTTGTGGGCGATATAAGTTTTTAGGCTCTCCCTTTGTTAATAAGGGCTTCAGGCTCATAGCCTGGCACGGCAGGCCGATGTCGACGGTTCTTGAAAAATAGAATTATTTTCCTGTAAACGATTACAGTTTTCTGCAAAATTTTGCACTTAACATCTCATTTACATCACGACGGCTGATGGGCGATTATTTGAGCAAGTCCTGAAGGGCAGCCTCAAAAGTAGGGAACTTGAACTCGAAGCCATAGCGCAACAGCCGGTTTGGAAGCCCGCGGCGGCCGGTGAGTGCCAACTGTGGATCGGTGCGAAATAACCACCGTGCACCAAGTTGAATTGCAAACCTCGGAATCGGCGGCACCCAAGGTCGAGCTAATGCAACTCGAAGCGCTTTCATCATGTTTCGGTTTCTGATCGGCACCGGGCTAGAGACATGAACTACATCAGAGACGCTCGGGTGCTCGATGATGAAATCAATTGCGCGCAAGAAGTCATCGATGTGGATCCAAGAAACCCACTGCTGGCCATTACCCACCGTGCCACCCATGAACCGCTTGGTTATGGTCAAAAGCCGATCAAGCGCTGGCGAGTTTGGCTGCAGCACAACAGCAGTTCGCAAAAATACTGTGCGGTCAGCTTTTGCTCCCGCCATGGCTGCCTCCCAGGCCTTGGCCACGCCGGCCATCTGCCGAGGGCCTTCTGCAGGTCGGCTGATTTCAGTCAATTCGCGCTCACCGGCATCACCGTAGATAGCGAGTGTGCTCATCTGCAACCAAAGGCTAGGTGCGCCAAAACGGTTTGAAGCCGAAGCCAGCGCCAGGGTTGGCAGCACGCGCGAGCGCTCAAGAAGGTCAATGTTTTCTTGCGTTGGCACCCGGTCAACAAGTTCGCCGGCCAGGTTGATAAGAATGCAGCCACTTAGCTGGCTCCCCCAACTTTCTTCGGCATCGATACCGTTCCACTTAATTGAAGGGATGCCAGAATCAGACTTTGGGTTGCGGCTCAAAATTGAGACCCGGTGCCCCTTGGCTTTGAGATGCCTAGCAAGGGCCAACCCCAATGTGCCAGAGCCTCCAGCAATTACGACTGGTTTCAACGCGGCTCAATCTTGCAGGCAGGCGTGCCACCCGGCAATTTGTGACGATACTTTGCCACCAAACGGTAGGCGGGACGAGCAAAAAAACTAATCGGTGGATACATAACCAGAGCGCCAACAATTTTGAGCAGCGGGTTCTTCTGGAGCAACAAGATTTTGGCAAAAGCACGGTGGCCACCAAAGGTCTTTACGCCCTCGACAACGAACACTCGATCTATAGTTTGCTCTCGGGTCAGGCCGTATTTAGTGACGTCAATAAATTGCCACGGATGGATTTCTATCGGTGTGCTGGAATTTTGACGAATGTAATTTGCGGTGGTCGTGCAGAAACCGCAGTCGCCGTCAAAGATCAATACCGGTTTAATTTGCCCCATGGTTTGATACTAAACCTGCGTCGTAGTGTTGAGGTGAGGCCAATGGAGGTATCTAAGAATGGCAATTGAAAAGCCCGAGTACCGAGTGCTGAGCAAAATTGGTGACATCGAGATACGGCACTATTCGGAATATTGGCTAGCCGAGTGCGACGTATCAACAGTCAAGGACCTGCGGTCTGCCTCTAACCAAGCGTTCAACCGCCTCTTCAGTTACATCAGCGGCGATAACTCACGTGGTCAGAAAATTGCCATGACTTCTCCGGTGCAGCAAATTCCTGCGGCAGCTGGCTGGAAAGTATCGTTCGTGGTTCCTAGAACTTTTAGCCCCGAGCACATACCCGTTCCGAGCAGTCAGACGATCCGCTTGCGAAAAGTGGAAGCGGGAACTTTTGCCGCGCTGCGGTATCGGGGTGTTTGGAACAACCGAGTATTTGAGGCCAAGAGCGCCGAATTGCTGGCTGGTGTTTCTGCCGCCGGAAGGATGCCGATTGGTGAGGTGTCCAGTGCCGTTTACAACCCGCCGCTGACGCCACCGCCGTTAAGGCGCAATGAGGTTTTGGTCAGAGTTTCTGAATAGCCCATTGGAGTTAGTCCGACTGCACCAAACCACCAAGGCCTGCGTTCGGCAGGGCAACCCAACCTTCAATTTTTGCCTGCTCAAGTAGAGCTGCCTCGGGTGCCTGGTATTGACCAAGCGCAGCCGAACGAGTAGCCAGCGCGGCAATAACTGCATCGAAGGCATCGCAAGACTCAATCATCAGTTCTGTGTTGAATTGAAGGTCAAGCCAGGGGGCTTCGGTCAAAACTGATCTGAGAAGCTGGGCTCGAATGTCGCGTGAGGCTCGATAACCCGAGGTTTGAAAACCCCAGATTCGCATCGATGCCGCCGGGTAAATTTCGACGACCTTGCCCGCCCCCGAGCGATCTATCGGGATTCCACGGTGAGCCATTTTTGAAAGTAAACCGGTTGCGCGCATTGCGGTCATGCCAAGGCGATCAGTGGAAACACTCAATGGCCAACGGCCAGTTACCTGCCGAACGCGCCGGTCAGTCTCTCGGTATGCAAGCTTGCGGCGCCAATCGATTCCGCCATCAAATTGCGGAGAACCCGTGCTGATTTCAGCTTGAAGATTTACGAAATTTATGAACTCGACGGGCCAACCAAGGGCACAGTCAATACCTATTTTGGAAACACCGGTCGCTGCAGCAACAATGGCCTCGTCGGCGACGCCAAGTTGTAAATCAGTCAAGACTGCGCGACCAGGAATCCAATCAATCAGGGCCAAGGCTGTACCTTTTGGCTCAGCTGCTAGGTCCACCCCTGCGATCAACATGGATAAACCCTAGCCAATCAACTTGACTCGTTATACAAACGCAACAAGGCAACTCGTAATCTGATGGCCGCTTCTTTAGTCTGCTCTGCGCCGTGCAGATGAAGGACTGTGTCAAAAACTCTTTGCTGAAAAGTCTGAAGGTGGTCGAACGACATGCCAGCGGGCAGCGCGAGTCGCCAAGTTACACCCTTGGGTGGTTCAGGAATATCAGCGTCTGCTAAATAGGTCGTCAGAAAGAAATGAATATCTTTTTTGTCTTCATCCGTGGGAATCGAAAACGTCGCAGGCCCGTCTCCGCAAACCTCCATGACAGGCGCGTAAACATTGGGAATCTCATGTGCCCTGCCGGGTCCTGCAGCAAATGCCAGGACTGCGAAGTGGCCGTTGAGCGGAAGATCAACCGTGTGTGCCAGGCCGAGATTAGTGCCTTTGAAGTCTGCCCAATTCCAGGCCCAACTGGATAATCCCATGGCCAAGAGACTAGCAGTTTGCATACTCACGGGAGTTCTTAGAGGGGGTGCGGCAGAACCTGTCTTAAGGGGACCACCAAGACTCCTATCCAAAGTCCCGGCCCAGGCTTAGGTTGAAACCATGAAGAAATCGATGCTCCTGTTATTTGCCATCGCCGGAGGCCTGGCCGTGGGCAACCTCTATTTCATTCAGCCCTTATTGGGAGAAATTTCGGCCGACCTTGGAACCTCGGCCACACAGAACGGGTGGTTGGTAACTGCTGTGCAGTTGGGCTACGCATCGGGCATCGTGTTTCTTTTGCCATTTGGTGACGTGAAGTCTCGCAAAAAGTTCGTTCCTCTCATGGTCACTTTGGCCGGCCTAGGCCAGATAGCAATTAGTCTCTCGCCCAACTTCAACGCACTGTTGCTAGCTCTATTTGCCGTCGGGTTCACGACGATATCAGGGCAGATTTTGATTCCGCTAACCAGCGAACTCAGCGACGAATCACGCCGTGGTCGGAACGTGAGTTTTGTAGTTTCAGGTATTTTGATCGGAATCTTGGGTGCTCGGACAATCAGCGGCGTGCTCACAGATTTGGCTGGCTGGCACGCAGCGTTTGCCATCATCGGTGTTGCCAACATTTCGCTGGCCTTGGCTCTTTATCGCGCTATTCCAAACCTCGAACCAAAACCGCAAATGGCCTATCCAAAACTGGTGACTGGCATATTCACCTTGATGGCCAGCAACCCCTGGGCCCTGCGCCTAATGATCACCAACGCAATTGGCATGATGATCTTTAGTGCCGTTTGGACCTCGTCAACCTTTCTGCTGTCGGGCCCGCTCTTCAATTTGTCGACCACCGAAATTGGCCTTTGGGGATTATTTGGAATAATCGGAGCGGTAGGTGCCCGCGGGACCGGGCGGCTTATCGATGCAGGAAAAGCCGAGATGGCCACCAAACTTGCTTGGATTGCGACTGCGGCCGGAATGGCGATTGGATCACTTGCCGAGCAGTCTCTGGTTTACCTTGCAATCCAACTGCTTCTCATGGATGCCGCCCTCCAGGCCATCGGGATTAGCAATCAGACGAAGTTGATTTCGAGTTTTCCGGAAGCGCGGAGTCGGGTAAATGCCGGCTTTGTGACGGTGAATTTTATTGGTGCGGCTATCGGATCAGCCATGAGTGCAGTGCTCTGGACATCGATTGGTTGGTTTGGTATTCAGCTTTTGGGCGCAGTGCTCGCGCTGGTTGCGTTGGCAATTTGGTCGCTAAATAGGCGCCTTATGGCTCAGGGCTGAAGGCGCTGAACTTTCCACTCGCCAGGTTGCCCATCTGCCTTGAGTTCACGGACAAACTCAATTCGGTCGTGCATGCGATTCGAGCGGCCCTTCCAAAACTCAATCCGAGTTGGAATGATGCGATAACCGCCCCAATAGTCGGGCCTAGGGACATCGGTGTTTGAAAATTTGGCCAGCGCTTCGGTGAATTGGGCATCAAGGGCGGCGCGGTTTTCAATTGGCTGCGATTGGTGACTTGACCAGGCCGCCACCTGCGATTCGTGCGGGCGGGAGGCAAAGTATTCATCTGACTCAGTTGACTGGACCTTCTCGGCAACACCCTGAATCAAAACCTGCCGGTACATCGAGCACCAACCGAACACAGCGCTGACGCTTGGGTTTGCGGCGACCGCTTCACCTTTTCGCGAAAGGTAATTGGTAGCAAAAAAGAAACCGCGGTGGTCAACGCCCTTTAGCAAAACGGTGCGGGCCCGCGATTGGTTCTCTGCATCGATGGTGGCCAGCACAAATGCGTTTGGCTCGTAAATTTGTGCTGCCTCAGCCTCAATCAGCCAAGTTTTGAACTGCTCAATTGGGTCAGCTACCAGGTGGGCTTCGTCAAGCGCTGCTTGGCCATAGTCTTCATGCCGATTCAGAGAATCCACGTGCCCACCTCTCGCGTTGAGCCCGGGGCTCATCCTTGCTTTGATTTTATAAACCTAACCCCTTTACCCAAACTGAAAATAGACTGGCCCCATGCACAAGGTTTTTTCGATGGCGTTCTCAAGGGTGTACCCGCTTTACATAACCAAGGTTGAGAAAAAGGGCCGTACCAAAGCCGAGCTCGATGCAGTTATCTGCTGGCTGACCGGTTTTAGCGCTGAAGAACTTCAAGAACAAATCAACACCGATGCCACGTTTACCGAGTTTTTTGAACGCGCCCGCCTGAACCCAAACGCGGGCCTGATCACCGGGGTAATTTGCGGCATGAGAGTTGAAGAGATTGAAGACCCGCTGATGCAGAAGATTCGCTACATGGACAAGTTGGTTGACGAACTTGCCAAAGGCCGAGCCATCGAGAAAATCCTGCGTTCGTAAAGCACGAACAGATGTATGTAAAAATCAGTGCCTCGCTAATTTCTACCTAGCATTCAGTCGAGTCCGTATGTAATTCGGATTCTGACTTTGATAGGAGTTAGCCATGAAATTCAAGGCCGTCTTACTCACTTTGATTTTGGGTCTACTGCAGGCCCTCGTGCCAACGGCTGCATCTGCCGACTTGCCGCAGCCGCCTGCCGGACCGGTATTTAACCAGGTTCAGCTCAAGGTTTTGGCCGACAACGACTTTGCCGTCTTCATGGGCAACGACACTGAAATCACAAGGCTCTTCTATCAAAACATGGTGAGTTGGCCAGATCAGGTAAACAACATCCAGACTCTGGACGTCTACCCAGAGAGCGGTGAAACCTACATCTACATCGTGCCGATGGGTGGCAACTCTCCTTACACGGCGGACAGCGGAGGAACCGAAGGTGGCGGTGAAGAAGACTGGAATGGTGTTCTAAACGGAATTGCGCTGTTGGACTATCCGGGCGCTGAAGTTGCAGTCGGCCGCCGGGTGTCAGACCCACGTGACGTGTTGCAGTACGACTACCTGCTTATTCACAAATACCTCACTGGCTTTGAAAGTTCATCGGGCGCGATTTCGGGCGGCTGGTTCGATGCAAGGCTGGACGACATGAAAGTTGCGAGTCAAAATCTGACCTGGGCACCCGCGCTACGCAACAACCACCCAAGCCGAATCATCATCAAGAACTCTTGCTCGGTATCTTGCAGCGGCAGCCGATTCAACCCGGCTATCGCAGACGGCGCCTGGAACGTACCGGATGCTGCAGCTGCGCTGTTCCGCTACCCGTTGAGCAACGCCAACCTGCCGGTATCACCTGGCGACCGCCAAGTAACCGTGACCTGGAAGGACCCAGGTGCCGGTGGCGCCGTAGACAACTATCTAGTTGAATACAAAGAATCAAGCCAGCCTGACTCAACCTTCAAGGTTTTTGGCACCGTGCCAGGCACCTCAAGAACCTCAACCGTTACCGGTTTGACCAACGGAACCGCCTATACGCTTCGAGTCACGGCAAATAATGCTGCCGGTTCGGCGTCATCCTATGGCCGCTCGGTTGTGCCTACCGGTACCCCGGATAGGCCATCAAACCAGAGTTACGCGGCTGGAGACGGCTCGGTTTCAATCAACTTCAGTCCGCCAGAAAACGATGGTGGCCTTGCAGTTACAAACTATGCGTACTCCATCGATGATGGTGTGACCTGGACTACTCGAAGCCCAGCTTCAACCAGCTCACCAATCACGGTATCGGGCCTAACCAACGGCGTGGTTACATCAGTTAAGCTGCGGGCAATTAACCCCTTCGGTGCTGGTGCGGCTTCTTTGCCGATCTCGGTAAAGGCCGGAATCGTTGCCACACGAACTCTTACCTACGAATCAGGAACGTTGGCACCAGTAACAGGACTACCAACTGGCTCTGAGTTAACCGCTGGCGCCACATTCACTGTGCCGGCCGGACCAACCCGCACTAACTTTACGTTTACTGGTTGGAAAGAAGGCGCCACTCCCTACGCTGCGGGCGACACATACACGGTTGGGGCAACGAACCCAACTCTGACCGCCCAATGGGTGCAGAACTCGCTGCTTGGTGTAACCCCGGGCAGTCGGTCAAAGGTGCTGACCTGGAACATCGTTGCCAATGAAAGCATCGACCTAACCGTTGCTGCAGGAACCGACAACTCGGTGCGCATCCAGATTCCGGCCAATGCCCTGGCGGCCGGCACTGAGGTGATCTTCTGGCGACTTCTGGACGACCAACTTGCCAAGGCGCGCATCAGTGATGAACGCGAGTACTTTGTGAACCTGGCCGTGACGTGGTCAAAGGGTGACGACATTTCTACTCCGAAAGTTGTTGTGGATGCTGCCAGCCCAATTGTGCTTACCCTGATGAACTCTGCGATTGTTGAGGGCGCAACGGCTTGGCAGATCATCGGTGACACAGCCAGAATTGTGGGCAATGCCGAACGTGCTGGCGAACTGACTCTGCGTTTTACCGAGGACCCAGTTATCACGGCTGCCAACGAACTTGTCGTAGCGGCTGAGCCAACCCCGACACCAACACCAACCCCGACGGTTGACCCAACACCAAGCCCAACCCCGACACCAACTCCAACAGTTGCACCTAAGCGCCGCACCATCGAAGTTGGCGGGTTTGCTGGTGGCTCGTGGGAGCTCACAGGCGCCATGAAGAGTTCTATGAACGCGTTCTTGAACTCGGTGACTGACCCAACGAAGATTCGATGCACCGGCTACACAATGGGTCCAACAGTGCTGAGCGTTGACATGAGCTTGGCTAAGCGCCGTGCTCAGGCCGTTTGTGACTACATGATGTCGAAGGCTGGTTCAATCACTAGCCGAACCACCTTGGGCAAAACGACTGTGAGTGAGAAGACCAAGTATCGAAGGACCACAATCACGCTGACTTACTAGTAACAGCCAAAACGCCCCGCAGGTATGCGTTCCTGCGGGGCGTTTCTCTGTTCGCGGTTAGGTTGCGCTGCCTAAACGGTAGGAGACATTCAAATTATTTACTCAACCAATTATTTTTAGTGATAATAAAATCGGCAGCCTCCAGAGGTCTGAAGAGAAGCTCGTATTCTTTGTTGGATAGCGTGTCCAATTAAATGAAAAATCGACGCCCGAAAATCCACTACTCCCTGATGATTCGAAGAGGTAACCATGAAACGCAACCTCTTCAAACCGTTGATGAAGCGCCAACGGATTGCCGTTGACATTTGCATTGAGCCTTGGATGACTTGGCCGCTTTGGTTTCGAAACGAAATCGGTGACTTGCCAGAACTTGCGCCAATCTCAGAAGGTTTGAAACTCGAAGCCTACGCGCTGAACAAACAATTCAAGGAGTCAATTCACGATTGCAAAGTCACGGATAACTTCTATGTCGATAATTTGGAGACGCTGAAAAAGTTGAACGAGTCAGCAATCGCTTTGAAGTTCAAGCTGGAACTGGAATTGGGTGGCGATTACGAGGTTCGTGGCCAGTACCTTGACCTGTCGACAGACGGGCACGTGATAAATCGCAGCGTCAAGGCCTCAATGTATAGGCGCGCACTCCAGGGAAGATCCGCCGAAGAGGTTTTCAAGGTGCGCTGGCGCAATCACAGCTGTCGCTAGAAATACTGGAGATTAACCAGACCCCAGGGTAAAAGAAAACCCGGCTCTCGTGAGAAGAAACCGGGTTTCGTGCGCTTGGAGGGACTCGAACCCCCAACCTTCTGATCCGTAGTCAGATGCTCTATCCGTTGAGCTACAAACGCATTCGCAAGCCAAAAACCTGCTGCTTTGTTAGTTGGTGTTGCCTAGGCAACTTTGATAGTTTACGTGGTCTTGCGACGCTTGTAAACCCCAGGCTTGCTAAAGGCCTGGTGGATCATCCGTGGCGGAGTTGGAGGGATTTGAACCCTCGAGGGAGATTTAACCTCCCTACCCACTTAGCAGGCGGGCGCACTCGACCGGGCTATGCGACAACTCCACGGACTGGTCTAGTTTAGTCGAAAACTAAACCCGACCGAAACCCAAGACTAAAACTAGGACTGCAACCAAACGGTGGTGTTGCCAGGCAGGCGGTTGCCATCTAGCGGGCCACTGCTCAGCAAGACCTTGCCCTTTGGCAACTTGATCGAGCGGTTGCCGAAGTTGGTGACCGAACGCCAGCCGTTTGGACGAGTAAAGTCGAGCACGTTTGAGTTGAACCAGTGCTTGTTCCAGGTCAACTTTTCGGCACAGACTAGACCCTTACGAATCATCAGCGCGGTGCGGTAAAGCTCAAGGGTTGAGCCGGCAACGCCATCTTGCTTCTGAACGTTAACGTCTTTGAACCACTCAGGCTGCGGCAGGTGAGAACCGCCAGGACCAAACCCAAACGATGAACCGGTTGAGGTCCAAGGCATCGGAACACGGCAACCATCGCGGCTAATTGACCCCTCACTGCGGAACCACTGCGGGTCTTGCATCTGGTCCGAAGGAATGTTCAATGGCTCTTGCAGACCCAGCTCTTCACCCTGGTAGAGGTATGTCGAGCCCGGTAGCGCCAAAATCAGCATGGTGGCAGCGCGAGCACGAGCCAAACCTAGCGGCTTGTTGATCTTTGATTCGCGATCTGCTGAACGGAACCACTTAGGCAGGTTGCTCAGAGACTCGGCGTCTAGACCAAAACGAGTTGCGTGGCGAATGACGTCGTGGTTTGAGAAAACCCAGGTGTTTGAAGATCCGGTCTTGGCAGATGCATCCAGGTTGTAAGCAATGGTGTCGTGGAACTTCTTGGCATTCCAAGGCTCGAACGCTAGGTCAAAGCTAAACGACTGACCAAGGCCTTCTTCGCTGGCGTAACGTGCACGGCGGTTGGCGTGAACCCAGGCTTCAGCAACTGCAACGCGCGGTGGGTCGTACTCGTTGTAAACCTGGCGCCATGACTTGTAAATCTCGTGAACTTCATCACGGTCAAAGAGGTCATCGGTGCCGTCATTTTTCATGGCTGACAGGTCAAAGCTGGTGCGGGCAGGCAGGTGGCCGTCTTTGAGGTTTTTGACCAGTGCGTGAGCAACATCGATGCGGTAGCCGTCGACACCGCGGTCAGACCAGAAACGCATGGTCTTGATGAAGTCATCGCGGACCTCTTGGTTGTCCCAGTTGAAGTCAGGCTGCTCCTTGGCAAACAGGTGCATGTACCACTGGCCTGGAGTGCCATCTGGCTCGGTGATGCGAGTCCAGCCGGTTGGACCAAAGTGGCTGGCCAACTCTGACGGACGGATCTCTCCGTTGGCACCCTTGCCGTCGCGGAAGATGTAGCGGTCACGCTCTGGTGAACCCTTAGGCGCCTTGAGGGCAGCCTGGAACCATTCGTGCTGGTCTGATGAGTGGTTTGGCACTACGTCGACAAACACACGGATCCCAACTGCGTGTAGAGCTTCAAGCATCTCGTCGAACTCTTCGAGGGTTCCGATGCGAGGGTCGATGTTGCGGTAGTCGGCAACGTCGTAACCACCGTCAGCAAGTTCTGAAGGGTAGAACGGGCTCAACCAAACAGCGTCGACACCGAGTTCTTTTAGATAAGGAACGCGGCTGGTGATGCCCTTTAGGTCACCGATGCCATCACCATTCTGGTCGGCGTAGCTTCTTGGATAGATCTGGTAAACGACAGCTTGACGCCACCAGTCTTTTGGTCCACGCAGGAAAGTGTGCTCAGCCATAGTTCTACCTCGGGTTCAAAAAAGAGCGTTGATAAAAGTACTTAATCTAACCATGCCTAGCGCTTACAGAAATGTAAGTTAACCAGAGCAGGTTGTGACCGCAGCGTTGGTGCCTCGGGCCCAATCAGGCAACACCTCGGCCGATGGGCTTGGGCTTGCTGAGCTTGAAGCACTTGGGCTTGGGCTGGCACTTGCCGATGACGACGGTGCCGGGCTAGCCACGACCGAGCCGCTACCGGTGTTGGAACCGCTTACAAGAAGTGGCTCATCGTTGGCGATTTTGCTGAACAAGACATTGGCCTGCTCATAAATAGGAGCAACGCGACCTGAGTATGGCTTTGGCAGGCCACCGCGGCTAGGCACCTGCAAGAAGGTAATTTTGTCGAGCTCGACATCTTTGAGTGCACTAGCCAGAGCCACCATTACGTTGACGTCGGTCAGGCTCTCACTCAGCTGCATGTTTCGAGCCGCGGCACTGGCCAATGAGTAAAGGTAAACCGGGTTAGACAACACGCCCTGGCTCTTGACCTTGCGAACCAACGAGGTCAAGAAGCTCTGCTGGTTGCTAATTCGGCTGAGGTCTGAGCCATCGCCAACACCGTGACGGGTGCGCAAGAACTGAAGGGCTGCCTTGCCTGAAAGCGTGTATTCGCCCGGCTGAAGGTAGGTCTGGGTGTACGGGTCACTGATTTCCTCGGCAACACAAACATCAACACCACCGATGGCGTTTGACATCTCGATTACACCCTTGAAGTCGATCATGGCCAGGTATGGAATGTCGACACCGGTTAGCTGCTCAACGGTCAACAGCGTGCAGCCTGGGCCGCCGTTAGCAATCGTGGCATTGATTTGGCCAAGGCTTTGAGCTAGGTAACCAGGGCCCGGCGGGTTTGAGGTGCTTGGGCAAGCAGGCCAAGGCACTAGCAGGTCGCGCGGAAAACTCAAGGCAACCGCATTTTTACGGTCAGCTGAAATGTGAAGCAAGATGATCACGTCTGCCAACACCGATGTGTCGTTACCGTAGCCGCCACCCTGGCCTTCGCGGGTGTCGCTTCCAACCAAAAGCATGTTGATTGGGCCATCGAGGTCAGCTTGAGTTAAGGCGGTGGCGCCGGCAATTTCAATGCCATTGTTCTTGATGGTGTTGCTGATCTCCCATACAGAGATGCCAACGATGGCAACGGCAACGCCGGTGAGCATGCCCACGGCTTTGAAGAACAAACCCCAGAATGCGCTGGCTTTTGATTGCACACGGATGCGCCCGTGGCGCGCGAAGAGTTCTGGCTTTTTCATGAACTTCTAGTTTAAGTTGACTGGCCCAAGATAGACAGGGCTCCAAGGAAATTAACAGGTAAAGAAAAACCCTCGAGAGACTCGAGGGTTTTACTGGAGGAAGCGGTGGGATTTGAACCCACGGTCGCTATTAACGACGACAGTTTTCAAGACTGTTCCGTTCGGCCGCTCCGGCACGCTTCCGTACGGTCCACTTTACCTGAAAAACGCAGGGTTGTCTAAAGAAAGATTTTTAGGCCTCACGGGTGAACAGGATTCCTTCGAATCCTGCGAGCACCTGAGCCACACCATTGTCTTCAACCGCAGCTGTAACCGCGGTGGCTCGAGCCTTTACGGCCTCTGGCGCCTGTCCCATGGCAAACGCCAAACCGCCGCCCTCGCGGGCCCATTCAAACATCTCGACGTCATTATGACCATCGCCAATTGTGATGACCTGAGCTGGGTTGATTCCAAGAGCAGCGCGCTGCACCTCAAGCGCCGAGGCCTTATTAACCCCAGCTGGGGCAATGTCTAGCCAAGCGCTGTATCCGATGGCGTACGAAACCGACTGCAAGCCGACCTTCGAAATTAGCGCGGTGAACTCATCGACCTCATGGTTTGGTGACAAAACTACGATGCGACTTACCGGGTGAGCCATCAAGTCTTCGAGCGGAGTCTCGTGGT
>JACCEA012266524.1_pt1 | contig 14366 bp, 15 predicted proteins | sample 7449851 | NCBI WGS metagenome assembly JACCEA01 (sample SAMN15323453, study PRJNA562643) | freshwater metagenome | isolation source: river surface water | place: USA:Blue River Watershed | collected 2017-08-18 | reverse complement strand
GGCACTAAACATAATAAAGGTCAACCAAAAGCTGGCTAACAAATAGACTAATTTAGCCTTATCCACCGCCGTATTAGTTTTGAAATAACGAATTGCCGTATAACTAGCCGCAATAAACACTAGGCTCCACGGTAAAAAAGCCCATAAATAGGTATGCACAAAAAACAGCGGATTCCCATGCGTATTGACAATTGGACCGCTATTAAAGAACCGCCCAAACTGACTACCCCAAAAATACCAGCTCAGACCAGAAATATTTTTATGTCCAAACACCATCGTTGCCGGCTGAGCATCAAATTGCAAATACAGACAAATCAATTCTGGCAAAATAAATAGCAAACTTAGCGCATACGCCAACAACCACTTGGGACTAATTATTCGTGCATATTGTTTGGTATAAATCCACGTAAAAACTAAACCACTAAAAATAGTTACCACCACAAATAAACCTTTGGTCATCATCGCCAAAGCGGTAAAAAAACTGGCTAAAACCAATGGCTTCCACGATGAACTACGATCATACAACAACCAATAATAACAGGCTGGCATAATTTGCCCAAGTAAATAAGCTTCGGCACGCACATCAAAAGAGCCTGATAACATTAAATGGACACTACTTAGATAAATTAGAAGCGCAATTAAGCCAACCTCTGCATTATAGAGCAGCTTCGCTAAACGATAGGTATAGTAAGCACCAAGTAAATGAAATAAATAACCCGGTAAAAAATAAGCAAACGCATTGATTCCAAAAATTTTAAATGAAAATGCGCTAATCCAAAATGGAAAATGCGGTTTATCTAACCATGGTTGCCCAGCGGAAAATAACCCAATCCAATCGCCTGATACTGCCATATGTTTAGCAATATTGGCGTATAAAACTGGATCATCATTTCTGAGCAATGGCTCAAAAACCCCAATTCCATTGACAATGATCACCAGTAGAATCAAACCCCAAATTAATTTCCGATTTATCAGCATATCAATTATTCCGTAATTAAATTTAATAATCCAGCTCGCAAGTTAGTTGCTCATTCAATCTAGCGCAAGCAACTAGTCTTGCAATGAGCTAGAATTATAATCGCAGGCAGATAATAATGGTTAAGTTTATTTCTATGCTCGCGCAAAAAATTACCAGCAGGCAAAAGCTAGCTGGTAGTTATTAGTGGTTCGCAGATTGACGATCACATTGTAAATAAGGTCACAGTGACATCAAGAATATAATTTTGCTAAACTACATACTGTAAATTTATTTTTTAGTCATTGACTGAACTGTTCCAGTCGCACCAATAACTAAAACTAGAATATGTAATATTGATGGGACAAATGGAATTGAGCTAAGCAATGGTGTCAAGTCAAAAAATAAAGCCAAGATTGGAAAAACTACAATCCATTTTTTATTGATCCAGCCACCACGAGAAAATGAAATCACACACAATGCAATTAAACATATTGCATGTAATAAAAATGGTATATGCGTAAACATTGAAGTTTTACCACCAGATGCAGCGTCAAGAACGCTACCAGCAGCATTTGCCATTACTGAGTTGGAGCCAAAATAAGGTAAAATATATGTTACTAATGCAATTAGCACGTATAATACAACAAATCCACTGGTGTTTTTAGTTAATTTTTTAATAGCGTTCATAGTTTAATTTCCTTTTTAATGTTTAAAAAATAATGTTATGATTTTTGATTACGGATGGCTTGAATAGTTTCTGCATGACGACGATTTTCAAGATCTCGTTGAGCTGCGGCTTTAGCATTTCCATAATTGCTAATTGAAACAAACGACCAAATCGTTGCAGGTAACCAACCAATTAAAGTTATTTGCAGTAACAAACATAAAATACCTTGAATAGGTTTACCCATTGTAAAAAAAGTTAACCAAGGGAGAAATAAAGCTAAAATATAACGCATACTAAGTCCTTGTAAAATTTATTAAATAACATCTAAAAATCGATATTCGCACTGAATCCTCAGCAATTTCTACTCTATATTTCTCCTTCAATTTATCGTTGTGCACAGCCTAACAGCAGACTAAATCCCTGAAGTTGCGATCACCATACTCGCATTTGGAGTAGTTAAATCTTTAACCGCCCATTTATATGAGCCAATTAAACCCCAATATGGCTTACTATCTGCATTTGTTGATAGCACTTTTCCATCGGTTTTCACACTAAGTTTGCCATTATATTGAAATGAACTAAATGCTTGTATGGCTTGTTTATCACCCTGAGTTTTACCATTAATGATAATTTGTTTATTTTTAGTGTCATATTTCATGACTACAGGAATATCAAACCCTTTTTCTGAAGATCCAATTGAAGCATTAAAGGTCTTCTCTTTGATGATATTACCCGTGTATTTCAAGGTTAAATGTCCACGACATTCGCCTAAATATTTACTACTTAGAATATGTTTGCCGTCTTTAGCATCCTGCGCAACTGTCTGATTAAATTCTTTTTCACAATCTGCAAATATTTTCTTCATGTCATTAGCAGTAAGTTCTCTATTGCGCTCTTTTGAGGTAGCTTGCGCATATAATAAAGTACCATTTATAACATCCGTATCCACATCAACTTGATATTGTCCTGTGCGACTAACTTGGACTTGATTATTGAAGTTTTGTGCCCCATAACATCCAGCCAAACTCAGTGCCAGAATAGTAATGGTTAATCCAGAATATTTTTTCATTATTTTGGCTCCCCAACAACTTTTTTGAAAACAATTTTACTATCAAATAAACCTGGTGCTGAAAGTTCCTGTTTTTGTTCATCGAAAGTAAAATTAGTGCCATCAACATTCAAATTATTACCATTGGCTTCTACCGCAATCGTTGCAGATTCGCCAGTCGTTTGTAATACTAAGCCTTTATCTGACTTGCTAACAACAAATGTCGCATTAGCATCACTCGCATCTTGCCACGTTCCAATAAAATTTTTATCTGCACTATTACCGCAGGCTGTCAGCGAAACGCCAACTAACATCAGCGCGGCAGCTAATGAAATGGCAATTGAATTTTTTTTCATATCGTATCCCTCATGAAATATAAATTTGTGGAGCAATACATCTTTAAAAATATTGCTCGCTCAGATTGCTAAAATATATACTAAATATCCAAAATTAAGATTTGGAATTATAAAATTATGGTTGATGAACATAGATGTTTCCACCAATGGCACTACTTCCACAAACAGCATAAATATTTCCAATTGTATCAACAGCAACTGAACCTACATTAGCCATTCCATCATTACAAAGAGCTCCAGCACCACCAATTTGTGACCAACTACTACCATCCCATTTCCATACACCACCACCATTAGCGCTATACCCACCTACATACACATTGCCAGAATCATCTACAGTAATTGAATCAAACTGCTGAACCCCTGGGATATATCCACCACCAACAAATGCCCAATTAGATCCGTTCCATGTCCGTACTCCTCCATGTTCTGGATTGCTTGCGCTATCACTACTACCAACATAGAGACTACCATTACTGCTAACCGCAATTTGTTGCGCTGTACCGATGAAGTAATTACCAAGTTGTACCCAAAGATCAGTTTGCGAATTATATTTCCATACCCCACCACCACTTGCATTATAGGCTGTTCCATAGACATTATTAAGATTATCTACCACAAGGTTACTAATTGCAGCTGAGTTTTGACCAATCGTGTACCATTGCTTACCGCTTCCAAGATCACTAAGCATATATGTATTATCGCGATATTGACCATTAAAGTTAGTTGCGCCAGATGCATATAAACTACCATTTGTACCCATCGCTAATGAATTAATAACACTTAAAAAACTAAGACCACATGATGACCAGTATTCACCTGTTAATGAATTTTGACAAACTCCTGTCCAATTATAGCCACCGACATACAACTCACTAGACTGCTGATTTAGTGCCAATGCAGTAAGAACTACGCTTTGTTGACGTTCACCTACATAGCCTAAAATATAATTTCCGATTTGTGACCAACTAGTTCCATTCCATTGATTAACCATTCCAACAGAATAATTACTTTCATATGCTGATCCTGCAGCATACAAAAAATTTGTTTGAGGATTAATTTTAATTATGGTCGCCCCTGATGCAATATTGTTACTTCCACCCAATTTATTCCAACCTTGACTCAGCACAATCTCGTCTGATGAGGTGCTACCAATACACCCTACCAGAGTTAAGCTCGATATTGTAATTAGTAATAACAGATTTATTTTTTTCATAAAAGTACCTTTTAATAGTTTCATAACATACAATGCAACTTAAGATTGCTTATTTATGCTTGATGCTTATCTGCATTTAATTGCTTCAAATTATCGCGCATATCAATTAATAGATAAAGCACAAAGGCTAGCAGGATTACACCCGCAACCCCAGCTAATAAAGTTACCAAGCCCATCATAAATGAAAATTGCATAGCACCAATACCAGACACTACGGCAATTAGTAATCCAACTACGACCAAGATATTGATGATTAACTCACCTGATTGAATAATAAAGTTTTTTAACATTCTGATTCTTTTCTATAAAAATATTTAGTTTCTCACCACAAAAAGTTGTAACTATGAGGAATTTATTCAAGTAAATTTATTTGTATAAACTGCATAAGTCAGACACTACAACATTTGATGGTCTTTCCTTATGTACTTTAATTTGCAAAATCGCATTATTTGATTGAATAATTGTATAATAATCATTAGCTGAATATACGCTAAACACATCATAAAACACCCAGTCTTTTAGGGTTATATTTGCAATGGCGAGATTGCCGTTACCTAACGCGGCTAATTTGCTAAGCGAACCATCGTCACAATGAGCATAAATATAACCATCATTACCGACAATCATACTGTCAGATGAACTTACAGGAGTAACACCAGAGGGCAATAAACCACTTAGTGAAGAACAATAAATACCATAACCTTCACCATCATTCTTACACAGTGTAGTTGCATTTGAGAACATTTGAACGATCCATTCACCAGTGACACGCGCATTTACTTCACCATAATTTATACCAAAACTATTAAAACCAAGATATGACATATTTATTCCATCTGGTAATGAATCTGTCGAGTTTTCATGATTAATCAAACTTGTATTATAAAAAGAATTTGTGCCATCATAATACATTGCCGACTCATTGCTTAAGCGAATAGGTGGCGTTGCATTATTTGGCAAAATTGTCCAATTTGGATTTGTATAAGAATTAAATGAGCTCCATGAACCATTGATGGTGGTATAAACACTGTAGTTTCCTTTTAAATATGCATCTCCAGGTATTGTTACAACCGCATAGTTTTGTCCATCTGGCAATAATTGACAAGTTCCATTTACAATTACAAAGTTATGATTTTGGTTCGGTGGGTTACATACATCATTAACGGGTCTAGAGCTAACAGCTGTGGTCGTAGTCAATGATTTATTTGAGGAATTTAAAACAGGCATTGCAATCGTAATGAAACTTTCACCACTAGTGAAGCTAATGTTTTGCCCCGCTCCAGTGACTGATAATGATGTCGTTGCAATACTTTCCCACTGACCATTGGATTGAACATAATTACATCCATCTGCAGGCAAACAACTAGTTGGAGCGATTGGAGAAGGTATTGGAGTTGGTGTAATGGTAGGCGTCGGGCTAGGTGTAACTGTCGGCGTTGGATCTGGCGTTGAAGAGCCTCCAGAACTACTACCACCATTACATGCCACAGCAAACACACCAGCCACAAGCGCGGCTAATAAATTGATTTTCTTCATAAATATATCTCCATTAAAATTATTTAAACATTTATTTCTCACCACAGCAATTCACCACGATGAGAAACATGATTTAATTACCAGTTACCGAGTAAATCCACCTAATAAACTAGTCAGAGTTTTATCGGCACTTTTTGTTTTTAATGTAGTTTGATTAACCACTGGATAAGGCGGCGTTGTAGATGATGATTGAAATGTCATTGTCCCTGTAGCTAATAATCCGCTGCAAGCACTAGGACTCATTGCCTCAGTAGATAAAAATACATTATTATTCCATCCAGCGTTACTCAAATACTGTATACGTGCTGGCATATTATGAGCTAAATCTGCTGGTAAATTAGTTACATCAGAAGGTAACGTAACTGTTGGAAATCTATTTTGTGCCATAAGTCCAGAAGTATGAAAACATTCGTTATTTAAACAAAAATACCCACCAGTTAAAGTATTAACAAGAAGCCCACCCTCTGGATAGTTATATACACGACAATCAGTAATTTCTCCAGAACCATTGCTACCATACGACAATGTTTGACCACCCATTAAATACGTGCCAAGCGGTAACGTAAATTGAGTTGGTGCTTGGAAATTCATTTCAACACCAGCAAACTCAGTTGCGCCAATTACATGTGGAATAACTTTATACTTACCAACTGGAGCATCACCCAAAGTTAGGTTCAATTTACATTGAGTATGAGGAAGGGCTGCCGTAAATACACACCGATATGGTGTCATAGTTGGCAATTTTGAACCAACTGGAATATTTACATCATCTGCTACAATCGTAAAATCAACAGTTATATCAACCGTATTTCCAGTCACACTAAACGTTAACGGATACGATTCGGCAGAAGATAAATACAAGTTAGTTGTTGAACTAAGCGTTCCATCAAGCGGAGCCTTACTCAAAGACGAACTATTCAGTGTAAGCGGCGTTATAACTTGTGAATAAACGGTTGGTACTGAACCAGCTGGTGCGCCGCAAGTCGCAGCTCCATTTGCACATGCATCACTCGTGCTGCCACCGCCGCTACCAGAATTATTGCTACTTCCGCCACCATTACACGCCACAGCAAACACACCAGCCACAACCACGGCTAATAAATTGATTTTCTTCATAATTAAGTACCTTTCAAATAAATTAAAAAAAACAAACTTATTTAATTTCAATGTTAAAATTAAACTCACTAAACAAGCAAACAAACCCTAATTTCCCAAGCAGATTAAACGAGCAGCTCGCTACGCATTATTGAATCAATGCAATTGGAAAATCTTTGTTATCCGCGCTGTAAATATCCCGTTTAAAAATCAAACGTCCATCAGCATTTACCCACACGGTTTGATAGACAATATAAATTGGCAATGGGTTGGCTAATTTAACCCAATTATGTTCACCGCTGCTAATTGCGGTATTTAAACGCTTATCATTCCAGCTGGCATTATTTGCCAATAAATAATCGGCGAGCACCAGTGGTTTGCCAACCCGCACACAGCCATGGCTTAAACTCCGCGCATTGCGTCCAAATAAATTTGGATTGGAGGTATCATGCAAATAAATCCCACAGTCATTTGAAAAAATGAATTTAATTTTGCCTAATGCGTTACCTTTGCCTGGATCTTGTTTTAAGAAATATGGAAACTTAGTTTGATTGATACTTTCCCACGCAACAGTTGTTGGATCAATCTCTTCATTCGTCGAATTACTATACATCCGAATATTGTGTTTGGCCAAATAAGCTGGATCACGCTTAATTTTAGTCAAATATTCCTTGCTCGCAATTCGATTTGGAATGCCCCAATATGGATTTAATTCTAAGGTGGTAATCTTGCTATTAACTAAACAGGTTTTATTTTCACCGCCACCGCCAACAATTACGGGCATTTGCAGCGTCTTTTTACCGTTTTCACTAACATACAACGAATAACTTGGAATGTTGACCACTAAATAGCGTGATCCCAGATTGTTCGGTAACCAGCGTAAGCGATCCATATTGAGTTGAATTAATTTAAGACGTGAATTAACCGACTGATTTAAGGCACTTAAAGTTATATTATCAACCACACCAGTTGCGCTTAATGCATTTTCAATTTGAAATTCAATTACGGATAATTTAGTTAAATTATCAAATTTGGCTAAAGAGTTAGAACTCTCAGCAATAGAATAATTTTGTGTCAATGCTAAACGTTGTTGCAATAAACCAACCCGTGCACCACTATCACCGACTTGTAAGTTTTTCCCTGCTGGAATAATTTGCCAGCCGCCGCTTTCAGCAATTTGTTGATACAGCGCCAATTGTTTTTTAAGTGCTTGATATTCAGGCAATTGTGGTTCAGCTTTGCGTGCCGTGCTGACTAAACTTGCCGTCTTAACCGCAGTTTGCAATTGCGCTAAAACATTTCGTGGTGAATAAGCAATTTTCCAATTTGAATAGGCTTGTTGGGGCTTAATTCGCCCGTTTTCCAAGTTATCCAAATAAAGTAAATAGCCATCGCTAAGGGTTAAATCTAAATTTACCAATACTTGTGCTGGTGGCATTTGACCAGTTTCTGCGGACTCTTCCACTTGATCAAATAAATTCTCAAGTTCCCGCACATGATATTCATTAGGCTGTAAACCATCTTGATATGCATTTTGCAAAATCGTTAACATGGCTTCCGCTTCCGCCGTAATTTTGCCGTTCTGACTCCAAATTAAGCGGTTTTTATTACTCGCATAAAATTGAGTGGTGAATTTAGAACCACAGCGTAATTGTGTGCTACACAAATTGCGATTCTGACTAATTAACTGAGCCAAATTAGTTGATTCGTTAAATTCACCAATCCCAGCCGCCAACGTAACTCCGCTAGCGACCAACAGGCTTAAGGATAAAAATAAAAGTTTAATTTTCACAGCAATCCCTAATAGCGTTGGCTTAATTACCATATTTCGCCTAACTTCAAAACAAAATTAAATTCATAACTATGCCCTGCTAGGTTTAACCTGAAGCTCATAACCACTCAAAATAAAGCTACCCTCTTTAAATAACTTAGCAGGAATCGCGATATGTAAACCAACTTTTCTTGCTGCGCTAATTAATTGCTCTTTTGAACTAGCCTTAAATTTATGGCGCAATTTTTTTAAGGTATTTTTCGCCGTCTCTTCTGAAATTTTCAAATCAAGCTGCGCACTAACACGTTCAATATCGCCCTGACTATAATTATGAATGGTTAAATAAAGCACGACATGTTGTAAATCAGTTAACTCTATTTCATTGGTACTAAAATTACCTAAAATTAAATTATGCTGATTTTCTTCACTTGGCACATTTTGCATATCTAAGGCAATTTTAATTGGTGAGAGCATTAGCGGACGATGCCCACGCAAGCGTACACCAAGCACATTATTCGTGTCTGGATTAATTATCGGTTTTTTATTGAACAGCAAAACATCAAAACCATGCGCATATTCATGATTATCCAAACAAGTTATTTCTTTACGCTGTGCTTCGGCTAAGCGATCTTGTTTATAAAAGCTCTCCGAATATTGTGCGGTTTTAGTTAGCGCGTGATTATCGGATAAATTAATCAATTCGACATTGTTTTTAAAACCTAGAATTTTGGCGTATTCATTGGTTACAGCAATATAATTGGAATTCAGATCTTTAATTGCTGCCAATTCACCATTAAATTGAAGATAAAAACTTTTGAGATACTCTTCTAAATACTGTTCATCAGTTAACAAGTCGTTATCCTCACTTCGTAATGTGTTGTAATTTTATTAAAAATGCAGATTTTATGGCAAGCAATATTGTAGCTACATTTAGCCACCTTGCATAGTACCCCAAACGGGGTACGTGATAAAAAACTACAAACAAATCAAACAACATTAGCTTTATTCACCAAATTAGTTACATGTCAAGGGGGTGGGTAGCCGTTAAAAACAATAAATGTTGTTCATCTGTTCAGATACTACTTTTCACAAAGCACAAATAAGTGTTGCTTTTTTTCACCAATCACTATTAAATTAAATCGCTAAAATACTTAAGTAATTACATTTACTGTATAATTTATTCACATCGACCGCAAATCATTCCTTACCCAACACCATAAAACCAGTCTTAATTATCAGCGCTATTTACAGATTTCCATATGTTAGAAACATCTAGAGTTAAACCTAAACTATCAAATTATATCACACAAACGCATTATTTATATACTAATAGTATATAGCTAATAATGCGTAATTCGCATAAAATAGCCCACATGAAACAACAACCAATTACGGCAATCTTAGCTAGTAACATCAAGAAAAAAAGAGCTGAATTAAAATTAAGCCAAGAGAAATTAAGCGAGCTTATGAATGTAAGCAGACTCAGCATCGGCTTAATAGAAACTCAAAAAAGATGGGTTAGCCCTGAGATGTTAGAGAAATTAGCCACTGCGCTAAAATGTGAAGAAAAAGACCTCTTTATTCGCAATGACGTATAAGGGTATAATTCAATTTACACGACACTGAAGCATAAATAACTCGACCGCTAAATAAATTTATGCTAAAATTATGGACATTACATGGGGGTCATAGCTCAGTTGGTAGAGCGCTACGATGGCATTGTAGAGGTCTGCGGTTCGATTCCGCATGGCTCCACCATTAAATGAAAAACAATGCTAACAATAATATTAAAGTTGCTACGCTATTGACCGCACAGATGCTCCTATAATTTACACTCTAAATTTAACGTGTCTTGATAATTTATGCTTAGACGCTAAATTAATGACTAAACCAGAGCTAATCACCCTATACCCAAAAGATAAACCAGAGATCAAAAATCGTTGATGAGCTATTTATATTTTTTAAAGATAGTTGAATAACTATCAAATAACATTTAATTTATTTATTAGGAACTTAAAAATGAAAAACTTCACCATCAATACACTGTTACTTGGCACTGCCGTTGCTCTTGCCGCGTGCTCATTCGTTAGCTTAAACCCACAAGCACAAAATACCACAGTTTCAACCAATACCAATACATTGAGTAATTGTAAATTCATGGGTAATACTAATGTTTCTTTGTGGTCAAAAGCAGGAACCTTCCAAAGTCAATCTACATCAGAAAGTCAATTAGATACTTTAGCGCGTAATGAAGCCGCAACCATGGGTGGCAATACCGTAAGTCCAGAATCGGCGATCAATAATGGACAACGCACATATCGTGTCTATAATTGCCCAAGTAACTAAAATTTAGCCTTAGATTTATTCCATAACGAAAGTCAAGAAGTCTTAAAGCAACTCCAGCCTATTCAAAAGCACTGCAAGAATTTTTGTGGGTTGAATAATCCGTAAATTACTCAACCAGCGATTATCAAACCAGACTGCGCTAGAGTTACCGAGCGGCTGCAGCCTTCGTGAATAAGGTGAAGAAATTTTGGGTAGTAACCTCGGCCAATTCGGCCAGATTAATTTGGCGTAAATCAGCAATATATTGTGCGGTGTGTCGAACTAAGGCGGGATGATTTAATTTACCGCGAAACGGAACTGGAGCTAAATACGGCGCATCGGTTTCAACTAATAAGCGTTCAAGTGGCACAAATTTAGCCACTTCATGCACCTGAGTCGCAGACTTAAACGTCGCAATTCCCGATAAAGAAATATAACAACCCAAATCGAGGAATTTGCGCGCCCAATCTTTATCTTCGGTAAAACAATGCATCACGGCTCCGCATGATTCAATTTGACCGTCTTTCAACATTTGATACGTATCGGCTGCGGCTTCACGAGTATGAATAATTAACGGTAAGCTAGCTTTTTTGGCAACTTCAATATGAATATTAAAACGCTCATGCTGCCAGGTCATGTCCAATTCTTTATTCCAATGATAATCCAGACCAGTTTCACCAATTGCAATAACTTTAGGATGCGCAACATACTCCAATAAATATTCAGGTGTAAGTTTAAAATCAGGCAATTTTTCATCGGGATGAATTCCAACTGAGGCAAATAAATACTGCTGACTCGCCGCAATTTCAATTACCTGAGCAATATTATCTGGACGAGTCGCCACAACCAAGGCATGACTAACTTGATTAACCTGCATTTGTGTAAGAAAAGTACCTAAATCAGCACTTAATTCGGGGAAATTTAAATGACAATGCGAATCTACTAACATGAGCTCACCTTATTTTGCTAAAATACTTACCTTAAATTCAAAAAATGCTAAAATCGCGAAATTTACCCAATTTAACTAGCATTCGGAACAAGTTATAAAAATTAAACTTGAGCCCAGAATTGTAACATAATTAGAATAAGCGTCTTGGCAAACACCATTTAATACGCTGTAAATCATAGGAAACAAGAAGAATCAATGAATCGTGGCAATATTTACGTAATCGCAGCACCATCTGGTGCAGGAAAATCAACCTTAGTTAACGCACTGTGTACACTTGACTCACAAGTTCAATTATCAGTTTCGCATACAACTCGAGCGATGCGCCCGGGAGAAGTTGATGGCGTAAATTATTTTTTTGTCAGCGTTGATGCATTTCAAACTATGATCGCAAACAGTGAATTTCTTGAATATGCACAGGTTTATGAAAATTACTATGGTACCAATATCAATACCATCAAACAATTTTTGGCAACAGGCAAAGATATAATTTTAGAAATTGATTGGCAAGGTGCTCAACAAATTCGCAAACTCTTTCATGAAGCGGTGTTAATTTTTATTTTGCCACCCTCATTACCAATTTTAGCCGAGCGCTTAAAAAAGCGCAATACCGATAGCGCTAACGTAATTGAAAAACGCTTAAGTGTCGCGATGGATGACATTAGCCATGCACCTGAGTTTGATTATTTAATCATCAACGATAGCTTTGATGCTGCGTTGCAGGACTTATGTAGTATAATTCGAGCGCCACGCAATAAAACTGCGAAAATGCTTGAGAACATTAAACACCAATTTAACTTTTAAAAGGAATTCCCTATGGCACGATTTACAGTTGCTGATTGCATGGATACAATTACAAACCGCTTTGATATGACTATTGCGGCGGCTCTTCGCGCACGTCAAATTGAAAAAGGTGGTGATATCATGGTTGAACACGAAGAAGGTGACAAACCAGCCGTAATCGCTCTACGCGAAATTTCAGAACATAAAATTGATGGATCAATCTTAGGCAAAATTGAATAACTTCTCTTAAATTGGGGTTGCGAAATGGAAGTCAATCACGGTGAATATCAAGGCTTAGTTGATAATCTACGGCGTAAGCTTTTACAAACTGCACGGCAAAACATGCACGGCAAAAAAATAGAGACCATTGAATTAGCGTTTCAAGTGGCTAATCACGCCCATTTGAAGCAGTTTCGTAAAAGTGGTGAGCCCTACATTACCCACCCGATTGAAGTTGCAACACTGATTGCCGAATGGGGTTTGGATGAACAAACCATTGCCGGCGCGCTAATGCATGACGTAATTGAAGATACCCCTGTAACCAAAGAAGAACTTACGCGGATTTTTGGACCAAGCATTGCTGAATTAGTTGATAGCGTGACTAAGCTCGATAAGCTCCACTTTGAATCTGAAGAAGCGGCGCATGCGGAATACTTCCGTAAAGTGGTGCTCGCCATGGCTAAAGATATCCGTGTAATTCTAATTAAACTCGCCGATCGCATGCACAATATGCTGACGCTGGGTTCGATGCGCCGCGACAAGCAACGCCGCATAGCATTAGAAACCATGGAAATTTACGTCCCGATTGCCAACAAAATTGGCTTACACAAAGTTCACTTGGAGCTTGCCGAAGAAAGTTTCAAATATATCCATCCTTACCGCTATCAAGTTCTGGCGGCGGCTGCAGATAAAACCCATCAAGCCAGGTTACCTGTAATTCAAGATATTTTAACCAATATTGATAATGCATTAAAATCGAATGCAATTGCGGGCGAATTTAAATATCGCCAACGCACAATTTATAATTTATATACGCGGATGATGAAGTGTCAACAATCTTTTAGCCGAATCTATGATGTTTTTGAAATAAAAGTAATTGTTAACACCATTGGTAATTGTTACTTAACTCTCGGCGTAATTCATAGCCTGTACCAGCCAATTCCCGGTAAAGTCAAAGATTATATTGCCGTACCCAAAGGCAACGGTTATCAATCAATTCATTCGACTATGATGGGACCTAAAGGGATTCCAATTCAAATCCACATTCGCACCCAAGAAATGGAAGACATTGCTGAATACGGCATTATAAGCCACGGTCTAAAACACCAAGAAGGTGATGATTTTAGTTCGGCCAAAAAGCAAACCTCAACTTGGCTGAATAACATTTTAGATATTCAATCGAGTACATTTTCTGCTACTGAATTTTTAGAAAACATCAAAAAAGACCTCTCACCGAAGAGCATTTATACCTTTACCCCACGCGGTAAAATCATCCATCTACCGCAAAATGCGACACCAATTGATTTTGCCTATACCATTCATACCGATATTGGCAATCATTGCTTTAGAGCTAAAGTTAATCAAAGTTCCGTGCCACTCAATCATCAACTCCAAAATGGCGATATTGTAGATATTATTACAACTATTGATAGCGAACCAGATTCT
>JACCEA011575956.1_pt1 | contig 14366 bp, 17 predicted proteins | sample 7449851 | NCBI WGS metagenome assembly JACCEA01 (sample SAMN15323453, study PRJNA562643) | freshwater metagenome | isolation source: river surface water | place: USA:Blue River Watershed | collected 2017-08-18 | reverse complement strand
GCTCGTTGACCTGTTTCAAAATCCACGTTTGAGCGAGCAGTGAGGTTATCCTGCTTAGTATTAACGACGCTTTCGCCGTATTGTTTCTGTGTATTGTTCTTAGCGTTTAATAAGCGGTCTAAGTTGTTCTGGTAGTCGCCTTGGACGTTTTGCAAGCCAATTTGTTGCTGTTGGTCTAAACGGCCGATGCCGGCATTAGCTTGTCCAATTGCTTGATCGTAAAGGTTGATGTTCTGGCGAGCCTCGTTAGTAAGCTGTGTCCCTGTATTGATCTTAGGCGCCCGTACAGGTGTATCGGTAGCTGCGTTCTGTAGCCTCCCGCTGCTAGGGTTTGCTATCTGGGAGTAACCCTGGGTGAACCAATAATCAGATGTATTACTGTCCCAATTCCCTGCGGCGTTTGTACCTTGGGCGCCTTTAACATACACCTTTCCATCGTTACCTTTCCAGTAAACGCCTTTACTTTCGTAAGGGCTCGATCCTACGTTATAACCTTGTTTGTCCATTTTTGTCTCCTAGTGTGGAGACAGAAGTACTAGTATGGTTTTGCTAGGTGTTGGACTATGATCAGTTTCTCGCCATGCAACAAATCCTCTTTAGGAGTATAGTTCGGGGCTAAGCATACGCCGTAGCCAACTTCGGTAAACTCAGGCTTAAGCATGTTGTCCCTGTGTTTGGGACTGTTCATCCATCCATTTATTACATCAGGAGCGTTCTCTTGCCCGTATGCTAGGTTTTCGCCTGATTTATTGTAAGAGTACCCTGCTTTCGTGATGAACTCCCATGGTTTCTCATCCCCGTTCGGTCCGTAGTGGCTCCAATAGTTCCTTGCAATCATGTCGTTACACTTTGCAAGAGCGGATGCGTTGAGTTTTTCGTTTTCTGCAAGGATACTTAGGCCATTCTGGGTTCGATTACGATTCGTCTCTGCGAGGAGTATTTGCCTGTCGATGTCGGCTATGTTTATTGGCTTCTTGACAGGCTCGGGAGCCACAACGCTCTTGGCTGGGCTAATGGATGTATTATTATCACCTGCGATTGCCAGGTTGTAGCCTACGACCAACCCACCGTATATAAGAACTGCCAGTATTGCGATGCGTGTTAGCCACCTTTTCATATAGCCATATAGTACTACATGTGCCTCTATTTGTCAACCTCTAGTGTCTTCTGTCTCAATTGTTAATTAGTTATATGTCGTAAATTACTATAATTTGCGTAACATAGAGCCTTTTAACATCGGAGGTTTGTATCACTTAAAGGAAGTAAAGTTCTCTATACGAGGCCAGTTTGTGCACGTTGTATTGTGTAATGGGCGTCGCCTACTGGTATGAGGTAAGACTGACTGCTTTGTGCTTACATTTTACCATATTTCAGTGGGCTTGCCTAAAGACTAGCGCCTGGTATCTGTTGTATCGTGATTGAGCTTGTAGACTGCGTAATTGAAAGCGCATCTTCGTCTTGTACAACTCTAACGGATACTGCTTGATCCTGAGATATGCCAATAGTAATCAGAGGGTCTTGGGTGATCTGTATAGCGGAGACTATTGGACTTTCTAGCGATGGGGTAATCACTGTTACTGTCGGTGCAAAAGCCGATAATACCAATGCCAACACGCCAGGTGTGACAGTTACGCTAGTCGGGACTGTTACCGTTGGGGTAAACGCAGTAAGCGTCAGCGTTGCTACGCCTGGTGTCACAAACTGGTTATTGGTGGTAGCGACTGTTGGGGTGAAGAGGGACGTAACTAGAGATGCCGTACCGGGTGTTAGAGTCTGGTTAGCTGAAACGGTGACTGTAGGTGTGAGCCGTGTAGTGGTGAGCGATGCTGTTCCGGGAGTCAGGGTGATTGAGTTGGTGGCGGTTACGGTTGGTGTACGTGCAGTGAGGGTTAGGGTAGCGATGCCTGGTGTCACGGCGATATTATTCGTCGTAGTAACTGTTGGGGTTTGAGCCGTCAGAGTAAGCGTCGCAATACCGGGAGTAACAGATACAGGACTGGAATCGGTGTAATCAACATCTACGTATCCGTACGACCAGCGCATACCAGCACCGTTTGTTTTCTTGAGACCCATTTGCAGAGCATCAAGATCCGAAGTAGTCCAGGCGACACTTGTGTTAGGGTTGGTCGTCCATGTCTCGGTGAAGTCAATGTAGGTTGTGTTGTTAGGGTTAGTGTCCTTATTTGCGCTGTAGTAATCCGTCGAGCCTGTTCTGATACCTATTTGCATAGTGTTGTTAACAGGGTCAAGTGACTTAACCTTGGCATGAACGGTTATAGAGTTGATCGTTTTACCAGAAAGTCCTGATGTATTGGTCAGCGTACACTGGTACACGTCATTGTTAGTAGGACTGTATAGGCGTGAAGTATCCCCATCGTCCGACTGTAGACGTGTATAGTCGCCACCTTCGGCAGCCCAACCAGAGGTAGTTGTACCCGCCCCATCAATTGTGAGTGTTTGAGTTGCCATTAAGACTTACTCCTTTAAGCTAAGGTGAAAATCCCACTATTAGTTAGTATTGCAAGTGCATGTTGCACAGTGTTGCTTTTCATTGTTTCTGACTCCTGTTGGTTGAGGCTTCGACCATAACTCCAGATTTTCAGGTCTGTTGTCGTCTCTAATGCCGTTGATATGATGTACGTTTTCAGTTTACGCTAGGCTATATACGTCAAGCGAGAGTGAAAATTCCACTTGCATTTATAGTGATTGTAAGAGTGTTACCAGTCGTAACTGTAACGTCTGCTGGCGTAGAGTCGAGCAAACAATATGCAATGACGTTTCCACCGACTTCATAGAGTACTGCATATCGTGCAACGATTGAGCCACCTGATGCTGTCCATGCGGTAGGATCGGTCGTATCGAATGTTACTGTTGTAGTTCCTGAGAGTGATCCAGAAACAGAGTTACCGCCTGTAGTGTAGCCGTTAGCGTTGGCGTGCTCGTTAGTTAGTCCAGCATAGGTTGTACTACCTGAGCCAATGTTAGAGGTAGACAGGAACAGTGCTATCTTAAATGTGTCGGTATCTAGGTCAAATGTCCCGTTTAATAAACTTGTTCTTGTTGCGTTGGTGAATGTCCAGTTTCCTGCCGCCATTATGTTGTTCTCCTTGTTATGTCACTTGTTACTACGAACTTTTGTTTCTTCAGCGATGTCACTACCCCTGATGGTGATACGAACTGACAGTCGTACCAGTAGTTTCCAGGGGTTATATTGGTATCGGTGGAGCTTAATGTGAATGTTGCCACTCCACTAGTGGGGGCACTAAACGATGTAATGTCCTTCTCAATTGACGCACTACTGTCGTCTGACGGGCTGTTATTTGAGTTCACCGTGAAGAACACTGTTCCACCTGTTAGGTCTAGGGCATCACCTGAACTATCGGTAAACGTTGCCGATATAGTCCTTGTGTCCCCTCTTATTACTTCAATTTTTGACATACTATTTCCTTTCTTTAACTAAGTTTGTCTTTAATCAGCAAGTTTGGTAACTTCTGACCATTCTTAATGTCCACTAATACGCTACCCTTCTGATTACCTGCATAGCCTACTTCATCAGTCCAGACACCATCTACAATATCCGCTATATCAGTAGGGGTCAGAGCACCAGCTAGGGCAACAGTTAGGGCATGTTCTGGCTGTACATCTCGAATGCTCACCCGATACGTGCCGATAGTGTCAATGTATGGACTACCCGATTCAGGAATGATTATGCCGTCGGTCATATTGGCTGTGTGAATTTTTGAAAAGCCATTTTTATTTTCTCCTATAATTATTATACTACAACCACTAGCATCAAACAGGTATCGAATACTCCCCAGTATTAGTATTGAGGTAGTCAGGGCTCGTACCACCGCCTGCATCAACTTGAAGTTGCCCCATTGTACTAGGTATTGTATTGGCTGTTGGGAAGCCCCAGACGGCAGCAGGTACGGCTGAGAAGTCAGTAATCGCTATCTGCTTGGCTGGCTTACCGCTGTTCCATAGGTTCAAAGCACCGACTGAGTTGAATAGGTCAGCTACATAGACATAAGCACCAGCGGTTGAACTGATAGCAGTGATTCTAACAGTTGATAAACCTGGAGCTGTACCTGAGTAGAGTTTATAGACGCTAAATGCTTGCCATGTACCTGTGGTGTTGTCAGCAGTCAATGAAGCATCAGCGGTTGAGCTAGTGTCAGAACCAGGTAGCCACAATTCTACTTTGGCTATGCTTGAACCGAAAGTGGCATTTTTCTGTAGGTAGCCGTTAATGAATGACAGTGAGGTAGCAGGGGCTAGAACGTTAAACTCCCATGCAAAACCTACTGTGTTATTTTCTGGTAGTAGCACGAGGTTGAGTGAACCAGCCGTTTTGACGGTGGTATCTTCTAGCCCTGCACCTGTTGAGCGAGCTGACCCTGTATTGGTGTACCAGCGGTGTCTATTAGTAGTTTGTTGGTACTTCTGGAAAGCTAATTCTGAGCCGTTGAACTGGTTGAGATAGTTCGTGATAAGGTTTGTACTACCAAATAGACAGTTTTCAAATACCATCGTGTTAAGCGTACTAGATGTGCAGTAGATGTCGGTATCATAGTGCTTAGTGACTGTTCCAAACTCGCTATTCAAGAACTTATTGCTAAGACTACCATTCAAAGATATACCCCTGTTAATTGTGCCACTGTTCACACCTTGGATATAGGCACTTATGAATAAGTTACTGAAAGCATTTCCCGATAGGACTATAGCTGGAGCGGAGTTGGGTTCAGGCGCTATCGCCCACAGTCTTAATACTCGATAGGTGTTAGATGAGCCACTACTAGAGATAAAGTTACCTGAAATATCGACAGCATATATGTTAGTGAATGTCTTGTTGTAGCCACTAGTGGTTATTGGGCCAGTCACTCCAGACTGAAAACCTGCGAATACTACGTTGCTTATGTTCCATGTACTGTGAGGTGTAGCTGAGTCGTAGATAACTGTACCAGATGGTGCCCAGAATACAGTATTATTTATAGTAGCCGATGAACTTCCAGCTGTATAACCATTCGCTAATATACCAAGATTATAAGGTCCACCGTTGCCAGCATAATCCATTCGGCAGTTGTCTAATATCCACCATGTAGGGTCAGCCGTTGTGTTGGCTGTACCAGCATCAAAAGTATACATATACGATTGATTGCGTTTGTTGACTGTGACTTGAACACTCGATGACAGGTTATAGATATCAGCGGTAGTGGCAGGGCTATACTGCAAAGCATCTTCAGCTCCACCAGCAGTAGTGCAGAGGACGTAACTTGTGGTGCTATTCTTAGTCTTAATATAGCGGTATTCTGACTTAGAAGTGTGTCCGACTACAGTTCCCATGACAGTAGCATTTGCGGTTATACCTGTCGATGTGAAGCCATAGATTCTTAGGGTTGTGGGGGATGGCACTTCGTCAACGGTAAAAGCAGTACCGTTGTAAGCTGCTGGGGTGAATCCACTCAAAATTATTCTATCCCCGACCTTGAAGCTATGAGCGGCAGCGAAGGTTAGCGTGAAATATCGTCTGTTATAGCCAGTCGCATCGGTATAAGTTAGCGATGTCGGTGCGGTGTTAGCGTAGGTTGTGTATCCTGCCGATGGCGTGACAACTATCTGGTCACCTACCGACCAATCTACAGGGTCAGAAGTTATAAGTGGGGAGGCTGCTGTTCCTAGCCCACTTGAGTAGTTAGTCTTAATATAAGCCTTGGAAGCGCCCACAAAGCTAAGATAATACGATTGTGCAGGGTTCATAGTGCCTGAATATCTGATACCTACATAGCTAAAATTATTCGAGGGGTCATACATTAAGGTTGCTTTATACGTAGATGGTATTCTATCGGTAGTCTTACCGTAATCAAGTTCACCATCCGTGTATGACAGTACGATCATCTGCTTGACTAACAGAGTAGCCGAAGCAGTCCGTGAGGCTTTTAGACGTCCACCAGAATCTATACTTATTGCAGGGAACATCGTGCTACTCGACCCACCAAATCCATATGAGTTTTGTCCACTGCCGATAGTCACATTAGTATCAACAGTAACCGTAATCGGGTTAGTAGTGCCTGAGACATTCGTCATATCACCAGCAATTAGAACGTCATCACCTGTTCCTGGCGTAGATACAGGCGATACTGAGGCAATCATGCAGGATGGAGCAGTACCAGAAGTACCATAGAGCTGGATGATGCCAGCACCAGTCAATTTTACCAGTTTAAGCCGATAGTAACCTGTAGATGTGGTAGTTGGGGTGTAGGGCGTGCCGAACTTGACGAATCCCCACCTTGTGCCTCCGTTGACAGCATATGAATAAGCGGTTGCGGTAGCAGTAGTATCAGACCAAGTTGACCCATTGTATTGTTGGAGCGTAATCGTAAATGAGCTGTTAGCAGGGAAGCTATTAAACGGCAGGTAAGCTCCACGCCACGAATCAGATGTATTAAGAGCGGTTAGAGTGTTTGTATACAGCGGTGTAGCCGTTACATACCCATATGGGTTAGCCTGGCTGATGGTACTTTGAATCAGAGTAGCCCATGTAGAGGTACTACTCCAATCACCTGTTTGCCATGCGCCATACAAAGCCATTACTGATTCACCACATCACCGACTTTAAGCCGTTTAATACTTTTTAGCTTGGCATCGTAATCATTTAGTATTTGCTTAATCTGGTCTTGAATAGTCTCTACATCGCCTGATAATGATTGACTACTTGCGATAATGGTCTTACCGTCCTGAATATCAAACACAACCGATTGCTCTCCGTTTAATGATACGTCTGTTACTGATGTAATAATTGCTTTCATTGTTTTCTCCTTTAACTATAACTTCCACTAACTCTGTTGTCCCAAACAGCCGTATTACCTGTATGTGTAATAACTACAGGGCTAGTGGTCTTGTCTACCTTAGTAATTGTCCAGAGAGAGGCTGAGGTAGCCGTACCTGAGTCTGCTTGACCGATATAAACTACATCTGTAGTGGTAGTTTTGTCTATTAGGGTTTTCTTGACTGTAGGAGTGCTGCCGCCAGATACTACAGTTACAGGAATTGATCCATCTGCTTCGGTAGTAACCTGTACAGAGAAGCCAGCAGAGTCCTTGAAGGACACCATTCCGCCGCCACCGCCACCTCCACCAACAGGCTTGTCTACGATTTTCTTGAGGTGTTTGTTGGCTTCATCGAGTCTCTTTTCAACTTTGGATAGGTCTGTTTCAGGATACTTCTGTGCTTCAACCGACTTAACAATGTCGAGAAGTGAATCTTGTAGTGGTTTTAGATCGGGTGCATCAACCTTTACCGTCGGAGATGCTACTTCTACCTTAGGTGCTTCCAGCTTGAGGTCTTTTATTGCCTTTTCAAGAGGCTTAAGGTCAATCTGGTTCTTTACTGTGACTTCTTCGACTCCTTCAGGCATTTCTGGGTACTCAGTGGGGAGCTTATCTAACTTATGCTCGATGTCTTCTAAGCACTTCTGGAGTGGTGATAGATCTAGCTTGTTCTTTGTGGTATTGGAATCTAACTTATTCAGGGCATCAACTACCTTGTCTATATCCGGGGTTGATACACTTTTGAGCTGATTAACTACTTCCGTTTTTGTTACTTTGCCGTCGATGAACTTAACGAGTTGTCGCATCGTTGAAACTACTGAGTTCTCAAGAGAAGACAGTTTATCCATTTGTTGCTTGTGCTGTATGTCTAACTTACGTTGTGCAAGAGACTGTGCTAACTTCTCGTCCATGTTATTCCCTTTATGTTTATGTGGTAGGGGCTATCTACCGTAGTGTTCTGGAGATCTGGCTCGACACTATCTGTGGTTTCAAGCCCCTATAAGTTCAACTAAGCTTCTCGGAGCCAGTCACCCTTAGATGCAAGAACGAATCCACCGTTAGTTGCACCAGTGTTTTGTACAGTGATCTCATCACCATAGCGACCGCTTGTGTTAGTAAGATACTTACCATCAGCAGCAGTACCAGTTACGTTGAAACCGGAAACGGTATCAGCGTTGTCTGGATCGACACGTGGAGTTGCAGCAGATGCGATTGCACCAGTTGCAGCACCAGTTCCCTTAACGCCACCGTCACGTACAGTCCAAATTCCTACGGTTGCAGTAGCAGGTAGGGTGACAACTGTGTTAGCGACAGTAACGTTCTGGACAACACCGCTGTCAGCAGCAGTGAGAGTCTTAGCTTCAGTTACATCAACAGCGATACGACCATCAGGTAGTCGGTAGCGAGTTGAAAATGCTGGGTTTGCCATTATTTCTCTTCTTTCTTAGTTAGTTTTTTACGTCGAATAGCTTTCTTCGCTTTGTCTAGCAACGACTTGCCCATTCGATCCATAGCCAGTGCCTGTTGAATCTTTTCGTCTGAATAACCCATGTCTTGTAATGCTTGGATAAAAGCGAGATCATCAGCGGAAGGTTGATATTCTTGACCCTCTATAGGCATTTCGGGTTGTTTACGACGTGGTCGGGTGGTCTTCTTTACTTCAGGTTCTTCTTCTACAACAGGCTCGGCTTTGTAATCAAAACCTTGGTTCTGTAATGCAGACACGATTCCTGTGTCAGTAGCAACTACTTCGACACCGTCTTTGACCATAGTTATTGGTTCAGCTGTTTCAGCCATGTTAGTTTGCTTCCTTGATTAGTTTTCTAATGTCGTCGTTCTTCATCTCTACGGAGACTCCAACTACGTTCTTCGAGGCAGCAAGTTCTAACAGTTCAGGCTTGGACATCTGCGACAAAGTTTTCTTCTTATCGACTTGTGGTTCGGAGACTTCTACACGAGGATCGTCATTGCCTACAAAGACAAAGCCAGCCTTGATATATGCGTTCGTGAGTGGCACTCCGTAAGAGGTGTCGTCAACTAAATGAACGACTGCACCAGTTTCTTTATGTTTGTACCAACCGTCCTGCGATTGTCTTTTGCTGTTTTCGTTTTTCTCTTGCATTGAAGTCTCCTTTATTTAGCTATTAGCTCTTTGTGTAGATTCGGATACCAGTAGCTTTTTGACCAAGTACGAAACAGTCGTGGTAACGACGACCCTGACAGATCCAACCATCAACGTCTTTATCGTTATCGAGTGTTCGTAGCATGTTGAATTTGTTTACAGCTACTAGTGTTTCTTTACAGGTGATCATGAACTGGAAGTTAGTAACAAGCATAGATGCAGGTACTTCTTTGATGGTCAAGCCATCTACCATTCCGATGATTCCCTTTTTGTTGTCTGCGTAGCTAGTGTCACAGTCTTGCTTGAATTCAGGATCTCGCTTAAGTAGGTTAAGAACGGTAGGAGTGATCCACAGTGTTCGACCTTGCTTTGAGTACTTAAGTTCAGTAAGAGCGGCCTGTTGAGCCAAGATTAGGCTGTAAGCAGTGTTGTAAGCTACGGCAGTACCAGCGACAACACCCTGAGAGTTAGCAATTGCGTAAGCAGTTGCGATTCCTAGGTTGTATACGTCAGTTGCAGGAACGCTAACTTCACGAACTTGTCGCTTGATAGCCTTTCCTGATTCAGTAACCATCTGAGAGTCAGCGTAGTTACCACGGTCGATTGAGAAGCTGAAAGACTTGTCCTGTGTAAGGGTCATAGTCTGAGTTCCAGTTCCTAGTTCAACCAATGCGCCGAAGCGACTTAGACCTTCACGAACGTAGTCGTTTTCAGAAACGGTGTTTACGTTGTAGATGGTTACGGAGTTACGACCGTTGAAGTCGAGTCGGATGCTCTTAGAGTCAAAGACGTCCATAGTCAAAGATTCTAGGTATACACGCTCGTCAACGGCGTTTAGATGTGCAGAAGCAAAGTTCTGTGCCATGAGTTTGTTTCCTTAGTGATTAGTCGCCAGACGACAATATCTCCAATAAGGGGTCTTTCTTTGGTGCTTTAGGTGTCACGCTCGTTGGAGCATCTACACTTGCAAGCATTTTTTCTGTTGCTTTTTGCCCTTTGATTTGACCCGCTATCGAAGACTTTTTATATGCGTCTGCGATGGGTTTATATATCTGGTAGGGCGATAGGTGTGCACCGACTAGTTGACCAGTGTTAGGATCAGTAATGAGTACACGCTGGAGTGCTTGTGCCGCATCTGCAGCTAGGTCTTCCTGGTACTCAGGGCTATCAGGATCGAACATTGGGAAGTCTTGTAGGACTCTTCCTGCCTCTTCTGATATAGCTGTTTGAGCTTCTATTACCTGGTTGTTATACGCCTGAACCTCTAGCGTTTGCTTCAAGGCTCGGACTTCTGCCATCTCAGGTGATAGACCTTCTTCTACTAACTCTTCTGCTGTTTGTGGTCGATAGACCTCAGCATTGATCTTTTCGATGCGTTCTTTAAGCTCTCGATTCTCGTTAGCTAGCTTTTGAAAACGATTCTCTGCTTTGGGGCTTAAAGTCTTGTCGCCTTGCGGCTGTTCCTGCTCATCTTCCGATTCGGAGGCTGTATCGTCAGCTTGCTCTTCCTCTTCTAATACCTCTTCGTCTTTAGACTCAGGGGCTTCTACTGCTGGATCGTCATCCGAAGACAAAATATCCAATAGCGGATCAGCTACTTCAGGTGTTTTTGTTTCTACTGGTGCTGAATCAGTTACGGTAGATTCCTGCTCTGCTACCTCAGTGTTTACAGCGGTTGTGTCTTCCGACATAGTGCTCCTTATTGTTTTACGGCTAATACGTTGCCGAAGCGTGAGTTAGGTAACTCATCAGGGGCTACTAGTCTTGGTAACCCCTAATCAATCACCTACTCTGCGAACGTGCTTCTCAAGTTCTCTAACCACTCCTTTTCTTGGGTTAGGTTCTCGCTCATGCCTCTTGCCACTAATACAGCTCTCAGGTGTTCTTCTGGGTTGGTAGTAACATCAACTTCTATGGATTTAGTCATGTCGTAAAATGTTATTCTCTTCTCAAAACGGGCAATAACGTCTTCTAACATGGCCATGCCCTTCATAACCTTGGCTCGTTCTTCGTTTCGCTCTTCTACTTGTTCGGTCGGCTCTTTAGGGATAAAGAAGCTCGATTCGGTGTTTCCCATTTCGTCCATTAGTCGTTACTCATTTCTAAGACCTGCATGATCTCTTCGTTAGGTAGCCCCATTTGATCCATAGCCAGTGCCTGTTGAATCTTTTCGTCTGAATAACCCATGTCTTGTAATGCTTGGATAAAAGCGAGATCATCAGCGGAAGGTTGATATTCTTGACCCTCTATAGGCATTTCAGGCTGTGATCCGTCTTGCATTTGTTCCTGTGGAAGTTCTGGTGGCATTTCATTAGAAGGAGGAAGGATTTGAGGTTCTTGCATCTGTGTCTCTTTCATAGGAGCAGTAGCGGCGTTAACCATTGCCTCTTGCTGTTGCTGTTGCATCATTTGCTGTTGCTCCTGATCTTGTTTGAACTGTTCAAGATCAACAGATAGTTCTTCTGGGTCTTCTACGCCTGAAGAGGCGACAATTGCGTTCCATGTACCGATAATCTTCTCTTGTGGAATTGTCTGGGAAAGAATAGGAGACTTCTCAAGTCGTGCGAGTAGTCCATCTAGTGCCTCTAATTGCTGTGCGTCGTTCTTCATGTTCGACGTGGAAGCATCAACTTCAAACTTCAAAGCTTCGGTAGCGGAGTCATAATCGATCATGATCTTGTCGTCTTCTGATACATAACCAGGTTCTAACTTGCCTTCTTCTTCTAATTTGCGTAGCTTCAGGGCTGTTTCGTGGTCTAGTTGCAGTTCTTCGATACCGGTACGTTCTGCGAAGTAAAGGTTGATAGCAGTCTCGCTCCATCGTTCAAACCATGTCTCAAACTGTTTGCGGATATAGTTATCGTCTACAGAGACGTTAGCCTGTTGAGCGTTTACACCTGCAGGGGTCTTTGAGAAGCCTGGGTTGCCTACATCTGCGCTGATAGAGGTGTCAGGGGAGGCAGTAAGGTTTAGCAGTTGCGACTTCATTAGGCCGTAGTTCTGAGGGAAGTTGGCTATTGCAGTGGTATCGATCTTTAGCGTGTCTACAGAGTTATTAGCATCTGTTCCTAGATCCATAACTACGTTAGGGGCTAGTTTGATTTGTGTCTTGGAGAAGTTACCACGCTTGATAATCGGAGGGTTTAGCATTAATGCACGATTGTATTGGTACATCTGCATCTCAGAGTCCATAAGGTTCTGCAATGAACCAACTTGTTCGACAATTCCTCGTCCTAGAGGAGATAGACCGTCCGTCTCAAAGTAAAGGGATTGTAGGTTAGGTTCGCCACGTGGGTCTTTGTTCTTCTTACGTCGAACGATCTTACGGCTAGATGGGTGGAAAGTAAATTGAATAGCATCTACGCCACGTTGCAGGGCGGTTACTAGCTTGACGCCTGATTTAGTAGTATCGTCTTTTCGCTTTGATGCCTGTGATTCTTCTTGTGGTGTAGGTTGTGAGATTAATAGTTTTACCTCTTCTAGTTCGGTAAGATCCCATGTAGATTCGTACTTCTCACCACGCTCTTTAGCAGACTTAGCAAGTTCTTTTTCTTTAGCTATAATTGCATCTATATCGTTAGGCTGGAACCATCCTTCGAGGAAATCACAGTTAGCTTCTGAGTCTGATAACTTTCCTGATTCAAGCTTTACGTTCTTGATGTAGTGGATCTTCATGTCTGTACCGAAGTAATCACCACGGTTAACGAAAGGCGCTGAAGAGTGTGCTACGCCATGAGCCATTGCACGGGACACCATGAGCCAACACTTCTGTAAAAGAGCGTATTGTTCATTAGCATTAGGGATGATGCGGTTGGTATAAATATAGCCAGCAATGATACTGGTTGCGTCGTCTGTTTCTGATATAACACGGCCAGTAGGTAGTTGTTGGATAATCCTACGAGGAGTCTTCTGGATAATAGACGATGTAGTACCGTCAGTTACTTTTGGATAAGCTTTGTCTAACCCTGGGTGTGGCTGGTTGCGTGCAATACGTTCCTGTTCATCAACAGGGTCAATATACGACTGCATATACTTAACAGACGCAGTGTATGTGTCAAAGAGATTGTCTTCAGTTAGGTACTGGTGTTTTGCCAATTGGGGTACAGATTGCTACTTTCCAGTAGGCTGCCGTATCTGTACAGGGTTAGGCTTACGTTAAGTTCTATTATACTACTTCTTGATTAAAAAGTATATGGTTAGATGTTCTCGCCTAAGTATTTAATTGGGTCTTCGGCAATCACCATTTGTTGAAGGTGATATTGCCAGTTCTTCTGTGTGCCATGCAAACAATAGGCGACATAATCGAGGTTTATTTCTTCATCTTTAGCAGGAATAATTGAACCATCTGACAGTTTACGCTCGGGAATATGCATTATCTCTCGCTTTTTATGATAGCCAGCACCGCAGTCGTGCTCCTCACCCCACAGGGCTCTTGCAAAGTCATGACTAAAGACAAGCTCCGTAAAGGTGTATTCTTTGGCGTAAATCTCTAAGCCGTCTTCAATTACTCGCTTATACCAGATCTTAACACTATTCTTTGACGTGTAGTCATACTCTAGACCAGCTTTTTTTAATGCTTTAGTAATTACTTCTTGCTTGGTCATAGCTCACTCACCTGGCTCCATGATTTGATAATAAAATAACTGCCATCCATGTCTGTCTTCGGATATTCAATCCTGAAGGAAGGGACTAAGGTATTGTCGTCGTTGTCTTTGATAACTAACACGCCTGATGTTCTTAACCCTCGGATAGATTCGGCATGTTTAAGATACTCGGCCATCTCTTCCTTTGAGTCTCTAACCTTTACTCTTACATTGTATTGTTTGAATGTTTTCACTGTATGCCCCTCTCTTATTTTGTTTATAACTGTTAAGGTAGATCCTTGATCGTCTAATGTGGTTGTGGTTCGTTCAGTTCCGTAAAGCATAGCTAAGCTCCTATCGCCACATGGACGTTATGTTTCCTGATGTATAATCGTCGTCTTCGTTATCATTGTTAGGCCGTAATCCGTCAAAGGCGTAACGTGCTGCATCGAGGGCGTGATCCTTCCCTTCCTCTGGTTTGTTGAGCGACTTACCATCCCTGTCAGTAGCCCATAGGTAGTCTTCATACTCGGATATGAGGTTCTTAGATGCTTTAGTAACACTGATACGCTGCTGCTGCATATAGTCGATTGAGTAGTTAAGGTAGCCTTTTTCTTTTGTACCTTTCTTGTTTACGCCAACAATAGGGATCTGTTCCATAGAGATCTCGGCAATACTCTTAGGTTCTGCACTATCTGCCATAATCAAGGTGTTTGGTTCGTTTAGGCTCCCAAGGAATGATGCCAACTGATTGTTAAGCATTCTCTTGCGATAAAGACGTTCTGCAAGTATGTAGCCACCATTGTAGTAATACACATCAACCACTGCAGCAGG
>JACCEA010146647.1_pt1 | contig 14366 bp, 23 predicted proteins | sample 7449851 | NCBI WGS metagenome assembly JACCEA01 (sample SAMN15323453, study PRJNA562643) | freshwater metagenome | isolation source: river surface water | place: USA:Blue River Watershed | collected 2017-08-18 | reverse complement strand
GGCGACCTTGAAGGATGCGCTGGAAGGCTCAGGCGTGAAGGCCTGCTGGTGCATCAACTTCCCGTTCGCCGACACCGCGGCCGCCCGGGCGAATATCCCGAAGCATGTGAACGGCCTGGTCGCGGCCAATGTCCAGAAGCCGCTGACCTGGAGCTTCGGTCCGGACAACGCCAACTTCAACGGCAACGGCCAGGGGTTGGGCACCACCAACCAGTTCTACAACTTCCGCTCGGCGCTCGGCATGGGCCGGACCGATGGGCCCTGGCATTTCGCGCCCTACTGGTTCGACCAGATCCCGGCCTGGTTCAAGCAGGGCACCAACGCCGGCAACTTCCAGTCGAAGACGCAGGCGCTGCTGCGGCCGATGGTGGCGGAGTTCGGGCCGCTCGGCCGGAACATCCTGGACGGCGTGCGGCTCGACGTCTCGAACGAGGCGATGCAGCCGTTCGAGGTCGCGAACTACGGCCGGCGCATGCTCCGGATCGTCGATCGGGCGCCGTTCCTGACCTTCAGCGGCAACGATCTGGAATATATCTTCAAGGCGTTCAACTTCCTCGGCCCCGTGCTGCCGAGCACGATCCTGACCATCAACGATGTCGGCATCCCAAACGCGCCGCCGTACCTGACCGCCGGCAACAACCAGCAGGGCCTGGCCGCCTCGACCCACAGCCACCGCAAAGGGCTGGCGCTGCTGGCCTATGTCACCGACGGGCTATCCAAGAACGTGCCGATCCGCGGCGTCGGCGAGCAGCTTCACTTCCGCCAGGGCGACTATCACGACTGGCAGTGGATGCAGCACATGAGCGCCGAGCTGGCATCGCGCGGCCTGGCCTTCGAGATCACCGAGGCGGATCTGGCCATTCAGGGCCAGGGCAACGGCGATGGCGGGTTGGATCAGGTGGTTGGCGGCAACAAGCTCGCGACCACCCTGCACGTCATCTACCAGGCCAACCGCTTCAGCCGGATGTGCACCTTCTGGGACAACCCGCCCAGCTTCAACATCGGCCACAACTATCTGCTGATCCGGGACACCGGGAACCCGCAAGCCCCCTGGTACAACATCGTGCGCGACCAGTGGGGCGCGCAGCTGTTTCCGCGCACCCAGCTCGGCACCAAGGGCGTGATCGCCCGGCGCATGATCGACCAGTGGATCACCCACCAGATCGGCAGCGGCTGGAACCGGACCGGCGGCTTCGTCGAGGATCTGGGCGCCATCGCGGGCCCGGCGTCGGGCGATGGCCAGTTCGAGAACCGGACCGGCCTGCGGCTGCTGACCGGCCGCACGCTGTTCATGAATTTCAGCTTCTTCAAGCAGCCGGGCACGTCGACGCCGTTCATCAACGGCGCCACGCCCAGCTTCACCTTCCGCCTGGAGTTCCGGCGCGAAGGCCAGGGCAACGGCAACCCGATCATCTTCTTCCGCCAGGCGGCGAGCGCCACCTCGTTCATCGCCCTGGATGTGGTCGGCACGCAGCTCAGGATCCGCGCGCGCAATGCTGGCGTGAACTGCTTCGCCGACACCACGCTGAGCCCGGCCCTGCCGGACAATGCCGAGCGCCGGGTGGTCGTGGTGGTCAGCACCACCTTCGTGCGCGTCTCCATCACCAACGTGGTCAACGGCAGCGCCCAGACCACCACCGTGAACGTGACCGGGCCGAACCTCCCGGCGGTCGATCAGATGTTTGTGGGTGGCGACAGCTCGGGCGCCACCTCGAATTGGCGCCTCGGATATTGGGTCCTCTACGACGGCCTGCGTGATCAGGCGACGGCGGAATTTTGCGCCAGTCGCCAGTGGGGCGAGCCGGACAAGCTCCGCATGCTCGATCCCGCCAGCATCGCGGGCCAGAGCAACCAATGACCAAAGGAGCGCCGCAGATGCCCACCAATGGCAGCGGGCAAAGGATGGTCGAGCAACGTCAACACTGGCTCTTCAGAGGGTTCGACTTGGGCCACGTCATCACGATCGCTGCCATGGCGGTCACCGCCATCTGGGGCGCTGGCCAGATCACCAGCGAGTTCCGCACCGAGATCGCCGTGATCAAGGTGCAGATCCTGCGCCTCGCCGAGGATGTGCGGGATCTGCAGCGCGATGGCCGCGGCCAGACCAGGGCGCCCGCCATGCCAGGGCTCGGCTGGCGGCCCGACAACACGAGGCTGCCATGAGATGCGCGACGCTGCCGTTCGCCCTGCTCGCCTGGCTGATGCCGCACCAGGGCCTTGCGGAGCCGTCCGCAGACAACACGACGCCCTTGCCGCCGCCGCTCGCCTCGCAGGTTTTGAACTCCCTGCTGGCCGAGCTGGTGGCGCTGCGCGGCGAGATCCGGGAGGTGCGCATCCGGATGATCGAGATGGAGACGGACATCCTGCTGCTGCTCGACCTGGAGGGGATGCCGACCACGCCGAATTGCTGCGGCTCTTCGACGAATGGACCAGCTGGCCAGAAAGGAAACCAGCCATGAGCGCCTACTACAAGCTGATCGCGGCCGCCGTCGGCGTGATTGCCGTCTGGGCGGCCGATGCGACCCAGGGCGGTGTGCAGTTCGACCAGGAAGCCCTGACCACGCTGGTGATCCAGCTGCTGACCCTGCTGGGCATCTACCAGGTCCCGAACACGCCGGCGGGCAGATGATGCGCGCCGGCGCCGTGCTGCCGGTGCTGGTTCTGGCCGGGTGCGCCGGGCTGCCGGCTTGGCCGGAGGGGCCGCCGCCCACGGCCGCGGACGGGTTGCGCATCGCCTGCGACAGCTACGACACCACGCTCGAGGCGATCACCGTGCAGCGCCGGCTGGGCCACCTATCCGGCGATCAGGTCGTGGCCGTGAGCGAGGCCATCCTGGTGATCGGGTCGCTGTGCTCGGAGCCGGCAAGCGATCCGGCCGCGGCCCTGGATGCAGTCCAGGAGCAGCTGATCCGGATGATCGAGATCAAGGAGGCGGCCAAGCGATGAGCCCGGCGATGCTGAACGTGATCCTGGAGGCGATGCAGGGCGTCAAGATCGCCTACCAGCTGGCCAAGCAGGTGCAGCGCGGCGCGCTCACCGAGGCCGAGGCGCTGGCCGACTGGCAGCGCATTCGTGACGAGAACCGCGCCGCCGAGGGGCGGTGGCACAGCGCAGGCAAGGAGCCGACCGATGAAGCGTAAGCCGAAGCCCAAGGGCAAGCCGAAGCCGGGCATGGGGTACTGAGGATGATCCGCGCCGACCACCACAGCAAGGTGATCGGCTGGCGCTGGCCGCACTTCACGCCAGTCGAGATGAGCTCAAGGGTCGATGGCTCGATCCTGATCGACCCGAAGTTCCTCGACTGGCTGGAGTGCGTCCGCGCCGAGTTCGGCCGGCCCATGCCCGTATCGAGCGGCTATCGCACGGCCGAGCAGCAAAAGCAGCTCACCGGCCGGACCGATGGCGCGCATGTAGCGGGCCAGGCGGCCGACATTCTGTGCTTCGGCGAGGCGGCCGAGCGGCTGGAGCGCATCGCGATCGGCAAGCATGTGCTCGGCCGGGGCATCTCGCAGGCGGCCGGCACCGAGCCAAGACATCGCTATCTGCACCTTGATCTATGGACCGTGCGGACCGCGCGCATGGTTTGGTCCTACTAGGGTGATGATGTAGAACTTGATGGCTGCCAAGTAGGCGGCCTCGCAGCTCAGGTAGAGCGCCATGACGATCTCGACCGTTGATCCCGGCTATGTTGCCGCGATCAAGCAATGGCCGGTGACGCTCGCCAAGACGGCGGCCCGCACCAGCACCGCCTTCGGCTTCTACAGCGTCTTCGACCTGGCGGGCTCGCCCGGGGCCGGCACCCTCTCGGCCGGCAACACCACCAACGGCGTGGTCAGCACCGATGCGGGCGCCGGCTATCCCGCCATCAACGACTTCGCCAGCGGCGGCCTCGGCTACCTGACCCGGGCGCGCGCGACCTGCACGGTGCCGTGCAACCTCTGGGTCTATGACCGCGTCTTCAAGGCCGGCGCCTATGCCTTCAACGCGAACCAGGTGCTGGCCTCGCAGCCCAGCTATGCGGGCCGGGTGCCCAGCTCCGACTTCAAGGGGCTGCAGCTCTGGTTCGAGGCGGTCACGGCGTTCACCGGCACGCCGACCATCCAGGTCAACTACACCAACGAGAGCGGCATCGCGGCGCATACCACCGGAGCGGTCTCGCTCGGCGTGGCGCCGATCCTGGGCCAGTGCTTCCAGCTGCCGTTCCAGAGCGGCGACAACGGCGTGCAGAAGGTCGAGCAGGTGATCGGCACCGTGGCCTCGGCCGGCACCTTCAACATCAACGTGCTGCGGCCGCTCTGGTTCGGCCGGATCGACGTGGCGAACGATGCCACGGTCGAGGATCTGCTGGCGACCGGCATGCCGCAGCTGTTCCAGGACAGCGCCCTGTTCCTCCTGGTGCAGCCCGACAGCACCTCGACCGGCCTGCCCACCGTCATGATCGAGGTCGCCAATGGCTAAGCGCCTGCTGCGCCTGCAGCCGGGCCGGCGGCGGCTGTTCGTCCTGAAGCGCACCACCTCGGATGCGGCGCCCGAGCTGGCGCGCGAGGCCTATTTCGGGGCGCTCGCCGTGCGCCCGGCGCTGCATGTGATCCGGGGCTCGCACAAGCGGGTGACCGATCTGCGTGGGAGCCATGTCTGATGACCGTGGCCAATCAGGATGTCGGCTTCGACGCGGCCAACCCGGTGATCCTGGGCGACACGATCCTGATCGCCGCGGACGTGGTGACCGACAATCCCAGCACGCTGGTGGGCGCGCAGTCCGCGACCTACGCGATCTTCCTGCAGGACCCGACCCGCAATGCCGGGGCGGCGCTGCTCAGCAAGACCTTGGGCGCCGGCATCACCATGGCGCCGGTCGTGGTCACCGATCCCGAGAGCCCAGATCTCGGCAAGACCGCGGTGCGGGTGACGATCCGGATCGACCGTGAGGAGCAGTACACCGCGAGCCTGAGCGCGCGGGACTACTACCACGAGCTGTTCACGCTTTCCTCGGATGGCCTCTACAGCCGGGACTTCACCGGCCGGCTGCGGCTGACCGCGGGGGCACTGTAGGCGCCCGGCAGCGGGCAGTTTGGTGCGCCAGGTAGGCGCCAGCAGGAGGCCAGGTAGGCCATGACGCTTCGGATCTACAACTCGACCGCGCAGGCGTCCTGCGATGGCATGGTCGACCAGGTGGACGCGGGTGCCGGTGCTGGCACCGTGCAGATCAGGACCGGCGCGCAGCCGGCCGTGAACGGCGCGCTCAGCGGCACCCTGCTGGTGACCTTCACCATGAGCGACCCGGCGTTCGGCGCGGCCTCGGCGTCGGGCTCCGGCGCCACCGCGACGGCGGCCAGCTTGCCCAAGACCGCGACCGCGGCGGCGACCGGGACCGCCGGCTACGGCGCGGTGCTGGACAGCAATTCCAACGTGCTCTGGACCGGCACCGTCGCGACCTCGGCCGCCGACTTCATCATCGACAACACGTCGATCAACAGCGGCCAGACGGTCAACCTCACTGCCTTCACGGTCACCACGGCGCAGACCTAGCGCCATGGCGATCACGACGATCGACGGGTGGCTGGCGGCTGCCAAGCAGAACGTGCTGCTGCACCGCACAGGCACGCGCACAGGCGATGCCGACAGCCTCTACACGGCCATCTTCGACTTGGCCGGCAATCCTGGCGCTGGCACCGCGGCCGTGGGCAACACGGCCAACGGCATCGTGCCGACCGATGCCACAGCTGGCCATCCGACGATCAACGCCTTTGGCGGCGGCGCCACGGGCTATCTGACCAACGTCATGGCGACGCACTCGGTCACGGTGCGGCTGATCGTCTATGACCGGCTGTTCAGCTGCGGCGCCTACGCCTTCAACGCCAATACCGCCTTGGCCTCGCAGCCCTCGTTCAGCGGCCGCGTGCCCGGCTCGGATTTCTCTGGGCTCGAGATCTGGGCCGAGATGGTGACCGCCGCCACGGGCAACCAGGCGGTGACGGTCACCTATACCAACGAGGCCGGCACGGCGTCGCGCTCGACGGGCGCCGTGGGCATCGCGGCCGCGCCCGTGGCCGGCCAGATGTGGCCCCTGCCGTTGCAGGCTGGCGACAAGGGCGTGCAGCTGATCTCGAACGTGCAGGGCACCGTGGCCACGGCGGGCACCTTCAATGTCCATGTCATGCGGCGCCTCTGGATGGGGCGGCCGTTCAATGCCTGTCTCGGCGACACCGAGGATCTGTTCCAGACTGGCATGCCCGTGGTCTTCGCCGACAGCGCGCTCTATGGCATCGCCCGGCCGGACGGTGCTAGCACCACCGGCCAGATCGAGACCATGCTCACGATCGCGAACGGCTGAGCCATGGCGATCACCACGCCAGACGGCTGGGTCGCGAGCGCCAAGCAGCTCTCGCTGATCCACAAGACCGCCAGACGCACGGCAACCAGCTGCGCGCCGTTCACCGTGTTCGACCTGGCGGGCTATCCTGGCGCTGGCACGCTGGCAGTCGGCAATACCGCGAATGGCCTGGTGCCGACCGATGCCACGGCCGGGTTCCCGGCCATTGCCGCCTTCGGCGGTGGCGCCACCGGCTACCTCAGCAATGTCCGCTTCACCTCCAGCGTCGCCGGCCGGGCGTTCCTGTTCGATCGACTGTTCCATGCCGGCGCCTACGCCTTCAACGCCAACACCAACCTCGCCTCTCAGCCGAGCTTCAGCGGCCGCGTCCCTGGCGGCACCGACTTCACCCGCCTGGAGATCTGGGTCGAGCAGGTCACGGCTGCCACGGGCAACCAGGCGGTCAACGTGACCTATGTGAACGAGGGCGGCACCGGCTCGCGCACCACCGGCGCCACCGGCATCGGCGCCGCCCCGTCGGTTGGTCGGATGTGGCAGCTGCCCTTGCAAGCCGGTGATGAGGGGGTGCAGCAGATCACCAACGTCACCGGGTCGGTCGCCTCGGCGGGCACCTTCAATGTCCTGGTGCTGCGCCGGCTGTGGTCCGGCCGGCTCAATGTGGGCAACCAGGTGATCAGCCACGATTTCGCGCGCACCGGCATGCCGCAGATCTTCGCCGATAGCGCCCTGATGCTGGTCATCCAGCCGGACAGCACCGCTACCGGCATCCCCGAGGCCATGCTCAACCTGGTGAACGGCTGATGGCGATCACCACCCTTGCCGGCTACCAGGCCGCTCGCGCCAACTGGCTGCACTGGCACAAGAGCAGCACCATCAACGGCTCGGCCAATGCCCGGTTCTCGCCCTTCTCGCTGGCCGGCGGCTCGTCCGGCGTCAATCCCGGCCATGCCGGCACTGGCTCCGATGCCATCGGGAACACGGCCAACGGGCTCGTCCCGACTGATGCGACCGTGGGCTATCCGGCCATCCCGGATTTCGGCGGCAATACCGGCTACCTGGCCGCGGTCGAGATCGACCACAACCAAACCGGCGGGCCTGGCTCCTACATCATTTTCGACTGTCTGTTCGCCTGTGGCAGCTACGCCTTCAACGCCAACACAGCGCTTGCCAGCCAGCCGTCCTATTCGGGGCGGGTGCCGGGTGGCACCGACTTCACCGGGCTCGAGATCTGGGTGCAGCAGGTGACCGCGGCGACCGGCAATCAGGCAGTCACGGTGACCTACACCAACCAAGCCGGCACGGGCGGGAGGTCAACCGGCGCGGTCGGCATTGGCGCCGCACCGGCTGCCCAGCGCATGTGGCAGCTGCCGTTGCAGGCCGGTGACACCGGCGTCCAGACCATCAGCAACGTGCAGGGCACGGTGGCCACGGCGGGCACCTTCAACGTGTTCGTCATGCGCCGGCTGTGGTCTGGATCGCATGAGGTGGCCCAGCAGCGGGACCGGGCCTTCCCGTTCATGGGGTCGGGCATGCCGCAGATCTTCGAGACCAGCGCCTTGCGCGTGATCATGGGCTTCACCGGCACCTACAACACCGGGATCGTCGGGCTCATGGCCGAGATCGTGGTCGCCTAGGCCATGGCCTTCGATGCCTGGCGCTTCTGGCCCGGCAGCCGAGCGGCTGACAGCCGCTCGGCGATCTATCAGACCAACAACACCGGCGCCGGTAACGAGATCCTGACCGGCCTGCTATTCCCGGCCGCGGCCGGCGGCGGCGCCGCCAACGTCTCGGCCGCGCAGACGGTCGCGCTCGCGACCCAGGCTGCCGATCTCGATCTGATCGCGGCGGTCACGGCAGCGCAGACCGTAGCGCTCGCCACCCAAGCGGCGACGGTTGCGGTGCACGTCGGCGTCACCTCGGCCGCATCCGTCGCGCTCGCCACCCAGGCGGCGACCCTGTCGCAGGCGGCCACGATCACCGCCGCCCATGCCGTGCCGCTGGCGACCCAGGCGGCCGATCTGGATGCGCTGCTGGCCGTCACCGCGGCGCAGAGCGTGGCGCTCGCCACCCAAAGCAGCACCATCGCCCTGCAGGTCGGCATCACGGCCGCGCAGTCGGTAGCGCTGGCGACGCAGGCGGCGACCGTCGCGGTCAGGGTCGCGGTCACCTCGGCCGGCAGCGTGCCGCTCGCCAGCCAGACCGCCGACCTGGATGCGCTGGCCCAGATCACCGCGGCGCAGTCGGTCGCCTTGGCGACCCAGGCCGCGACCGTCAGCGCGGTGGACGAGCGCACCATCACGGCCGCGCAGACCGTCCCCTTGGCGATCCAGGCGGCCAGCCTGCAGGCGCTGCTGGCGGTCACCGGCAGCCACAGCGTGGCGCTGGCGACCCAGGCCGCGACCGCGGCCGCCCTGGCGCAGCTGACGGCCGCGCAGAGCGTCACCCTGGCGACGCAGGCCGCCACGGTCACGACCGCGAACGAGCGCACGGTGACGGCCGCGCAGGAGGTGCCGCTGGCGACCATGCTGGCCGGGGTCCTGTCGCCGCAGCCGGCCATCGCCGTGCGCATCCACGAGATCCGCGGCAGCCACGTCGTGCGCCATGGCGTGCGCGGCGTCAGGCCGAGCCTATGACGGCAGGATCACCTTGGGCGACGTCGTGTTCTGCAGCGCCAGCTTCGCTTCCAGCGCCCGCACCCGCTCCGCCCGGCAGGCCAGGTAGATCCGCTGCGAGAGGTCTAGCAGGACCTCGGCCGGGTCGATGTTCTGCGCCTGCCCGGCGCTCAGGAGATTGGCCAGCGTGCTGCCCAGCAGCTCGATCGCCTGGGGCAGCGGCAGGCCGCTCAGCTGCTGCAGGATCGCGCGGCCTCTCTGCTCCAAGGCCTGATCGGAAGCCGCGAGCGAGACGCCGTTGGCGGCCTTGAGGGTCATGACATTTCCATCAACCGTTTGTGGATAGGAGCCGAGCATGGCAACGCGCGATGAGCTGATCAAGGATGGTGTGGTCACGGTGCACATGCCGGCCGGGCCGCAGCTGGTGCGCCTGGCGGACCTGATGGCCACGACTGCGCCACCTCCTCCGCCTCCGCCGCCGCCGGCCGGCGACGACTGGCCGGATGCCGTGGCGCTCAACAGCGGTCCGCTGAAGGACCACATCAACATCGGCGATGTATTCGAGGGCGGGCCAGGCAGCTTCGAGCGCTCGGATTTCAAGGTGATCGCCGATGCCGGCTTCGGCGCCGTGCGCCTGCCGGCGGCGTTCCAGAACCGCATGCAGGGCAGCAAGCTCGATCCAGCCTGGCTGGCGATGATCAAGGGTCATGTCGTAGCTGCGGCCGAGGCTGGCCTTCATGTCATGCTCGATCCGCTGCATCACTACGGCGCCCTGAGCGGCAACCCGAACGGCGAGCGTCCGCGCGCGGTCAGCATCCATCGCCAGCTGGCCGAGGCCTTCGCCGATGTGCCGGGCAGCGCATGCTCGATCGAGCTGGTCAACGAGCACAATCTGGACGGAGAGGCCGCCAGCCAGCTGTTCGCAGAGGCGGCCGCTGCCGTCTGGGCAGTATCGCCGAAGCGGGTGGTCTATATCGGCGGACCGATCAACAGCGTCACGCCCGAATGGCGCGGCAAGCTGCTGGTGCCGCCTGGCGGTCAAGGCCGCGTGATCCTGGCAGTGCACCACTACGACAGCGGCACCGACAACGGCGCCGATACCAGCTTCACCCACCAAGGGCCCAAGGACCAGTTCGGCAGCGGCAAGTGGCCGGTGCCCTGGCCAGGTAGCGATCAGCAGAAGGCGACGATCCGCCGCCGCTGCGGCATCGCCGACGCTTGGGCCAAGGCCAATGGCGTGCCGGTCAGCATGAACGAATGGGGCTGCATGCTCTATGCGACCGACGAGGAGAAGCTGAAATATGTCGGCTTCATGCGGTCGCTGATCGCGGAGCTGGGCTGGAGCTCGGGCTATTGGAACCTGGCCACCAAGAACTTCGGCGCCTGGGAGCGCGGCAAGGGCTGGCGGAAGGGAATGCTGAAGGCGCTGGGGCTGACCTAGCCCAGCTTCCCGCTCATGTTGAGCAGCACCGGCAGCGCCACGACGACGCACAGGATCAAGGCCGTCGCGAAGCCGATCATGAATGGCTGCAGGCCGGGCCGCTGCGCCTCAATCTCGGCCTTTTCCTCGGTCAGGCGGTCAACCTGCCGGCGCAGCTCGGCCACCTCGCGGCGGTGTTCCCAGTCCCGATTGAGCTGGGCCAGCTTGTCTGCGTCTAGCTCAGTAGCCATAGCGTCCCGATCCAGCCGATGGTGCACAGGGCCCCGATGATGATACCGACCAGGAGGGCGGCGAGGCGGGGCGGCGGGTAGCGGCGGGTTGCTCTCAATATGGCCCCTCCGTGCTGGCGCTGGGGCCGCCAGCAGGCGTGGCGCTGGCGGCTGGCGTCTGATCCATCGCGCCCCGAGCGTCGCCTAGCGCGCTCTGAGGCGCCTTGGTGGGCGTGGGCGCTGGCCGGGCGATCGGTCCGGGCGCCAGCGGCTCCGGGCCTGGCACCGCCACCAGCCGTCGCGGCGTGCTGCTGTCGCTATCGCGCCGCTCGGCCAGCATGTGGCAGTCGAGCGAGGTGGCGCTGCCCTCGGCGATCATGCCGTCGAGCAGCTGGGCGAACGCTGCGGCCGATCGTTCCGACATCGGCTCGTCTTGCAGGATGGCCCGGCATTGCGCGTCGGTCAGCTGCTGCGGCTGCGCAGCGCAGGCGCCGAGGCCGAGCAGGGCCAGAAGGGAGGTGAGGAGGCGGGTCATGCCGTCTGTCGTCTCCAGTCCCGCGTGCAGCGGTTGCTCTTGCCCAGATTGCAGGCGTCGCAGAGCACCTGCAGGTTGTCGCGGCGCAGCGCCAGACGCGGGAACAGGCTGCGCGGCTTCACATGGTCGACGTGCAGCTTGACCCCATCATGCTTGCCCTTGCCGCACAGCTGGCAGCGCCCGTCCGCCGCCTTCAGCGCATCATACCGCAGCCGGCGCCACTGCGGCGATCGGTAGAAGTCCTGGCCGCTCTGGGCGCCGCGGCGCGCCTTGGCCCGGCTCCACGCCAGCCCCGCCAGCCCCGAGACGAGCGCCCCAAGCGGCTTGCGCAGCAGCCACAGCAGGCACACCGCAGCGAAGACGTGCCACCTCCAATCGTTGGTGGCGCTGCCGCCCAGGACCGAAAGAGCTGCGGCGATAGCCACCCCGAGGGGCTGGGAGTTGCGTGGGGTGCGGCGTCGTTTCATGGGCAGACGTTCCGTTCCGTTCCACACCAGACCGTGCCACGCCGTGCCGTATCGGCCACGTCCGGTCAGGGCAGGTCCGTGTCACTTCCCGCCAGCCCGACAAGGACCGCTCCATGGCAGGCCAATCGGCATATCAAATCGCAAGTTGAAGACCTTCCGCTTCGATCCGCGCCGCACCGTGCCGATCTAGACAGCTCCGCTCCGACCAGACTCGCATCGTGCCAATGCGCCTATCAAATCTCACCGCTGCAAACCTTCCGTTCCGAGCCGATCCAGGCAGCACCTGAACCTTGCCGGCCGCACCCTATACTTGCGCTGCGCACCGCGCCGCCAATCGGCTTGTGAAATTCATGGTTGAAAACGTTCCGTTTCGCATCGAGCTGTATCGTCCCGCGCCTGCCCGTTCCTGCCCGAAACGTATTGGCCAAGCCCGCTCCGAGCCGCACTGAATTTCGCTAAGCCGCCTCGGCAACCTCGTCTTGCCAGACGAAGTCGGTGATCTCGTAGCGGCCGTACAGCCCGCCACGGCCCGCCCGATAGCGGCCTATCCCGTCGATCTTGCCGGCCATCTCGATGTGGCGCCGGAAGATGTCCTGGTTGATCTCGTCATTGACGATGAAGAAGGTGATCATCCCGCCCCACTCGTGCAGGATCGGGAAGGTCCGCCACACCCGCTTGCTGCTGCCGCGGATGCCGTCGGCATTGACGTAGACCCGGATGCTTTCCAGGTCATCGACCTTGACCCCGAGGTTCACCGGGTAGGGGCAGATGATCCCGCTCTCGAACAGCGACTTCCAAGTCTTGTTGCCGCGGCCCTGGATCTTCAGGCCGAGCTGCTTCGCCACATTGTCGAGCGAGAACTTGAAGGCGATGCCGGGGATGAACACCTCGCGCGTCTTCTTGTCGTAGTGCGCCCGCTCGCGCCAGAGCCGCTGATCATAGGCGTCGTGGCTCTCGCCCTCGCGCTTGGGGTTGGTGCCGTCATCGAAGTTGCGGCTGAAGCTGATGGGCGCCACGCCGCGGATTTCAACAAGTGCCGTCTTCATCCTCTCGCTTCCTTCAGTTGTGAGACTTCGTTCCGTTTCGACCAGGCCCCATTCAAAGCGCCCAGTACCGCTTCGTGCAGGTTCGCATCGCCAAATGCCAAGCCGCTTCGGTTCACTCAGGCCCGACAATGGCCACCCATGACCCGCGCCGCCCAACGCCGCATCGCACCAATGGGCATGTCAAATAAGCCTCTGAAAACGTTCCGTTTCACTCCAGCCTGACCCAACTCGTTGCGTCTCCGGCTCGGCCGTCAACCTCACTGCTGCTCGATCTGCCGGGGCCGCTTGAACAACCCTAGCACCCGGTCGATATCGACCTCCGTCGAGCCGCTTAGCTCCGCCTCCAGCCGCCGCACCACCTTCGGCCTCATGAACTGGCCGATGAATCGCGCCACGGTCGTGTGCGCGTCGTGCTGATGCTTCAGGTGGTTCGGCAGCCCGCCATAGTCCCGGACGTTCGCCGCGCGCAGCTCGGTGCGCTTGACCACGCTGGCGATCTTCTTGCGATCGGCTGGCAGGTGCTCGACGATCGCCTCATCGCTCAGCCGCTGATAGCCGACCGACCGCACATTGGCGAACTCAATGCCGTGCTGCTTGGCGAGCCGGAGCAAGGCCGTCTGCACCCAGGAGCTGCCGCCCTCGCATTTCTTGCCGATGACTTCGGCCATATCGAGGAAGGTCCAGACCTCGCCGACATCGACCTTCTGCCCGGCCTCAACCAACTTGTTGACCGAAAGGGAAAAATCGCTGGCGCCCACGCTCGGGCGTGGCTTGCCGAACAGCATCCGTCCGTCATCCATCATGGTCTCCTGTCGCTTTGATCCATCCCCACCCTCCGCATCCGCTCATAGAGCGCCCGCTCGGCAGTCCCCATCTGCCCAAGCTGCCGCAGCCGGCGCAGGGCCAGCTCCTGCTCGTCATCCAGGGTGCGCTCGCGCAGACGGTCGGCCTCGATCGCGGCCTGCGCCTTGGCATCCTCAGTCGTCAAGCGATCCTTGACAGCTGCCGCGGCGGCCTCGGCCTCGGCCCGCGCCTTGGCCTTCCGGACCCGCCGCTGGTGCATCTGGCGCAGGCTGTAGTGGCGCTTGCAGATGGCGCGGCGGGGCATCGCGGGGTCGGTGCAATTGGGGTGGGCGCAGGGGTCAGGCATGCCGCCTCGCCTTCCTTCCATGCCGCCAGTTGCCGACGCCGCGGCCGCTCGCCTCACGCAGCTGGGCGGCCTCCGACAGCGAGCGGGTGCGGACGCCGTGGGCGCGGAGCAAGAAGCTCAGATGGGTAGCGCTCGGGGCGCCGGGCTGGCGGGCCAGCTGGTTCATCGAAGCGCCGGCCTGGTAGGCGGCGGCCAGAGCGGCGATGGTGCTTGCCAGGAATTTGCCAGGACGGCCGGGGCTGGCTCGTGATGTTCCACGCTCGTTCGCGTCGAAACTGGCCCCGCTAAGTCCTTGATCCGTGCCGTAAGTGCTTGAAGGGGTGGTGGGCGCTACTGGGATTGAACCAGTGACCCCTACGATGTCAAGGCAGGGGCCAATTGCTGTAAGCTGTTGATATCGATCGCTCATTTGGCTTCCTCGATATTGGCTGCCAGAGGATTGGCAATTTGCGGCAGCTGGCTGTGGTCTGCTTCCTCGATTTTGCGCATCGCATCCGCCATATGCTCGGTTGAAACCGAAGCGTAGCGCTCAACCATCTTCAGGGTTTTCCAGCCGCCGATCTTCTTGAGGG
>JACCEA010769911.1_pt1 | contig 14373 bp, 17 predicted proteins | sample 7449851 | NCBI WGS metagenome assembly JACCEA01 (sample SAMN15323453, study PRJNA562643) | freshwater metagenome | isolation source: river surface water | place: USA:Blue River Watershed | collected 2017-08-18 | reverse complement strand
CCCCGAGGCGCGTTTTCTTATTACCGAAAGACCTGACAGGAGTCATCAATGAACAGCAGTAACCCGGTACTAAATCGATATAACCGTCGCGGTTATGCGTCGATGGGTAATTCAAATGTTGGTACAACTGGCTTCAACACCAGCTATGACGCCCAAGAAGGCGGACAGCTAGAAGATCTCTATAACGCACCAGCAGCATCCTCAATGCGAACCGGTCGTATGACTATGGATGATGTTGTAACTCGCACCTCAATGCTTTTTGGAATTTTATTGATCACAGGTGCATTTGCATGGAACGCGAATCTAGGCGGCGGTGTACTAATTGGAAGTCTAATTGCTGCGACTGCGCTTGGATTTGTAATTGCATTCTCTCGCAAGGTACGTCCTGCGTTAATACTCACTTACGCAGCGCTAGAGGGAATCGTAATCGGAACCATCTCTGCAGTTTATGAATCAGCTTATCCAGGAATTGTAAGTCAAGCAGTTCTTGCAACTGCAGTGGCATTTGCTGGTGTGCTATTTGCATATCGAACCGGCAGAATCCAAATTACTGATCGCGCAAAGAAGATTGCAATGGGCGCCATTATCGGTTACCTAATACTTGGCGTGGTAAATATTTTTGGCGGAAACTTCATCTTCAACGGAACTTTCGGTCCATTTGTAGCGCTATTTGGTGTCGGTCTTGCGACATTTTTCTTAGCAATGGATTTCGATCAAGCAGCAAAAGCAGTTGCTATTGGCGTTCCACAAGAAGAGTCATGGCGCGTGGGATTTGGCTTAATGGTCTCCGTAGTATGGCTCTATTTGGAAGTATTGCGCTTACTTTCGATATTACGCAATAACGATTAATTTGAAATAAAAAAGCCCCCGAGAGGTCGGGGGCTTTTTTATTTGTAGAACTAACCTAACTGTTCTCCGGCAGCTGCCTCTTTGGCCTTCTTGTAATCCTCATTGGTTCGCAATCTGACCTCTTTTAACATCAATGCCAAGATAATTCCCATTGCCGTAACTGGGGCAGCCGATACGAAGACCACATGGAACGAGTTAACAAAGGCTTGCAAAACCGTGTTTTGCACCTCTGTCGGCAACGTTTTAATCAATGCCGAGTTATTTGTAAGCGCTTCAAGTTTAGATTGATCAAAATTTGCAATTGCATCCGGATTTGATTTTGCAAGTTCTGCAAAGCCAGATTGCATGTAATGAGCCAATCTATTAGTAAGAATTGAACCAAAGAGTGCGGTACCAAAAACAGCTCCAAGTGAACGGAAGAAGGTATTTGAAGAGGTAGCAACTCCCATGTCGCGCATTTCGACTGAGTTTTGCAGCGCGATCACGATTGTCTGCATTGATAAACCAAGGCCCATGCCAACTAACACGGCATAGATCGCTACCTGCCAATAAGGAGTGTCAACTTTAAGTTGGGTCATCAATATCAATCCAATAGTCATGATTGCAGTTCCGGCTACTGGGAAACGTTTGTAATGACCATGTTTTGAAATTGCTTTTCCAGAGTAAATGGACATCGTCAAAATTCCAAGCATAAGTGGAATCAATTTAATACCGGCATCAGATGCAGAATAACCCTTTACCACCTGCAAATACAGCGGAATCATGACAATTGCACCAAACATGCCAGCACCAATTACAGCGCCCAAGATTGATGTGACATTAAAAGTGTGGTTTTGAAATAGATGCAGCGGCAGAATCGGTTCTTTCGCACGCTTTTCTTGCATGATAAATAGAACTGCCAAAATTAATCCGATTAATAAGTAGATGATAGTGCGCGCATCTGCCCAGCCATGTTCTGGTCCATATACAGAAAGTGTTAGCAAAATTGGCACAACTGAGCCAACTAATAAAAGCGCACCCAGGTAATCAATAGAATGCTCACGCTTTATTTTCGGAATATGAAGCACCATTGAAGTTACAACTAAAGAAGCTAAGGCAAAAGGTACGTTGATATAAAAAATCCAGCGCCAACCAGTTATGCCAAGAATTTGTGGATGATCAGAGAAATATCCACCGAGCAAAGGTCCTGCAACCGATGAGAGTCCCCAGACAGCTCCGAAATATCCTTGGTATTTGCCTCGATCGCGCGGCGGAACAATGTCTCCAATAATTACGAAAGTCAGCGCCATCAAACCGCCTGCACCTAAACCTTGCAATGCACGCGTGGCGATTAGCTGTGTCATATTCTGCGAAGCGCCGGCCAAGATTGAGCCAATTAAGAAAATAACAATTGCAAATTGAAAAACTGGACGACGCCCATACAAATCTGAAATTTTTCCATAAAGCGGTGTCGCAGCTGTTGAAGTTAGCAAATACGCAGTTACTACCCAGGTGTAATGGTTAAGACCGTTAAATTCTTCGACTATATTCTTTAGCGCTGTCGAAACAATAGTTTGATCAAGAGCCGCAAGAAGTAAACCAGTCATGAGACCACCCATGATGATCATGATCTCTCTATGGGTATGCTCTTTATGTGCGTTAGTAGAATTTTCCTTAGACATAAGGAGAGGGTAACGCTTTAAACGAACGGAACCGCCTCAAGAATTGCCACTTGAAAGGTTTTTCCATTTGGCGCCGTATAGGCAACAGTTTCTCCAACTTTTTTGCCGTTAACAGCGCTACCAAGCGGTGATTTTTCTGAATAGACATCTAAATCACCTGAAGAAATTTCTCTTGAACCTAATAAGAATTTCATTTCGTCACCAGCAAAATCAACAGTGACAATCATTCCTGGGCCAACTACGCCTGCTTCGCCAACCGGAGGAGCACCGATAACTGCATGTTCGAGCATATGTTTTAACTGCTTGATACGCGCTTCGTTCTTTCCTTGTTCTTCGCGAGCAGCGTGATAACCACCATTCTCTTTTAGATCACCTTCAGCACGTGCTGCCTCAATCTTCTTAACGATTTCAGCGCGCTTTGGACCTTCAAGTTCGGCAAGTTCTGCCGCTAAACGATCTGCAGCTTCTTGTGTTAACCAGGTCTGTGTCATTTGCTCTCCATTAGATGCGAAAGTTTATATTAATTGGCAGGGTAGCAGCGAACTACATCCGCTGAAACCGAATGCACGCGGGTGGGAATCTGGGTAGTTACTCGCAGTGATTTATCGCCAGCAGGTATCCGATGGACTATTTCACCAACGACATACTTATCAAAATCTACCGCGGTAAGTTTGCAATCAATTGCTTGGCTTGGATCATTTCGAGTTATATCGAAAGTAATTCCCATAGATTTTTCATTTATCTCTTTAAAGGAAATGAGATTAACCGCTACAGTCGGATTGGAGTGATGTGTTGCGCTCCAAAATAGCCAACCAATTAATAGCGCAAAAATCACATACGGAATCAAGCGCAAAGGGCTCTTTTTGCGCCCATATCTATCGTCCATATTTAGCTGGCCACTCATAGGCGGTATTCTCTCACCATGAACAATCTGAATAAAACCAATTACGACGTAGGCGTAGCTGGATCTATCACAATGATTTTCTTGACTGTGGCAGTCGTGCTCTTGCTGCGCAGTTTCTATAAGCGATTCAACAATGTGCGCAAGGACGATCAGAAGTAATCTGATTCATAATGAAGCGAATATGGCAGTGGCTAATTACCGCTCTGCTGGTTGCAATTTTCCTGTCATTGGCTAATTGGCAATGGAACCGAGCTGATGAATTAAAAAATCCAGTTGAAATTGATCAAACAATAATTCCGATTGATTCCCTTATAGCCCCAACAGGTTCAATAACCGATGAATCTGTCGGACGTAGAGTTTCTATTGAAGGAAAGTTTGTTAGTAGTTGGATTGCTCCAAATCAAGAAAAAGGTAGAGATTGGTCAGTAGGTTTATTTCAAAGCAGAGATAACGCCATGATTTTGGTGGTTCGTGGATTTTATAAGGATATTCCAATAACTGATCAGCAAATTCGCTTAATTGGAAATCTAGTTCCACCGCAAAGTAAAGATGTTGCAGAAACAAAAGGAAATCAAATCGGGCGCGTAGATAGCGCATTATTTGTAACCAAAACCGATTTACCGCTGTATGCGCCTTTTATCCAAGCAATTAGTGAAGAGCCAAGTTCAGGCTTTGAAATCGTGCCATTTGAAATGGGCAATAAGGTGCCGGGTTATTACTGGCAACATATTTCCTATGTGGTGGTCTGGACCTTATTTGCTATTACCGCTATTTATTTGCTGCTTTATCAGCGCAGATTGGAAAAAAATTCAGATAAGGTGCAACTATGAAATTTGATCTAGTTTCTCGCTTCAGATTCATGGCGATTGTCGCTGGAATTATGTCGATCTTGCTCTGGTTTGTTTATATGCCAGTCAAATATCTGCTGGAGAACGAAAGCTGGCATCAATCTACTATTTGGATTCCAATGGTGCACGGGTATCTCTATCCAATTTATGTACTTTTCGCGATTCAATTATCTGTAGCGAAGCGCTGGAAAACCATCAATATTCTTGGTCTGATACTTGCCGGAACGCTTCCGATAGCTTCTATCTGGGCCGAACGATACGTGGTTAGAAAGTATGGCAATTAACTCAATCAAGAAATTGATTAAGTCGCTTCTTTATCCTTGGTATGAGAAGCGGTTATTGCGTAAATTAGATTTTACGCAAACGCCACACCATATTGGAATTATTGTTGATGGCAATCGTCGTTGGGCAAAGCAGAACACAGTCGCAACCAAGAGTGGGCACGAAGCTGGTGCCAATAAAATCTCAGAGTTTTTAATTTGGTGCGAAGAGGCAGAAGTAAAGATTGTGACTGTTTGGTTGCTATCAACCGACAATTTCAAACGAAGCCATGAAGAACTCGAAGAACTTTTAAAGATCATTTCAAATGTGGTCGATGAACTTTCAGCTACAAAGCGCTGGAATGTTCGCGTAGTTGGTGCATTGGATGTATTGCCAGTTTGGATGGCAGAGCAATTTAAGAATTTACCAATTACTTCGGGCTCTAAACTGGATGTAAATATTGCGATTGGCTATGGCGGTCGTCGCGAAATTGTTGATGCGATTAAGTCTTATCTGCATTTTGAAAAGGAGAAGGGCGCATCGCTTGAACAAGCAGCAGCTGAGTTAAATGATGAGGTCATTTCTAAATTTCTCTACACCGCTGGCCAACCAGATCCAGATTTATTGATTCGCACCTCAGGAGAGCAACGCTTAGGTGGCTTTCTGCTCTGGCAATCTACCCATTCTGAGTTTTATTTCTGCGAGGCTTACTGGCCAGATTTTCGCCATGTTGATTTCTTACGTGCACTTCGTTCCTACGCCCAACGCCATCGCCGCTTCGGTAAATAATTCATTTAATTTTCCCCACGCGCTGGGGCGTGTCGTGTCCGAAATGTCTAAAGGTGGGCGTAACTTTTAACTGCTTTCCCCGCCTGGATTGATGAAAACTCAATATTTGCAAGGCTTAAGGAGCAGAAGTTGTCCGCAACTAATTCTAGAAAGCGTTCCAAGAAGACTTATGTACTCGATACCAGCGTACTTCTAGCAGACCCCCAAGCTCTTAAACGTTTTGCAGAACATGAAGTTGTCATTCCAATTGCAGTTATTGGTGAATTAGAAACCAAACGAGATCATCCCGAATTAGGTTTCTTTGCTCGCGGCGCACTTCGTGCCTTAGATGAACTTCGAGTTCAAAATGGTCGTTTAGATCAACCAATTCAAATTACCGAAGAGGGCGGCACGCTTTCGGTCGAACTAAACCACACTGATTTAAGTTCCTTGCCACAAGGATTCTTACGCGATGGCACAAATGATTCTCGCATCTTGGCGATTTCAAAGAATTTAATGTCAGATGGAAAAGAAGTAGTACTTGTTACTAAAGATTTGCCACTTCGTGTTAAGGCTTCCTCGGTTGGAGTTGAAGCAGAGGAGTATCGCGCAGAATTAGTTATGAATTCTGGTTGGACTGGAATTGTGGAAGAGACAGTTCCTGGCAAAGTAATCGATGAACTATATGCGCACGATCGAACCCGACATGATTTTGTTGAAAAATATCCAGTCCACACCGGAGTGGTTTTACATTCAGAGAAAGGCAGCGCGCTTGCCAGAATTGCTGCAAGTGGTGAACTGCAATTAGTTCGTGGAGATCGCACTGCATTTGGTCTCCATGGCAGAAGTGCAGAACAGAGAGTTGCACTTGATCTTCTTCTAGATCCAGAAATTGGAATCGTCTCTCTTGGCGGCAGAGCGGGCACTGGTAAATCTGCCCTCGCTTTAGCAGCAGGACTTGAAGCGGTTATGGAACGTCGCCAACATAAGAAAGTTGTAATTTTTAGACCGCTATATCCAGTCGGTGGCCAAGAGCTCGGTTACCTACCTGGTTCAGAGGGCGAGAAGATGTCGCCTTGGGCGCAGGCGGTCTTCGATACTTTAGGTGCGCTAGTTAGCCAACCGGTTATCGATGAAATTATTGCTCGAGGGCTTATCGAAGTCTTGCCGCTTACTCATATCCGTGGCCGCTCACTTCATGACGCCTTCGTAATCGTCGATGAAGCTCAGTCGCTTGAACGCGGCGTACTGCTTACGGTCCTATCTCGAATCGGCCAGCAATCCAGAGTGGTCTTAACCCACGATGTCGCGCAGAGAGATAATTTGCGCGTTGGCCGCCATGATGGCGTGGTCGCTGTGGTGGAAACTCTCAAAGGCAACCCGCTCTTTGCACATGTAACCCTTACTCGAAGCGAGCGCTCACAGATCGCTGCCTTGGTAACCGAGCTTTTAGAGGGGCCAATCGCGCTCTAATCGCCCTTGAGCTTCTGCTTGAAAATGTGACGAAACCCTAAAAATCTCACACGGACAAATAAGGGCAAATCGGACATACCCCGTTCTGACCTGCACTTTTGTCGACCCAATTTTCTTGTGGAGAAAGTTTTTTATAACAACATGCGGGTCGTAATTTGGAGATGTCGGTGGTGATTGAAAGCCTATGGCAGTGCTCGGGGCGACCCAGGCTAACTCGAACAGGATTAGAAAGGCAGGTGAGGCCATGAAGATTGATCGCTTTTATCAAGCGCTCGTTGCTGGTCGCGCTCGCGCTGCCTTAACCATGGTTGCGACCATGGTCGTAATCTCTTCGGCAACTCCAGCTGCCCATGGTCTTGAATTTCCAATGACTACCCAGCTCTCGCTGCCTGATCAAACTAATCAAAATGGCGCCTACCTGGTTGCAAGCCAGGTTCACCAAGAGAATCCAGATAAGCAGGTTGCTGCGCTCTATGCCAACCTAAATACCAAGAAATCTGTTTCAGCAATCGATCTGCGTGCAGTTGCACTTGCCAGCCGCCAGATTGAATTAGCTCGCACTCCAAATGGCGCGAAGCAGGTAGCTTTCTCAATCATTCGAACCGAATATAAGAGATGGAACGCCTCTCAAGAGAAGTGCTTAGTAAAGCTTTGGACCAAGGAATCGCATTGGAACTACAAAGCGCATAACTACCGCTCAGGCGCACATGGCATTCCGCAATCTTTCCCAGCCACCAAGATGGAATCAGTTGGTCTTGATTGGCGCACCAACCCAGTGACTCAGATTCGTTGGGGACTTAACTACATTGATAAGCGTTATGGCTCGCCATGTAAGGCGTTATATCGCCACAATGTTCGCGGCGCTTACTAATTATTTAATTCTAATTATCTAAATTTATTAAATTTCAGATTGCTTACGAATAGTTAGCGGCTTTGCGCTCTCTGCAAAGAAATCATTTCCCTTATCGTCGACCACGATAAATGCTGGGAAATCTTCGACCTCAATTTTCCAGACTGCTTCCATTCCTAACTCTTCAAAATCCAGCACTTCTACCTTCTTGATGCAATCTTGGGCTAAGCGCGCTGCAGGTCCGCCAATAGAACCAAGATAGAAACCGCCATTCTTCTTGCATGCATCGGTAACCTGCTTAGAGCGATTTCCCTTTGCAAGCATTACAAAAGAACCGCCTGCTGCTTGGAATTGTTCGACATAAGAATCCATACGACCTGCAGTAGTTGGGCCAAAAGATCCAGATGCAAAACCGGTTGGCGTCTTAGCAGGACCCGCGTAATACACTGCATATTTCTGCATATATTCCGGCATCGCCTGACCGCTATCAATAAGCGCCTTGATTTTCGCATGCGCTAAGTCACGAGCCACTACCAAGGTTCCGGTCAGCGAGAGCCTTGTTTTAACTGGATATTTTGAAAGCTCGGCGCGAATTTCAGACATCGGCTTTGATAAATCAATCTTTACAACATTGTCATCAAGATGTTCGTCAGTTGTTTCAGGTAGGAAATGCGCCGGTTCGCGCTCTAAATCTTCAATGAAAATGCCATCTTTGGTGATTTTCGCTTTTGCTTGGCGATCAGCTGAGCAGGAGACTGCGATTGCAATTGGAAGGGAAGCGCCATGACGCGGCAATCTAATTACCCGAACATCATGGCAGAAATACTTGCCACCAAATTGCGCACCTATACCAAGCGCTTGGGTAATTTTTAGAACTTCAGCTTCCACCTCTGGATCGCGGAATGCATGCCCAGTTGCGGCATCACCGGTGGTTGGCAGATTATCCAAATACTTTGTGGAGGCAAGTTTGGCGGTCTTTAAAGTGTGCTCTGCGCTCGTTCCGCCAACCACGATTGCTAAGTGATAAGGCGGGCAAGCTGCTGTACCTAAAGAGCGAAGTTTCTCTTCGAGCCATGGGTAGAAAGAATCTTTATTTAAAACGGCCTTAGTCTCTTGGTAGAGGAAAGATTTATTTGCACTGCCACCGCCTTTGGCGATGTAGAGCAAGTTATATTCATTTTGGTGATCTGAATCCGCATAAATTTCTATCTGAGCAGGAAGGTTATTGCCCGTATTTTTCTCATCCCACATATTTACGGGTGCCATTTGAGAATAACGTAAGTTTAAATTTGTGTACGCGTTGTAAACACCTTCTGATATAGATTTTTCATCTTTTTCGGAAGTTAAAACAAATTGGCCCTTCTTGCCCATAACTAATGCGGTGCCGGTGTCTTGGCACATTGGCAGTACTCCACCTGCTGCGATGTTGGCATTTTTTAATAAATCTAACGCCACAAATCGATCGTTAGGAGAGCTCTCTGGATCTTTGAGGATTTTGGCTAATTGTTCCAAGTGGGCGGCGCGAAGATAATGATTGATATCGTGAATCGCAGTTTCGGTTAATTTTGTCAGCGCTTCAGGTGATACTTCAAGAAATTCCAGATCGCCATGCTTTACAACTCTTACACCCTCTTTGGTTAAGAGGCGGTATTTGGTCTGATCTTCACCAATTGGAAGTAAATCAGAGTAGCTAAAGGTCATTTTTCGATCTTTGCCTTTGCGCCATCTAATAAATCTTGGCAAATTTTTGCCAACTCTTCGCCGCGTTCCCAGAGTTTTAATGACTCTTCTAGAGTTGCTGAACCTGCTTCTAGCTGCTCGACAACTTTAGTGAGCTCTTCACGAGCCTTTTCGTAGGAAACCTTTTCGGCCATGTCTTTAATTTACTCTCTAATCAGAATTAATTGATAGTCGCGGATATTAAATCTTGGGCTAAGCGGATGCGAACTTCATCACCACTACTTACATCCGAAGCGCTCCTTAGCGCTTTGCCATCAGAGCGTTGGACTACTGCATATCCACGTTCGAGGGTTGATTGTGGAGATAGCGAACGAACTCGAGCCAAGAGATGTTGCAGATCTTCTTCTGCCAATTTGATGCGATGAACAAATGCAATTCTTCGATCAAAGAGCGACTTGATGCGATCGCTTTCGCGTTCGAGACGCATAGTAAAGGTGCGCTTGGCGCGCATCTGCAGAGATTCGATTAGCGCCAACTCTTCATTGAGATCCGGAACTACTTTTTTGCCAGCATCTGTTGGAGTAGAAGCTCGGTAATCTGCAACTAAATCAAGTAGTGGTGAATCTTTCTCATGGCCGATTGCGCTAACGATTGGAGTCTTGCAACTTGCCGCCAAGCGGACTAAACCTTCATCGCTAAATGGCAATAGATCTTCAAATGATCCGCCACCGCGGGTAATGATGATGACATCAACTTTGGGATCAGCTTCTAGTTCTTTAAGCGCAGCGCTGACTTGAATAACGGCATCCGCACCTTGCACTTGAACTTCGCGAATTTCAAATTGCACAGATGGCCAGCGACGTTTTGCGTTCTCTAGAACATCTTTTTCGGCATCTGAGTTGCGGCCACAGATCAAACCAACTTTATTTGGAAGAAGCGGTAATTCTCTCTTCCACTTTGCATCAAAGAGACCTTCAGCAGCTAAGAGATTCTTTAACATTTCCAATCTTGCTAATAGCTCTCCGACTCCTACCGCTTTAATTTCGCGGACCCAGAATGAGACCGAACCGTTTTTGGTGTACCAAGAGGGCTTTGCAAAAATCTTGATTCGTGCATTTTCGCCCACTTTCTGCTTTGAGAAAATTCCGGAAGGGCAGGCAAGTGAGATACTCATATCAACACTCGAATCTCGAAGCACCATATAGGTGAAATCTTTACGAGAATTAATTTGTGAAAGTTCGCCTTCGATCCAAATTGGACCGAGCGCATCTATATATTCCTTGATAATTTCAGAGACCACGCGTACTGGCGCTGGCTGCTCCTCTGAATTTTCAAGCATGCGGGTGAGCCTAATACACTTACCCGACATGACTACGGAGCGAAGCAAGAAGGTGCTACTAGCAGCCCCACGTGGCTACTGCGCTGGTGTTGACCGCGCTGTCGTAACCGTTCAAAAAGCATTAGAAGTTTATGGCGCACCCGTTTATGTCCGTAAACAAATCGTTCACAATAAATATGTTGTCGAATCATTAGAGAAACATGGTGCGATTTTCGTTGAGGAAGTTAATGAAGTTCCAGAAGGTGCGACCGTAGTATTTAGCGCGCATGGAGTTTCACCACAAGTACATGCTGATTCTGCAGCTCGTCACTTAAAGACAATTGATGCTACCTGTCCTTTGGTTACAAAGGTTCATAATGAAGCGCGACGTTATGCAAATGAAGATTTAGAAATCATCATGATCGGACATGATGGCCACGAAGAAGTTGAAGGCACCGCTGGAGAAGCGCCAGGCCGGGTAACTGTGATCGAAGGCGTTGACATGGCGCGTACTGTTCAACCAAAAAGCGGCAAGAAGTTGGCTTGGCTTTCTCAGACCACATTATCTGTAGATGAGACTATGGAAACCGTCGCAGAGCTAAAGAAACGGTTTCCAGAAATTATTGATCCACCATCAGATGACATCTGTTATGCAACTCAAAATCGCCAAGAGGCGATGAAGCAGATTGCGCCAGCGTGTGATTTAGTTTTAGTAGTGGGTTCGACAAATTCTTCTAACTCTGTGCGCTTGGTAGAAGTTGCCAAAGAGTATGGTGCAAGGAACGCATATCTAATTGATTATGCCCATGAAGCTGATAGCGCTTGGCTACATGATGTAAATACCGTCGGAGTATCAAGCGGCGCATCGGTTCCGGAACTTTTGGTTGAAGATTTATTGAAGTGGTTAGCAGATCGCGGCTATGGCACAGTAGAGACCGTCACAGCAAAAGAAGAGACGCTGCTATTTCAGCTACCACGCGAATTACGAAAAGATCTGCAAAAATAATTAGCATGGAACGGGCCAGCTATAGTTCTTAACAACTGGCAAGTGTCTTGTCGCAATAAATGTGCCAGTCAAAAAATAGAGATTAGTGCTCAGACCTTTATTTGATTTACAAGGCACCGCTAAACTCATTTTTAATTTATTTCTCCCACTAGCATGTTTAAATGCTAAATCTGCAGGAACTTTTACAGGGTTTCTATATAAAACTCCAGTGATGCTAAGAAATTCGTTTGGGCAATCTAAGCTGAGAATGATGTTTACTGTTCCTTTTACATGTTTAGATATGTGGGGATAATCAACTCGGCCTTTGCATTTGCTAGATAAATTGAAATCCCAGGTTTTATATTGACCTGTGGCTTTGTTTATGATCATTTCTGTAGAAGCCGCTTTTGTGCTTTCGAAAGATGAAAGTAAAAGAAACGTCAAAACTACACTTAACAGACGTTTTGATTTCACGTCCCAATTGCATTATTTCAAATACAGAAACTAAATCGGGGAATCCCTACGACTTTATTTTTGAAGCAGCAATTCGTGCTTTCATGTAATCAGTTTTTTTATTTCTACCCCAACGAGTTGAATATAACGAGCTAAATATCGTGCGGAACATCCCACCGATAAATACGAGGAAACCAAATATTTTTAATAGCGTAAATGGAATTTTGAACTTCGTCTGGCGAAATCCCAAGGTATTTCCACTTCCATGTAGATATCCTGGATATTCGCCACCAATATATTGAATTCCTTCTTTCCAGAAAAATTCAGGGGCATTATGGTCGGGTTTAATTTTCCATCTTTTTACGAGACCTCTTTTAACAGCAATCGGGTAGGCAAATCTTTCCAAATATTTGATACGTGCAATAAATCGTAGCCAAATAGGTGCAAGAAATAGATCTTCTTCTTGCACATAGCCGTCCGGAATGTCATTCCAGCCTCGGATTTTTCTTGTCACTACTTTCCCTTGCCTTGTTAGTTAGATTATTTCTACCTCAATCAAAGCAAAAAGTCATCCAACTTCGCAGAAAATATTTAATTTAAGCGCGGGCGCGTGCTGTGGCGATGCGCTTTTGAGCACGCTGATGCAAGAAGGTATACCAACCATAAATCGCGCCAAGTATTAACCATGGTGCAACCGATGCAAGCGAACCAATTAATTCAAGTCCAACTTTCATAATTCTGATGTTGTAAGAAATTAAGGCCCAAAAAAGTGCGGTTGCGCCAAAAGCAAGTGGTGGCGTAACTACAGCAACATAGGCAACGCCATCTCTGCCAAAGCGATTACCAAGAATAAACATCGCCAAAATGATTACGCCGGTAACAATTCCATAATCTCTGCGAATCAAATGCTCGATTGATGCGAAGAAGAAGATGAAGAATGCTTGCAGGGTAGCTACGCCCTCTTTCTTTAATTTAATCTTATTTAAGACTTTAAGTGTGTTGTCAAGATTCATGTTGGAAACCATTATTCATCCGCCTCTACATCAATAAAATCGCTCATCTTGCTGCCGCCGGAGATAGAACGCACCTCCGGATTAATAAGTTTCGGTGTTTCTAACTGGTTGTTAGGTAGACCCAAATCAATCATCTCATTTACATCTTTGGTAACTGCCGAACCTACGGTTCCGACCATCTGATTAAATGCAGTTGCAGTTGAAAGGATTCGCTTACCCAAAGTATCAATATGTTCGTGTGCAGTTGAAATCTTATCTACCAATTTGCCAGCCACAATTTGAATATTATGAGCATTCTCTGCCAATTGGCTACGTGAATAACCCATGCTTACTGTGCGAAGTAGGGCCAACATATTTGATGGGGTAGCAACGGTGACATTCTTATCGAATGCATCCTGGAGTAAATTCTTATTGGCAATTAACGCTTCAGCCAAAATGGATTCAAATGGCGCGAATACCACTACGAAATTGGCCGATCCTGCAATATTCGCATATTTGCGCTTTGCTAAATCATTGATGTGCCTTAGTAAATCATCGGCATGCAGCTTCATTAATCGCGCACGCTCTTCAGAGTTATCACTTTCAATAGCGGAGAAGTAATTTGCAAATGGAAATTTGGAATCGATATAAATATCTAGCCCACCAGGCATAGAGATCTTTACATCGGGAATTCCGGACACACCTTCAGAGTTGGTAGTGCCACGTTGGACTTCGTAATGAACACCTTCAATCAATCCTGCTGATTCAAGTAGTGATTCGAGTTGAGCTTCGCCATATTTACCGCGGGTCTGCGAACTTGCGAGCGCACCTGCCAACTTGGTGGATTGATTTAATAAATTGGTATTAATAGAGGCCATATTTGTGAGCTCTTGTTTGAGAGCGGCATCTGCAGTTGCGCGAGCTTTATCAGCCTCTGCAGTCTGCGTGCTAAGTGCAGTAACTTTCTTTGAGAGCTCTTCGAGTGATGTCTTCATCTCTAAAGATGTATCGCGCTGATTTAACTGTGCAGAGATATCAACAGCCGGGCTTTTGCGAAGCCCAATCAAATATCCAAGGGCAGCGCCTAGCGCTAAACCGATTAAAAGCATCACAATTGCCGTCTGCATGGGGCAATCATGGCAAGAGCCACCGACATTTACGCGTAGGCTCTACTCCTCGTGAGCCTCTCAATCGGAATCGTCGGACTACCAAACGTTGGAAAGTCGACCCTTTTTAATGCGCTGACTAAGAACAATGTCTTGGCAGCCAACTATCCATTCGCCACCATCGAACCAAACGTTGGCGTTGTGGGAGTGCCGGATGAGCGCCTT
>JACCEA012341974.1_pt1 | contig 14376 bp, 12 predicted proteins | sample 7449851 | NCBI WGS metagenome assembly JACCEA01 (sample SAMN15323453, study PRJNA562643) | freshwater metagenome | isolation source: river surface water | place: USA:Blue River Watershed | collected 2017-08-18 | reverse complement strand
GTACTTCCAGTCCATCCAGTTGCTCCAGTATATCCTGATGTACCAGTTGGTCCAGTAGCCCCAGTACTTCCAGTCCATCCAGTTGCTCCAGTATATCCTGATGTACCAGTTGGTCCAATAGCCCCAGTACTTCCAGTCCATCCAGTTGCTCCAGTATATCCCGATGAACCTGTAGCCCCTGTTGTTCCAGTCTGTCCAGTTGGACCAGTATAACCTGTCCAACCAGTTGTTCTTGTATACCCAGTTGGTCCTGTACTTCCTGTGGAACCTGTCGTTCCAGTGTACCCAGACGAACCAGTTGCTCCAGTATATCCAATTGAACCGGTAAACCCAGTTGGACCTGTGCATCCGGTTGTTCCAGTATATCCAGTTGACCCAGTGTATCCAGTTGAACCAGTGTATCCAGTTGTTCCAGTGTATCCAGTTGAACCAGTCCGACCAGTTGTTCCGGTCCAACCAGTTGAACCTGTATATCCAGTTGAACCCGTCCGACCAGTTGGCCCTGTATATCCAGTTGTTCCTGTCCATCCCGTTGGACCAGTGTATCCGGTTGAACCAGTATGGCCGGTTGTTCCTGTCCAACCAGTTGAGCCCGTATATCCACTTGCACCTGTCCAACCAGTTGAACCTGTGTACCCAGTTGAGCCAGTTGCACCAGTTGTAGATGCATAACCTGGAGAACCAGTGCAACCAGTTGAACCAGTGTATCCTGTCCATCCTGTTGCTCCAGTATTTGTAGCTTCACCTGGTAATCCCGTTGGTCCAGTATGACCAGTTGGTCCGGTATATCCTGATGAACCAGTTACACCAGTCGAACCAGTCCATCCAGTTGAACCAGTACTTCCAGTTCTCCCACTTGCTCCAGTTGCACCAGTATTTGTAGCATATCCAGTTGGGCCAAGAGGACCAGTTGGCCCCGTTGTCCCTGTAAATCCAGTTGTACCAGTTGAACCAGTATATCCAATTTCACCTGTAGCGCCTTTAATATTCCCAATTAAAATCCAATTATGACCAGTATATTTATATATATCACCAGTAACTATATTGACAATTACATCTCCACACTTGGCCAATGAACATTCACATGGTGGGTTTTGATGACTAAATATAACAGATTGACATCTACATGCTGTATAACGATGTAATAAATTCATTTTATTTAAATACTAAATCTTCATAGAGTATTTAAATAATTTAGAAATTTTCTAATCGTTGTAATCTTTGTTCTAGTGTATTTAAACGTTCTTCTAATAATTTATTAGTTGATTCCAATGTTGTTATTTGTTTTTTATAATCTTGAACAATTTTAACAAGTGGTACAACTAATTTTTCATAATCTATGCTTTCTATTTTCCCAGGTTCCAATTCTTTATACAAAATAATTTCTGGTATATGTTCAACAACTTCTTCTGCTATAAAACCAATAGCATGTTTATTTTTTTCTTTAAAATCAAATTCAACAGGTCGTAAATTATATATCGCATCTATAAATTTTGAATGTATATCTGTAACATTTGTTTTATAACGAATTGATGATGGGGTTATCGACGGATTATATGTAATTTCACCAGATACTGCATCATATAAAAGATAATTTGCATTTGATACATTACGAATAGGTTTTATAACACAAGTATTTATACCTGCGCTTGCACTTCCACTACCATCAGCACATATAACAATACTGTTTGCATCTTGATTTGTTGTACCAGCACCATTACCTATAGCAATTGCATTATTACCCTGATTTTGTTGTCCAGCACTTGTTCCAATTGCAATACTATCATTTCCTTGAGAATTGTATCCTGCTTGATAACCAATTGCAATAGCACCAGTACTTTGATTTTGTTGTCCGGAATAATAACCAATTGCTATTGTATTAGCTGCATTATTGGGTCCAACTGTGTCAGAATGATTTCCTATAACGACAGCTTCGATATGTGGAGTTCGCGATACATCAGTTGCTATACCTGTTCCGAAAAATGTTGGATAATATGTTCCTGGTTGTCGAAGTAAATCGATTGCTTGATTATAACTTATATCATTGGCAAAACCAGGACCAAATACACCTGTTCCTGTATATGTATCTATCGAACCAACTGGTCCAGTTGGGCCAAGTAATCCAGTTGGACCAGTAGCTCCTTTAATATTTCCGATAATATCCCATGCATAACCAAAAAATCCATAAATATCGCCAGTTTCTAAATTTACAAATACATCTCCACATTTAGCAGGTGGACAATCACATACTGGTATTTGATTTTGGCTAAAAATAACAGTTTGACATTTACAAACTTCTCCTAAACTGCATGATGTACCATCATTATATTGAAAAATCATTTCTCTATCTGATGTATATTGAACTCCATTAAGATAGCTACCTGGTCCTTTAGGTTTACAAATAACAGAATCTGGATAACATGAATTACTCGGTGGATTGCATGATGTAAAACAATTTGTTCCACAATTTGCTATAATTCCTGTATCTTGAATATTTCCATCTATATAATATATTATAATGTGATTATTTATTGGGTCAACACATACTTGTGAAACACCCGTATTACAATGTATGGGAGGTGTTGGAGTCGGTGTTGAGGAATTAATTATACTACTGCATATTCCATCAGGTCCAAATATTTTTAAACTATTAAATGACATTTTTATTTAATCTTTTGTTTTAATATTTGCAATTGTTTCAACAATAATACATTTAATAATGTATAATTTATAGAATGTGGTTTACCTTGTTCATCTATATTTACTATTTCAGGGTAATATTTAACCACTTGTTCAGCTATTAAACCAATTGAATTTCCATTAAATCTTTTAACTTTTAATTTTGATAAATTTTGAGTATAATCATCAGATAAAGGTACAATATTTTCTTTAAATCTATTACTTGAAGTAAGTGGACCAATTTTACCGGTATTATAATCATATAATAATATTGTACCACTGTTGACAGGAATTAAATCTGTTATTGTAAACATTGATTGTGATAAACCCAATGTTGATGAAATATTACTACCTAGAACAACACATTCAGTATCTGTTGATATTGTACCGCTAATAAAACCAATTATAGTAGAATTTGCTAATTGATTATTTCCCGAATTTGTACCAATAGATACGGTACGTGTATCTTGCAAATTATAACCAGAATAAGACCCAATTGCTACATTATATTCAGATTGACCATTGTATCCAGATTGATTGCCAATAGCAATACTATTACTATTTTGTAATATATTTCCAGATTGATAACCAATTGCGACACTGTCATTTCTTTGGGTATCATAAGCGGAATATTGACCAATGGCTATACTACGTTCTCCCTGACTCGAGTTTGCACTTTCCTGTCCAATTCCTATAGAATATATAGACTGGTTTGAATTACCTGCAAATGAACCAATGGCAATAGTTAATTCTTGTTGATTAACTTCACCAGATGAAATTCCAATATTAATACAATTTGGACTATATTCTGAACCTGCACCCAAACCAATACTAATAGAATATAATCCTAAATCAGTATATCCAGATTGATTGCCAATAGCAATGGAGTAACCTTGTTGAAATTGATATCCAGCATATTCACCTATTGCGATGGAATAATTATCTTGTAAATATGAACCAGCATTTGAACCAATACTAATTGAATGTGTATTTTGTGCGATAGAACCACTAATATTACCTAAAGCAATTGAATCATCATTTTGATTAACAATTGCAGCATAACTTCCAATGGCAATTGAGTTCATACCATCACCAGAATGTTGTTTACCAGCGTAAAAACCAATAGCTATAGAATTTGTATATTGACTTGTACCAGCCGACTCACCTATTGCTATTGCGTTTGGCCCTTCTTGTTCAACTGTAGTATGCCCACCAATACTAATTGCATTTGCATCTTGGTAATAATAATCAGCTCCAGTAGGCGCACCTCCTATAAAAACAGAATAATTAGCTGCAGTTGAATTATATAGAAAATTTGTCAAAATAACTGCAGTATCATTTGTAGAATGTATATTGGAACCAAAATATGTTGGGTAATAAGTATTTGGTTGCCTTAATTCGTTAATAACAGTTGTATAACTAATATCATTTGGTATGGAAAAAAATCCAGTCCCAACATAATTTATGGTAGAATTTGGTAAACCAGTTGGTCCAAGTGGACCAGTATTTCCAATTAATAGATTTCCATATAAAGGACCTTGTTCCCCAGTTATTCCAGTTACACCAGTTACTATAATTTTTCCAAATCTAGCAATTGTATTATTACTGTAATAACCATCTATATCTCCACATTCATTTAGTGTAATATTAATTATATCAATCCCGGTGGGACCTATACAACCTGCGGTTGTTGTGTGAATTGGAATATTAATATTTTTACCATTTGAATAATATTCTGTTAATGAATTACAATTTGAATTTATTGATATATATTTTAAACTAGCTCCTATTGGACCTGTTGTCATTTTATCATTTAAAAACTTTTTATATTATTCAATCATATGCAAATAAATGAATGTTAAAGAAATCATGAGCGGTTTTCGTATAAGTAATATTACATCACTACGAAATTCTAAACCAAAACCTAAACCAATTATTGAAGAAGAACCAATTATCGATGTATCTACAATTACTTTTGGTTATAAACCAGATGTAGAAGATGAACGCGATTATAAATTAAAATTAACGGCACCCAAGAAGATGCCTATAAATTTTAGTTTAAAAAATAATTTACCCCCAGTTTTAGATCAAGGAAATTTGGGTAGTTGTGTAAGTAATGCTGTCGCCAACACATTGAAATATTTATATATACGTAATAAAAAATCAAATAAAAATTGGTCACGTTTATTTAATTACTATAATACACGTGTTTTAGAAAATTCTGTAAATGAAGACGATGGATGTCAAATACGTAATGCTATAAAAGTTTGCAATAAAAGTGGTACACCTTTTGAAACAACTTGGCCGTATACGATATCAAAATTTGCCGATCAACCAACAATAAATTCTTATAATGAAGCTCGAAATCATATTATAACATCATATCGTCGTGTATCTCAAATACGAAATGATATACAAACATGTTTATTAACTTCTAATCCAATATTAATTGGATTTTATTGTTTTACAAATATTTTTTCAAATTATACAACTAAAACTGGTAATATTAGTTACCCAAAAAGAGGTGAACAAATAATAGGTGGACATTGTGTTTTACTCGTTGGTTATAACGATAAAACACAAACATATGAATTTATGAATTCATGGGGTACAAGATGGGGTAACAAAGGATATGGAACTTTACCATATTCATATGTTGAAAATCCAAATTTAGCTGCCGATTTTTGGATTATTGAAAATGTTATATAAAATTCGGTATTAAAGAAAGTATATTAGCAACTAAATAAATACCAAACCAAGTTGTATTACATTGGAATAATTTGACTAAAAAGTAAATATTGAATATAAAACAAACAATTGTTATTATAACCAACAACGTTAATATTGTCGCTATTGTATTTGTATCTGTTCCGACAATGGTTTTGGGACTTGGGGTTGGGGTAGGAGTTGATTTTTTATCGGCAACTTTATTAAATTCATCTCGTTTAAAAATATACAAATATAATCCAGCTACTTGACCAATTAAACCAAGTATCTGTAAAATCATAAAAGAATATAGAATCCACTTACTACTGACTCTTTCGCATTCTAATATTTTATATGCAAAAAATATACCTATACAAGAGAGAATAATTTGAGCTATATAATATACTGGATAATTCATTTATTAATAGAAATTATTAATAAATAAAATATGTCGTCAACATTGGTTATTTATGCAACTCATTCAGAGGGTTATTTTGATATTTTGATGAAACAGGCAAATTTATTAAATTATAATGTCCAAATATTGGGTTGGGGAACAAAGTGGTTAGGATTTTATAAAAGAACTTTGGATCTATATGATTATTTTCTTTCCAGACCAGATGATGAAATTATAATATCTATAGATGGTTATGACAGTTTTATTTTAGATGATGTTGATACACTGATTAATAAATATCATTCTTTTAATTCACCTATTGTTTGGAGTGCTGAACGCAATGATTCGATTAAAGTTATGATATTTAAATCTAAATATGATTATACTCTTAATGGTGGCTGTTTTATGGGACAAAATAAATATTTGAAAATGGTATTTAAAGAAATAATAAACAAATTTGGAGTTGATAATTATAAACAAGACGATCAAAAAATTGTAAATCATATGAACAATTATTGTAATGTATTTAAACAATATGTAAAACCAGATATCGATTCAATATTATTTGCAAATATCATGTACGATTCGATGATAAATCAATTGTTAAATTATTTCAATATATCAATGTCAGAAGATGTATTATCTCATAAAATTATCAACGATAAAATTATAGATAAAAAAACAAATATATCTCCATCTATAATTTCTGGGCCAGCTAATATAAATATTTCTCATCTCATTAAATATTATTACGAAGAAGCTGAACATTCTAGAAAATATCAATTATTCTTTTTATACAATTTCCGTTATGAAGCAATGTTGATACTATTTACAATTATTTTCATAATAATTCTTATTATATTATTTTACAGGAAAATAAAGAATGTTTAAATCTAAATACCCAACTCCACCGAATTCGCCAAAGAGTAAACCACCTCCTAGACCCGCATCACCTCCTAATAAACCTCCACCTAGACCTGCATCACCTCCTAATAAACCTCCTCCTAGACCTGCATCACCACCTAGACCTGCATCACCACCTAGACCTGCACCACCACCTATTAAACCTCCACCTAGACCTGCATCACCTCCTAATAAACCAGTTCAAACTGCACCACCACCTATTAAACCTAGACCTCAACCAGTTCAAACTACACCACCACCTATTAAACCTAGACCTCAACCAGTTCAAAATAATCCACCACCTATTAAACCTAGACCACCCAATAGTATACAATGGGCTAGTTTCGATAATTTAAAGTTAAAGGATTTACAAAATTATGCGGAAATGTATAAAACAAAGTCATTAGGTGATTTAAATACTATTTTTATAGCTCGTTGTAGTAAAACTGACCAAAATAATCCACAATGTAAATATGATGTGGAATTGTTATCAAATATTGTATATAATATTGCACGTATGCAAAAATCAAAACCTAAACCATCTGATTTTTCGAAATTACCACCTAAACTTCGAGAAAAAGTATTAGAAGGTATAAAACCTCAACGTACTCAAGCATCTTTAGATTTTAGTGAAAAACGAGGAATCTCTTCAAAACAAATAGATTTGAAAAAACCTTCTCGTCCATTAATGTCACCCGTAACAGCGATAAATAGTCAATTAACAACTCTGATAAATAAAATTTCATCAGATAGAAATAGTGCATTACAAGAAAAAAATCCAGAACAAATGAAAAAACAATTGCAAAATATTAAAAAAGAATTGAACGAGTATATAAATACATTATCCAAATCGTTTAAAGATATAAATAAATATTCACCCGATTTAATGCCAAAATATAAACAAATCAATAGCGAATATATTCTTTTGAATAAATATATCAACACTTATGATGATTTCCTAAATCAGTTGATAAAACTTAAAAATGGTGCACCTAAATTAGCAGCGAAACCGAATAATAATTCTCTTGTAAATGATATGGCCCGTGCTTATTCTAAATTAATGGAATTAAACAATACTTTACCAGCTCAATATAGACTTATTGGTTATGTTGATAAAACTCCATTAACTACATTATATGGTATCAAAGAATTTACAGATAATAAACAGGTTAAAGATACTATAGCAAAATATAAAATAAACATTTTATACAAGTAAACAAATTTAAATACAAGTGGATAATGGTTACAATGGATTTAAAAATTAAAGCAGTGTGTATCAATTTAGAACGATGCAAAGAACGGTATGATAGAATGAATAATCTAAATTTACAAGATGTATTACCATTTGAATTTAGTAAAGCCGTTGATTATAAAGATATTTCACTTGTTACTAATTTATCAATTGATGGAATTACAATTGATAGAATCGATGAAAATGGAAAATACAATATTAATGTTGAATATTATAAAAGTATTAATATCAACGATAAACCATCTGGATATGTTCACGATATTAAACGTTATTTGATGGATCAAGTTGAACATTTCGGAAGAAATCATTTTCGAACATATAGATATATACCTTATGCAGAAAATATTGTAGCTGTTGATCACGATGAACATAATAAAAAATGGATTACGTGGAATGGTGAATATCAATTTTTTGTTGAAATTTCACATTTTAGAAAATATATGACACTTGGTGAAATTGCATGTGTAATATCACATTTTAATGTGATAAAACAACTTTTACAAGATGATGAATATGATTATTATCTTATTTTAGAAGATGATGTTAAATTAACTACCGATGAAAATTATTCGTTGGATAAAATTTTAAAACATTTACAACTGTATAAATCATATTGGGATATCGTATTTTTAAATGAACCAAAATTTGTAACTGAAAATAGTTTACATTCTATAAGTGAATTTTTAAATATTGGAATTTATTCATCTTTTACACAAGCTTGTAGTTATATTATTAGTAAAAAAACTGCACAATATCTTGTAGATAAACTTGGTAATGGTGTAAATATCACGATGGATGATTTTCTCTCGCGTTGCCAAGATTTAATCATGTTTAGAACAAAAAAACCAGTATTCATATTGGATGATACGGCAGATGATTCTAATATACGAGAACATATCATGGAAGAAATTATGGAACAACAATTTCAAAAATACAATAAAAACGAATTATAATTTATTGAACACAAACGATTTGACAAAATGAACCAGTTGCATTTGGATTCGAAGAAGTATTATCCATCCAATAACTTAGAGAAGATGGTGAAAAATTCCAATTTAATATTTTGGGATAATTTGGAGAACCACCATTTGATAAAAGTACAGGTCCTATAACACTAATTATATTATATCCTGTTGGAGCAGTTGCAGCATAAATATCAAACAAGTTAGATGGTCCCGTTCCAGTTGCAATTACTGTTGCATCTACATATGCATATGATGATGTTGGACCTGTTGGACCTGTGGGACCAGTTGCACCGACAACATTACCCACAGTTTGGATATTACCATTTGTATAATATAATAATAAATTATTATTTACAATACCACCCGTTGTTGCCCCAACACCTGTATAACCTGTAGGACCAACAACATAACCAACATCAAGACCAATATTTTCAGTTGTATATAAAATCAAATCTCCATTATTTATAACTCCGGATATAATTCCTACTCCTGTAGGTCCAGTTTCGCCAGTTGCGCCCAAAATATATCCTGCATCTTGTGTGTCTCCATTTGAAAAATCCAAGATTAAATTTCCTGTAGCATTTACAATTCCTGTAGTTATACTAACACCAGTTGGTCCTAAAACATAACCTGCATCAATTTCGGTCAAATTGTTTAATTCCAATAACAAATGACCACTAGAATTGACATTAGCATTCTCGATAATTGTACCTGTTGGGCCTGTAGCACCTGTTGGACCAGTATCGCCTAAAACATAACCAGCATTTACAATAGTACCATCAGTGTATTCAAAAATTAAATCACCACCTGTATTAATATATGAACTAGATACACTGATTCCATATCCAGTTGGACCGGTTGCTCCAGTGCAACCTGTCGGTCCCATTAAATTTCCAATATAAGTCCATACATAACCATTAAATCGATATACATTACCATTTAAACTATCAACTGCTGTATCGCCACATCGTCCTCTACATGTTTCCATTAATACGGTGGTATTTCCGAAATATATATCATTAACTTTTTGAGGAAAACAGCAATTCGTATTTGGTGTTATACCAGTATCTATAATATTTCCATTATTAATAATAATTAAATGCCCATTTGAAGGATTTATATATACATCATTTGAACTCATTTATTTTGATAAATTTAATTACAATCTTTAAATTTCATGTTGTAATTAAATTTCGTGTTGTTCCGATTCAATCATTTCTTTACTCTTGACATAGATACGAAGTTCACCAATATTACCAACTTGAGTTTTTAATAAAATCGGTAAACCTTGAGTACAGTAAAGTTGAATTTGACGACTTAATCCAGCAATTTTAATAATTGTCAATATTTGAATAATATCAAATTCTCCAGTATATACAATTGGTTCTTTTACTGTCATATGTTCATGAATATCGCCACCAAATGAAATTTGTTTTGAAAGAACTTCATCAACCATACAACTAAATTTAGCAACATGAGCTGTTGCAGTTATTTTAATATCACTTGAAATACTGCACAAGTCTTTAATCATTTTTTGGAAATCATTTGATAAAATGTTAATTGGTCTGTTATATTTAAGACCACCTTCATATTCACCCGGTAATTCAATGTCAATCATTTGATATTCATGTATTTTAATAAATGATTCAGATATACGATTATTTTCACGGGGTGTAACTCGAATACCAAAATTCTCTAGATTCTTATCAACAATGAAAAATTCTATTGTATCACGTTTTTTCATACTTTTTACCATTTTATATAAATGTTTCAAATTCAATCCAATTTTAATTGGTTCAGTGTGATTAAATTCATAAATCATAAAATTGTCACTATGAAGTTGTAAATCAAATAATGTCCACATTTTTGCATCAGTGACACGCATTGATAATCCTTTTTCATCTATAGTAAAATATGTCTGTTTCATTGATTGTTGAATTAATTCTGATAACATTTTAAATACATGACCACTATCACTTTTGACTCTGAATAACATCTTTGTCCAAAATAATTTTCTATTTAAATTGGAAATTTACAAATTAGTGCCATTTTCAATTAATTTGAAATAATTTTCTATTAAATAATCATTTAAATAAAATGGAAAAATATCATTATTTATATATTATTATTATCATTGGAATATTTTTAACATTTGGATTTACTTTATATGAAAATATCAATAATACTACTATTCACCAAGATACAATAACACCCTTAGTACCTAAAAAGTATGCTGTTACCCCATCTAAAATTATAACAAATACAAATACTACACCAAAATCTGATAAAGCAATCATGATTGTAAGAGATGAAACAACATATTATAACCCTGAATCATTCTTGTTAGAAAGTAAATATAATAAGTTGTATAATTTTATAATTAGTGATTTCACATCTGCTGAATTATATAATATTAAAAATGCACATATTATTTTCGAACCATCTGATTTAATTAATAGACCTTCTAAATATTCACTCAAATCTATTTTATATGAAAAAGATGTTCACGATATTTCACAAATTGTTCATTATCTTCGTTCTAAAGAAAATAATGTTGGTGCATACATAACTATCGCATCTTTGGAAAAAGATCGTGAAGATGTTAATCTACTTGATTTAAAACCCAATGTCGATTACAGTACTATTTATAAACGTATATTAATGAATGGCGATGAATATTTACCTATTGGGGAACCTACACCTCAATATGAAGCATTTATGCAATATCGTTTATCACAACTTAAACGTTGTGGTTTTAATTTTGTTCAACTGGGTGTAATAGACCCAATTAGTATTATAAATTATAAAAATACTAATTTTGATGTTAATCCAACAATAAATTTAAATGCTTTCCGTAATTTTATATATCGTATTCTACAATATTGTTCCGATATCGAACTAAAAGTATGTATTTCAGATTTTCCCGCGATTTTTAATAATCACGAACAAGATTTAGCTGCGCAAATTCACTATGTTAATGTATTCAGTACTGATGCTCGTTCATTTATAAATCCATCTTTACCTTATAAAGAATATTTTAGTACTTTGCCCGTGTTTTTAAGTACAATATTGCGTAATAATGCAATTGAAAATTTTATAAATATAACTGACTGGCCAGAAAATTCTGTTTTATTTGAAATGTCTACTGTCGGTATTCATCCACCTATACCAAATGTTCCAATTAAACCAATACCTCAAATTAAATGGTGTCCATATCCTAAAAGATGGTGGAAAATAGTAATACCTGAATTACCACCTATTAAAATGATTATCCCCAACATTAGTGATAAATTGCCACTTTATCCGCATATCACAGTTAAACAACAAACAACACCAGTGGCATTACTTTAAATATTCCATTTTATAAATTTACAGAGAATAAAATGGAATATGATTATATCATAGTAGGTGGTGGTCCATGTGGTTTAAGTTTATCCCAATTATTGATTAAATCTGGAAAAAAAATTTTACTTCTTGAAGGTGAAAATAGTTTAGGTGGGTGTCATCGTGTAGCACGAGTGAATGGAAAATTTACAGAACATTCTCCACGTGTTTATTCCACATCTTATAAAAATTTAGATATCCTATTCAAAGAAATGGGATTTTCTTTTCATGATATCTTTGTACCTTATAAATTTAAAATATCTGATATTGGAAAACGAAATATCATGTCATTAAAACCTATGGAATTATTACAACTTGTTATCGCATTTTTAAAATTGGTATTGAACAGTGATTATGGTAGTGATATTTCAATGAAACAATTTATGATTGATAATCATTTTGAACCATCCTCTATAGATTATATAGATAGAGTATGTCGAGTTGTTGATGGAGCAACATCGGAAAAATTTAGTTTGAATGAATTCTTGCAAATTGCAAATCAACAAGCATTTTACCCTTTGTATCAACCTCGTATACCTAATGATTTGGGTTTTATAAAAAAATGGCAAGATTACATTACTAAAGCTGGTGTTGAAATTAAATTGAATTCAAAATTGACAAAATTATTACCAGATACAAATCAAATTATGATTAATGGTAAAGATGTATATACATATAAAAATTTGATTTTAGCTTTAAATCCATATGTTATTTTCAAAACTATACCTACAAATGTATTTCCCGTTATCACTCCTCAATATGCATCTAGAACCCGTTATCTCACATATGTGTCTTTAACATTCAATTGGAATAAAAAATTAGTATTACCAGCGATACAAGGTTTTTCAGCTTCCGAATGGGGAGTAGTGTTTATAGTCATGTCTGATTATTTTGAAAAATATCAAGGTACATTAATTTCAGCGGCAATTACAATATTAAATGTTAAATCAAATACGCTTGATAAAACTGCAAATCAAATATCCAATACAGAAGTGATAAAAAAAGAAGCATTTAGACAATTTAAATTATCATTTCCTGGTGTAGATATACCTGAACCAGATGATGTAGTTATGTATCCAGGTACGTCTTATGTTGGTACTGAACCTAACGGTGGTTGGACTAGTAGTAGTGGTTCTTTTTTCAATTCATTCGATAATAATAATACATTTGTACCATTTCAAAGTTCTACATATAAAAATATATACAATGTAGGATGTCAAATGGTTATCAAACATATAAATTTACTGCAATTGAATCTGCAGTCACTAATAGTATTCATCTCGCCAAACTATTAGAACCAAAAACTGTTACTTTTGAACCAAAAACTGGTATGACGTTAGCTATTGTGTTGCAGACAATTTTATTTTTACTTATTTTATTTGCATTATTTCTATTGTATAAAAAGAAAAACAATCCATTATTAGTGATAGGATTTATTATAGTAATTGCAAGTCTATTAGTATGGTTAAATTTTAATTTATAAAAATGATGAATGAAATAAATGTTTAAACGCCACCAATCTATATATTATAAATCTGACAATATAAATTATATTGAATTAAATGATAATTGTATTATTCATATTAAACCTATTGATAATACAATAGCTCGTATCTATTTTACCGATAAAACTAATTATCCAATAGAAGTTCCAACAGATGTAAAATTATTTGATTCAAATAAAATAGAACAAAAACCGTTTTTAAATAATTTTCTTATTGTATATTTTGAAAATTATACACTTTATTATCAAAATACACTCTTGTTAAAACTTACGAGTCAACATTTACAAAAATTGATTGTAAAAGATGGATTTCAAACTGGTGTCATCGATTCAGATGTTTGACAAATACCGTGAAAATTATTCATACAGTTACAGATATCACCGTTGAATGCTTTTAAATATTCGATACAACGTTTTTCATCGTCATTTTGAGGTATATATTTTGGATCGATATCTCTACAGGTGTAGCGTCTGAAGACATATACAGTCTTCAAATGCCTATTCATGTATTGTAATTATTGAACCAATACACTTTGGTATTTAACTACCAGGAGACACCCTCTCCACCCTTAATTCGTCTTTAAGG
>JACCEA010145424.1_pt1 | contig 14376 bp, 9 predicted proteins | sample 7449851 | NCBI WGS metagenome assembly JACCEA01 (sample SAMN15323453, study PRJNA562643) | freshwater metagenome | isolation source: river surface water | place: USA:Blue River Watershed | collected 2017-08-18 | reverse complement strand
TGTTGTCATATATTGGACCTGATTTTTGTGAGCAGAACTTCGAAAAAAGAGAAACGATTTCCAGAACACTCTCTTTGTCACTCATGACAGAAGGTACTACCTTCATTAACCCAGTAAAGTAATCTTTCGTTTTCATCATAGTACGTTGATTGGCAACAGAATTTATACAAAACTTCAAAATTGTGCAAATGCTGTTAAACACAATATTCCTCCCCAGTGATTGCGATGGATTACTCAACAATATTTTACCAAGCACACCAAATCCATCAAAAGAAAGCTTCCCATTGGAAGTTTGTCCAATAATTCCTGAAATCTTTAAATAATGTTCCAAAATCTCCGATTGTTGGTCAGTAGAAGAATGACTATATCTTTCAATGATTTCCATGACAAATTTGATACACAATGGTTGTAGGAGACACTCAGGGCTCTTTTGAAATGACATAGTTGATAAGATTTGACCCAACAGCAAAACCATATCCTGGTTAGTGTTAAGTTTCTTTGCGATAGAAAGCAGCAATTCGATCGTATGCAAATTCTTGTCACCGCATTTCACTACAACGCTTGCAAATGGTCGCCATTCCACTCCTGATGTACGAACAATTGCTTGAATACACCGACAAATATCAGTAATCAAACCAACCGTCGGATTTCTGGCATCTACACTGGAACCAAGTTTTGAAAAGTGAAATGATATCAAATCTATCAATATTTTGCAGCCACCGGAACTATCGAATTCGCTACATCTCTGTTGATGAGATTGAAGCACATGCAGAAACACAGAGACCATTGGACCCACAACCGTTTCGTCGGCCACTTTATGCTTAGACAACATTCGTACTGCAACTTCCATAAAATCAGGTACATTAGTAAGGCTGTGCAGGTAGGCAGCAGGTTCGATTTGATGAGAACAACAAAGCTTTTCAATAATAATAAAAATATTCTTTGCAATAAGATAGTTCGATGAATTCGCGTATCGACGAACAACATTGACCATCGCACCTCCTGGATACATCCGAACAGTTTCCTCTTGCAAAGATGTAACATAATTTTCCACTGGATCAATGACAGCTAATATTGCTCGTATTGCCGATTGGATAACATCCTCTTCAAGCAAGTGATAACATAGAATATCCAATAATATCCTACCATACCGGGGAAATGTAACTCCATTGTTGCCAATAAGGTCACACAATGCTTTAATTACTTTCCGACGGCTTTTAATTTCTTCCTCATCTTCTTCATCATCATTTTGCTCAAATATACCACCAAGCCTAAATTTAGTATTGCGATACAACTCTATCAATTCTCCGATCCATGCGCCTTGATTCGTTAGCAAATCTGGGATGATCTTCAAATTACCGGGCTTGCAGTCAGATTCATTTTGATTGCCACTAGATAACTTGCCCAACATATTGCTCACAATTACGCACAATAAACCCACCAAATCTGCATTGCTCTTGTACGAAATTATCATCTTTTGACACAAATTGAATAAATCCATTGATCCATATAAAGACTTCTCCTTGTCAACCATATTTACGTAAATAATTGCAGTACAAATTGCATTAACGGTTGTTATTGACTCTTCATAATTCCATAGCAATTCACCAAGAAGATGAAATCGATCTCCTCCATTCACATCAATAGGAAGTCCCACTAATCTTTTCCAATAAGAAAACTTTTTCATTGTCATAATTTGTAAGCTAAATTCAATTAATACAGGACAATGTCGACTTGGCACATTTCCTTTGTGATAAATTATCAAATCTTGCAAGATTTGATCCAAATCGCGAGTATCTTCTTCACGAAATGAATTATCAAGAAATGGGACCCAGCGATATATGCACTCTATGGAAGTTGCACAGATATCTACATTTCCGTTAATGCCAACTACACTGTTATCTGAGATTGCCGAATGATAACCTCGAATAATCTTTATCAACAGTGGGACAAAAATAGGACCATGCTTCAATTCTTGTGGCTCTGTTTCAAGTTCACGAAAACAAAACGTCATCGCCTTCAGCATTGCAAATGTGATACTATTGTTCCCTAATGAATGATATCGAGATAATAACACGACCCATCTCTCAAAAAAATATATCTCTACCAAAGGAGAACATGCGAATTCATTTAGTGGACATTGTGTGAACAACTGAAGAATTGTCAGTTCATCGTTTTCATCACCACAATTTGTTAATTGAATCATTTGTAAAGAGAAATAACACACTCTACATAACGTCATTTCAATTGCAAATTTGCTAATAGCAGCAACATTGCCACTATTTTCTCCATCAACATCTCCATAGATGGGTTCCATTTCATGATGGACAATTGCTAAACACTTCTGTAATGTATTAATCAATATATTCAAAAATGATGGAGAGGCCAAAAGAAATTTATTCAACACCATGCGTTTGAAATCAACATCATTGCCGGAATATCTCATCACCCACAACCAATAAATTGTGAAAACAGAAGTTAAAACTCGAGGATGTCTGTAATGGATGTTATTGGCAGCCTCCAAAGCTTCTATCAATAAAGCAATAAAATCTTTCGTAAGAGGACTGTTAATATCTTCCGGATATTCATATCTGCATGCATTTTCGAAAATTGACGGTATCCGTGATGCATCACGCTGTGTCAAAGCCAGCTTAGCATCGCGAATCCACTGCTCCATGATTCTCACTTAAGTTTGACGAATCAAAACCAATCCAGTTCACATGTACCGAACCAAATGATTTTTGTGGATCGTTGAATGGACGATATCTTGGCGATAAAAACGAATGAGGATTGGAAAATATCCATATTGGGTTGTATTCATAGCAGTGGGATATTGTAGATGAAGTCTGAAGAGCAAGAACAACGTGGCAATTTAGTGCAATCTAACTCTGCAGTCAACGATCATGCCACATGCAGTATGGCCGTTGCGTAATCAATACTTCTGTGAACTTAGAGTTGCATTGGATTAATGGATGGTATTATTATAATCAGATTATTAGATTTATTCAATATATAACATATTCGAAGCTAACATGAATTCAAATCCACCTTACCAAGTACCAGAGATGCATTGGTGCCACCAAAACCAAACGAGTTTTTCAAGGCGTATTTGAAATCACCTCTAGCACTATTGGAAGACGAGAAATGTTCATCAGTCAATGCGGTTATCGTTTCTCCAGTTGCATAATCAATTCCCTTCTGAGGTACATGACTAAAGAGCTCAGGTTTCAACAATGATGGATCAATATTTTCCAAGTTCAATGTTGGAGGAACAACACCAGTTTGTAACGCAAGTGCAGTAAATGCAGTTTCAACGGCCCCAGCTGCTCCTAAAAGATGACCTGTGGATCCCTTCGTTGAAGAGACATATGTTTTGTTCTTGGTAGAAGAGGAAGAAGAAGATGATGCAATTAGCCTAGATATCGCTCCAATCTCTATTCCATCACCCAATGGTGTACTCGTAGCATGTGTATTAAAGTAAGAAATGTCAGATGGAGATAATCCTGCAATACGTAATGCCGTTTGCATACTGCGGAATGCTCCTGCTCCATCGGGAGGTGGAGATGTGGTATGATGCGCGTCGCCAGATAAACCATAACCCAATATCTCTGCAATTATTGGGGCACCCCGCTTCAATGCAGACGATAATTCTTCCATAACCAATATACCGGCACCTTCACCAATAACAAATCCACTACGATCTTTATCAAATGGTCGAGATAATTTCAAATCCGCTTCTGTGAATTCTGCTCCACTGCTTGGTGAAGCCAAAGCTTTCATACGAGCAAACCCAGATATTGCAACAGGATCAATACTCGCATCAGTACCACCTGCAAGCATAAAATCCGCATATCCCAATTTGATAAAATTGAAGGCATCACCAATCGAATGAGATCCCGCAGCACAAGCTGTTGCAACACTGTGTACAGGACCTTGCAAATTGTAGTTTATGCTGACATGACCTGCTGACATATTCACCAATATCTTTGGAACAAAATAAGGACTGAGCTTTTTATAAGCAGTGACAACGCTATTGCTTGCAGCAGAAATTTCTGGAAGTGAACCAATTCCACCATTACCAATTGCTGCACCACAAAGTGTGGGATCGTAATGACTTGCAAGAGTGTCCTTTGTAAGTTTAGCATTTGCCATCGCTAAATGACTCGCATGTAATGCATATCGAATGAACTTTGATGTTTCTCTTTCAATTGATTTGTATTGAGTTTCATCAAAATCGCCTTCACCTTTGCCTGTAGGAACTGCCGCTGCAATTGTCACATTGCATGAAGGAGAAAGTGAGATATGGTCAGGTAATCTCTTTACACCATTCCTTCCCTCTATCAATCGGCGATAGATCGCACTACCTTCACCACATCCTAGTGGTGTTACCAAACCAATTCCTGTGATCACAACTCTTCTCTTGCTCATTTCGAACAACAATCCTTTTCTGCACTGAGTATATAATAATAAAAAAGGTTCATCGGCACCTTTGCAAATACGCACGGTCGCACAGCCGTGTACAATACGCAATTCCTTATTCCACTCAATGCCGTTGAGTAATTCACTCCCCTCCTCGTCCCAGGTCCTAACTACCTAAACGAACGGCTCCCGTACTCAAAAGAACGAACAGGTGGCGAAAATCGACCACAAAATCAAGGAAGAGGATACTATGACAAACAACATGAATCGATGTCTTGAATGTTTTGAACAGCGTTGGAAAACATCTTTGATAGAAAAAAATTAAAGAAAATCAATTAAAATTAATTACCTCGAGATCTTAACACTGAACCGATTCCTGATTTTCGTCTAGAAAAGAATGAGCAGTTCAGTGTTGCTTGAGGGCAGCGTTGAAGGGTATCAAACCGACCAGCCAAAGTGGAATGGCTGTTGGAGATTTTTAAAGGACAAGAAGGCTCACTTGGATTTCAATTATTCGGTAAGATATTGCACACAGTCGACCAGTGATAAAACATTTCAATCAATTTCTCATCGTCTATTTGTCCTTTCTCATCATTTACAGAAAGTATCTCAAGAAATCCCTCGAGACTTGTACGAATTTGTCTCCTTTCTCGATGCAACCAGCATAGCTCTCCAACAAAATATACCCGGAAAAGGAGGACCATTCTCATCAAAGAATAAAAAGAGAGGGCGAGGTAGACCACCAATGGCTTTGGCATCACCAACCGCTGTCGGGGCAGTGAACGCGATTGCAACAACCGTTAAAGTCGAATCCACCACGATTCCACCACAACCTATAGATAATGGTGACCAACATCAGCAGGACCAACAAATTGAATCACAGCTAGATGATACAACAGGGATTACATCAGAAACTACCGCTCTCAGTACGAATGAAGTCGAGGTAAAGGCGGAGCAAGAGGTTCCAGTCGCAGGTGGGAAAGAGACTGATGTTGGAGACGGAGGAAATGATGAAGATGATTCTCAATCCGTACATAAGGCCCCAATACTGATAAACTCAGCGCATCCTTTAATGGGTGTATGGCAAGGTAGCTTCGTAATAAAAACACCAAAAGGTTAGTCAATTATTTTGTCCGAGAGTATTATTCAACTTTTCCAAATTTGTAGGCGATGAGCATGTTCCAGAGACTCTCTTCTTTCATTCTACTCTTGGGGCAGAAGCGTTAGTGGATTTTAAAGATTTGCCACCGGATCCACAGTTCCCTTATTGTCTGCTGAAAAGAAATGATGCTGCTACCACAGCTCCAGCTGGAAAGAACCCTGCCACATCAACTTCCGTCCCATCTTCATCTGGATCGGTAACGAGCGTAGCACCTCTTCCGTCTAGTTTACCTCCGAGCGAATCGCAAATTCAAGCGTCTACTGAGCAGCAGTATCAACCGATGGAGATTACAGACGAGGACTTACCGACCACAACTTCTGAGACAGCTTCCACTTCAGTATTGTTCGCACCGACGATTACAACCACCCAAATCGACGGACCCGGAGAAGCGTCAACAATGATCGAGAGTGAATCTGTTGCGGTTAATCAAGAGCAGTCATCAGAGGCAGGTCAAATAGCTGGTGCATCCACTGCAGATCTTTCTGCTGCGCCTGTGCAAGTAGTTGGTGTGGATAGTGCGTTTCAGCAACAACTGAGAGAGCAATTACAAGCAGATGACAGCAATGTATTTAATTCAGCTGCTGTCTCACTAGCATATGGTTATTCTCCCCAAGTTCTTGATAGTCTCTACAAGAAGGTGTTGATTGGATTTGGTCGTAATACCATTGGGCGATTTTCTGTCGCTGCATTATATGATGAGACAACGGGAGAATTACGTTGTGAAAAGAAGTACATGAGTGTTAAATATACAATCAAACGTGGGCGAAGAAGTCATGCAGAGTATGCTATGAGTTATGCTTCCAATGGCACTGTTGTAAATGGTGGATTATCCATAAATCCACTAAGCAGTCCGGTTGGTGGTGGTCCATTAACTTCAGTCGAACCACGTCAACCATCAGTACGAAAATCTTCGGTATCCGTCTTATCCCTACTAGATCCTACTGTGCCGACTCCTCATCATCAATACTCATTGATCACACCCACTGCTGCAGGTGGTATGGGACATACGACAGAATCACTCGTGAGTAGCAGATCACATCGACAATCGAAACCAAACCAATTCTTCTTTAACTCTTCCCATACAACTTCATCTTCTTCTGCCGGTGTACTTCCCGATATAGATGAAAGTTTAGAAGGAACCAATAGTAAACGTCAAAAGCGAACATTATCGTTTTCAAACTTATTGAATGGTGTAAGTCCAAAGGAAGTAGGGGCTGGAGGAAAAGGTGCCAAAGATACTGCTCCATCTTCTTCATCGGGTAAGTACAATAAAGGTGGTACAAGTAGTAGTAGTACTAAAAAGGAAAAAGCTAATCCAAGGGAAACATTGGAACAAATGTTAATCTCTCAACCTAATGCAATTATAGGCCCAAGAAATCCTGATAATGATGATCCGCATAGCGATTATCGTGAAGCATTTCAAGATGTCGATACTGGTGAAATTTATGAAGGACAATATGCAATGGGTTATCGTCATGGTCATGGCATTTGCCTGTATATTGATGGGTTAATGTATGAGGGAAGTTGGTATAAAGGACGTGAACATGGACGAGGAGAATTAATGACAGGAAATCGTCGGTTAATCTATTCGGGTGATTGGATAGAAGGCTATATGCATGGATATGGTTCATATTACTTTGGTAATGGTGATATCTATGTTGGTGATTGGAAAGAAGGACTACGACATGGTCATGGTGAATATTCCTTTCATCAACAGGGTTGTCTATATGTTGGTGATTGGAGAGATAATAAACGTCATGGTAAAGGTAGGTTTACATGGCCAGATGGTTCATGGTATGATGGTGAATGGGAAGGTGATCAACGACATGGTCGTGGAAATTTAGAATTAGCATCAGGTTTGCGATATGAAGGAATGTGGGTACGCAATCAAATGGAAGGTCGTGGGAATTGTTTCTTTTCATCTGGTCAAAGTTATCAAGGTACCTTTAAGAATGGATTACGTGATGGTAGAGGTTCCGTTTATTTTGCTGAAGGTGCAGTCTATGAAGGTCGATTCAAAGAAGATCGCTTTGATGGTCATGGTACAATAAAAGTTGAAAAACCTGTCCCTGGTGTCAATGCTGAACAGGATGTACTGATCCCAGTCTCAATTAAATCAGAGATGTGGCGAATACACTGGCGTGCAGGATTTGGCGCTAATGCACATTAATATAAGGTTATCGATAGTGGGAGTCGAATTGCGTGATGTATTTGATTGTTTAATGACTAGTGTTATTTTTTTGAAACACTGAATAGTTTTAATACAACGAGTGTATATTGTTGACATTTGTATATATCGTGTGATTATTATTGATAGGAGACGAAACTTTCATCACACGTCTTTTTCCCACTCGTTGTGTCGTGTTAGTTATTTGTGCCTTTTGCGGCGAATCAATTATAGCAATCTTGTGCAGTATGTTAGCTATTTGGTGGCGGTGACTGAATAGTTTGTTAGGTTAAACTTCTATCTTGGTACATTGGAGGTATTGTTGTTATGATGTGTCCTGTAGCACCGCGTTCTGGATTGCTCGTATCAGCGTATTGCAAACATTATTGTCCTAAAGTGGAACGATGTTGGCAACTTCAGAACGTTCTTATTTAATTATTACCTGTTTCAAAATGATGTTTTCACATATTCTCTCGATTAACACAACTTCTTTGGGATTAATAGGCTGCGGCGCAGCGTGACGAGTCGCCGCTGCTGTCGCCTCTTATTTCATGCTCACCATTTGCGGCCTCATCAAGCGCCATTCAAATCACAAATCCAAAATCTCGTATGGAATCTAATAGAACACCACATTTCAAAATGAGTGGGGAATTCTCCGGTTCCTCACCTTTTCCAGAGGAAATGGATGAAGTTCATCCTTCTCCATCAAAAGTTTCTCCAGAATGTGCCTATACTTCTTCAATGAAAGAAGTGCTCGTGTTTTGTATCGATCACAATGCAATGCTCTTTAGCAATGAAGAAGTGGAAATACTGCGAAAGTTACATAGCTTGACAACTCATTCTTTGAGATTATTGTGCAGATTGTTTATGAGAAAAACTACGTGGATACAAACTCACAATATTCACAATTATGTTCGTGAGTTCATTCCATATAAGAAGGTGAGAGCGACAGGGACCACCAGCCAAGAGATACCAGAGGAGACAATTGACGGGGATATCAGTGATCAAGATACGAACGGTATCACCACACAAGAAGTGGCTTCTCAGCTCCCCAATGACTCGTTCTCATCATCAAATATGATTGATCTATCTTTTAATGACGATGACTCAATAGATCGCAAAGACGATGATGAGGACAACGACGACAGGAATACTGAGGATGATGGTGACCGTTATCGAAATGGTCAAACAAGAGAAGTTCTGATTGAACGTCTGAAAATTGCGATGGATGAACTGATTCAATGTGAATTATTACAAACAATTGAGGCGGGTGCATCATTTGAGGTGAGTTGGGATTTGGCAACAACGATGTTAACAATAGACGATTGGCATCAACTCTATAAAATGCTCTTTAATATTTCATTTAAACTATCCAAACCATCTGTCTCAATCAATAGCACAAGTACTGGTAGTAATCAAACTGCGGGAACTATTCAATCTGGTGGTAGTAATAAAGATGAAATGTTAAGACAAATAAAGAAATCCTTAATAACACAACGAACATGTTTTGGACAATCATTAAAGGAAAAATTTTCATCAACATTGTTAAAATATTTACAACAAAATGCAATACGTAAGATGAATCGCTCTTTTGCTTCAACAAGTGGAACATCGCCACGTGTCACTGGTTTAGTTTCTCCACCAATCCGTATTGCAACTCCTTGCTTAACAATCATGAGACGAGCAATTCGACTGTTTCAAATGACTTGTACAATGCCAGGCAATGGTAGTAGTATAACATCCATATATCAGCCCATTGATGCATTTGTCCCTCTTTTAGCAAAATTTAAGGTTCTACGCTATGAGAAATATGAAATTAAATGGATACCATCAGAAGAAAGGTCAAAGGAAGAAGAAACTAATTCTGGTTCTAATGTAGCCTGTGTTGAATCGCCATTATTCAGTAATCGCACTTTATTCCTGCAATGGGAAGCTGCGGTTGAATTGCGATGTCTGATCGAAGAGGTAAGCTGATGATTCATATTCATACTTTGGTTGTTATTGACACAGTCATAGGTTGCTCGTATTGTAGAAGCAGCGAATGACGAAGAAACAAAAGACAAATATCAACCAAACAGTGTAGATCTACAAGACAATGTGCAACGTCGATTATCTATTGTAATTGAAGCATTTGATTGTGAGAAAAATTCTTTTGAAAGATTATTTTCTACAAACGGATTAAATTTGAAAGAGATTGTCAACCGATTATTTCATTCAACACCAAATACTACATCTATTCCAATAGATCTGATATTTGCTAATTTGTTGCTTCTATCAATTTTGTGTCTTGTTTCATGTCTGACAAAAGAAATGACGAGACAAGATGGCAATAATAAGGCGATGAAAGAATTACATGCTTGTTTTCCATTATCAGAGGGTTCACCAGATTATATGGTGAGATATCATCCCGGTAAGTCTGTGGATCACATTATAATGTGTTGATGAATATTTACTCTCCCTCTCTAGCGTATCATCTTTCATACACCATCTATGAAGTCGCTGATATATTTGAAAAAGAAACCAATAGAAATTATCCTCTTGCTATATCTTTGTATGAGTTACTATTGCAATTACCGTTCATTGAACATCGGCGAGGGAAATGGTACAAGAGACTTTGTATTGATTTTGAACATTTAAAATTACCTAAATGGGCTCTTCAAGCAGCATTACGTGGTCTCCAAGACTCAAACATTTTGGTAAGTTGAAGGTTTTCGATTCATATCGCTGCAGCTGTAACAACGTATCTCCATCCTTTTCACTGTCATCAGCAATCAGATGAAATTGATCTTACCGATCGTAAACAAGGATTGTCAAAGAAAGTCGCTAATCAAGAAGAGCAAGCGGCAAAGTTAAAGTTAAAACGAGAGACTTCAAGTGCAAAGAAAGGAAAGAAAAGGGGCCGGAATAGCGATATTATTGATGATGAAGATTGCGATCCGAAAGGAGATATTGTAGATAAACCTGAAAGCAAATCGGAAGCAGAAACGGTCGACAAGGAAACTGATGAACCAATGATCAAGTTGTTGATTGATTTGGAACATAGTCTATCGACTTCTTCGAGTAACTGTCAAAGGAGGGAACGATTGTTGGCCACTGCTGCCTTTGCTGTACATCAAGTGAGTCATTTATTACAACCGTTCTTATTACCTGTCCCTGTCCCTGAATTATTGCCAACACGAAGTATGAGCTCAACATCTTCTAGTGGAAGTAGTGGCAGCAACAGTTGGGCATTAACCACACACACACAATCACAACAATCCTCATTCTCTGGATCTCAGCTGTCACGAACCACAACCACAACATCCTCTATTTCTTCCAGTGTACCCAGTAGATTGCCATCTCAATCGCCTCCTAGCAATATCAGCAGTGGAGGCAATAGTAATACCGAGAAATGGACGTGCACAGTGTGTACATTTATCAATACTTCCACGATTCCCTCCTCTTCTACAACAAATAATGCGACTACTCCTGGTAAAAGCAAAGGGAATGATAGCAACAAAGGGAGTAAAGCTGGGAAGAGTGTTGCAACATTGAGTAAATCGAGTCTCATGATCAAGAAAGATCGATGCACTATGTGTGAGGCACCACGTCCTGCAGCAGTGCAATCTATTGCAAGCACTCCTACTCCTAAGGCTTCTACTCCAACTACAGTGTCCTCTTCTTCTGCACACAGGAGTGTCGGGGGATTGTTTAGTCAGAAACCTACTGCTAAGTCGAAGCAAGTTATTGAAATTGTTGATTTAATCGATGATTCGAGTGAAGATGAGAAGCCTAAAGTCAACGACGATGCTGAAATTCTCTCTAAAACCATTCCGTTGTCTTTGAAATCCACAATAGAGAAGGAAGACAATCCTATAAGTAGGAAGAGTACAGATATGATAGTAATCGATGACGATGATAATGGACATGTTATCACTCAATCAAATGTCAATATGTCAACTATTCCTTCGACAGTATCATCATCTAGCAGTGCAATATCTATCACTGATAATACATCAGAAGGTCCTTGGCATAGTCTTGATACATTGACATTATATCTTTCGGTGCTATCCTCTTATCCCACTGATATCAAACCAAATAACCAAGATGATGATCTGAACATAGACAAGAAGAGAGATGCTGAGAGTTCCAATATGATCGGGCAATGTTGGCGTGTTTTGTACCAATCGAGTGATAGTCTATCATATCAAGATGTGCAGTTATATTCTTTCCATGTATTTGGAAGACGATTTGGTGATCCATCAAGAAGGCAAGGAAAATCAAAATTTTGTGGCAAGTTTCTATCATCATTGAATAATGGAATGATTATCACTGATCTGTCTCTCTCTCTCTCTCTCTCTCTCTCTCTCTCTTTCTCTTTCTCTCTGTCTCTCTCTCTCTCTAGGTGTGGATGATGAATTGATTACCGTTGAAGAGTTTGTAATGCAGAAATGTCTGATTATTGATGTTGATGAAGCACATGATGATGATTTAGATGAAGACAATGAAGAGGATCATTTGGATGACATTCATGAGATGTCAAACACTGATGATGATGACGATATGGAAACATTCAGTCTCAAACGAAAAGGATCTACTTCCACTCCGAGATCTCAAACAAAGAAGAAGACCAAACTCTCACGCTCCTTTTCCAAGATATCTGATACTAAAAGTTCCCCAATTGTGTTAAAACTACAACCGCATTTACATAATTTCCATCGACTAAACTATCATCAAGCGATATTTGGTGGTGGTTGGGATGGTTGGCATTGTGAAGGTTCTGTGGTAAGATATTTGTTTGGTTTATTGATGTGGGAAGTATTCTTTATGCCAGTGTATAATGAACTAACTGGTGCGAATATACATGTCTTTCTAACTCCTTATCAAGATAGTCCCATAGATTTCCCATATCCAAGCTTCTTCCACAATAGGTATGAGCGTCTTTCTCTCATTCATCATCCTTATTAACACTGTACAATCGTTCTATATTTGTTGTTTTAGAGAAAAAGCTATTCGTGAGCGTGTATTATTCTTATCAAAATGTACTGCTAATGATCTCATTCAAGAACTGGGTCGTCTTTATCGCGATCACAAAGGCAAATCATGTCGTATATTACCTTCATGGAATGGATTAGTATCGACATATTCTTTAAAAGCTCTACAATTTGCTGCAATATGTCTTGGTGGTCCAACATTAGCAACGATATGTTATGCTATGTGTATGAATTACAAGCAATTGTCATCAGGTGCTCCCGATCTATTATTAGTCAGAGCTCAATTGTGTCCATCTACTACTGCTTCAGATAGCGTATTGCCATCAGTAAATGTGCCAATGAGTTACTTTTTAGGTGAAGATTGGAATCAACGAAAAAGTAGTTCTCGTCGACGAAGTAGTGGTTGGGATGAAGAGAATTTATTAGATGCACCGGGTGATGGAGATAGAGAAGGAAATGGTGGAAGATGGGGTAAAAATAATAGAAGAGGAAGAAATTCAAGTAAACGATCTTTTGCGCGTACATTCTCTTCTACAGGAGAAAGTGGTGATGCTGGAGAAGGAGGGGATACTAATGGAGGTGGTAATGACAAAGAAACTGTCGAGGATTCCATGTTCGGTGGTACTATTCCACCACCAGACGAACAAGATCTCACTATTCCATGGCCAGGTGCTAACAATGATGTCGAACAGGATGTCAGTGAACAACTGAAAGATATTGTCAAGAAATATGCGAACAATTGTGAGAATGAATCAGCAGTACTAACATTGTTGAGGGATAGTAATGTAGAATGGAAATGGAAGTTTGAAGCAATGTTTGTTGAAGTCAAAGGACCAACAGATCATTTAGCATATAAGCAACTGTTATGGTTAAAACTTTTGTCCTTACCTCATTCAAATAATCAATCCAAAGCATTTGTTTGTCATGTGAAGGAGAAGTAATTAGTAAAATTGAATGAAGTGCATTATGATGATATGCAAATAAATTTCAAAAAACCGGATATGTTTCTTGAACCATTGCCTCTTGTAGCAGTGTTAGATTATTTGACTCATTATGCTGTCAAATAATCCAACACTGAGTATAGATTGAGTAGAGTAAATTGAAATCCGGAACCCTTAGTTAAATAATTAAATGTGTTATACACGCTACGATGATGGATCAGCAAAAACTCTATCTAAAGACCATCCCACTCGTATGTCAATGATGTGCATATAATACTACAGATATTCATAAAGAATGATATCGATATAATAAAACCCATAAGGGACCCTCAACAAAGAGATGGAAGCTACCACTCACAGCTCAATGATAATGAAAGATACTAATGATTATACAATTAATGCAATGTAAAGACAGGAATGCAAAACCCATTTTAACGTGAAAATACTGATTACTACATCCATTCAAACACTGATAAAGGTTAACAAAGATACTACTAAATGAGGAAAGAAACATGAAAGAAACCATTGTTCAAGACAAAACAAGTACATCACACTTAAAGCCACAATAGGCGATATCTGTGTGGGTGTTAAGCAATAGGACACCACTTCGCCTCCCATGGATTCCAATAACTGCCATATGCCACCTTGTCATCTGGACGAGGATAGAATATGCGATAATGATTTGCATTCAATGCTGTCGCCAATGCCTCCGAC
>JACCEA011518325.1_pt1 | contig 14377 bp, 11 predicted proteins | sample 7449851 | NCBI WGS metagenome assembly JACCEA01 (sample SAMN15323453, study PRJNA562643) | freshwater metagenome | isolation source: river surface water | place: USA:Blue River Watershed | collected 2017-08-18 | reverse complement strand
GTGAATTTGCTTTAAGTCCATTTTTACGGTTTTTGGGGTAAATTGGGGTTATTTTGATCAATTTCGGGGGCAAAATAGGCATTTTTTGCCAAAAAAAGGGGAAAATTCAATTTTCCCCTTTTTTATTTATTAACGTTAAATCTTATTCTTTTACTCTTTCTACGTAGTCACCAGATTTGGTATTTACGCGGATTAATTCACCTTCTTCCACAAATAAAGGAACCATTACAGTCGCTCCTGTTTCAACAGTTGCTGCTTTTAGGGCTCTTGTTGCAGTATCGCCTCTTAATCCTGGCTCACAATAGGTGATTTTTACTACAATCTTTTCTGGTAATTCAGCACCAATGGCTTGGTCAGTTTCGGTATTGATAAATACAAAAACTTCTGAACCGTCTTTTAAAAACTGCGGCGCATCAATCATTTCTTCTCCCAAAGCAATTTGCTCGAAAGTCTCATTATTCATAAGGTTGAAGCCACTTTCGTCTTTGTATAAAAACTGGAAAGCTCTTTTTTCTACACGTACCGGATAAATGGTTTCACCACTATTCCATGTTTTTTCGATAGATCTTTTATTGTCTACCCCTTTTAATTTAGCCCAAACCTTTGCTGCTGCACGGGCTGTCTTGTTTTCGCCAAATTCAACAACTGAATATAAGCTGCCGTCTAATTTAAGAATCACCCCACGTGAGATGTCTGAAGTAGTTGCCATGTGTTAAGTTTTAAAATGAAGACTTCTGCAAGTCGAGCGCAAAAGTAGGGATTGAACGGGATATTTTCGTAAAGTTTAATGGGAAAGAAGGTAAGGTATTGTTTTTCACCTATTTTTGCGGCAAATAAAATACCGAGACCACTATGTCAGTATTAGTTAATAAGAATTCGAAAGTAATTGTTCAGGGATTTACCGGAACAGAAGGTACGTTCCACGCTACCCAAATGATTGAATACGGTACCAACGTTGTTGGTGGTGTAACCCCAGGAAAAGGTGGTAGCACGCATTTAGATAAGCCTGTATTTAACACTGTAGCGAACGCTGTTGCATCAACTGGTGCCAATGTAAGTATCATTTTTGTACCTCCTGCATTTGCAGCAGATGCAATTATGGAAGCAACCGATGCGGGCATCGAACTAGTTGTTTGTATCACAGAAGGTATTCCTGTTCAAGACATGGTAAAAGTTAAAAACTACTTACTAGGAAAAAATACAAGACTTATTGGACCTAACTGCCCTGGCGTAATTACAGCCGGTGAAGCTAAAGTAGGTATCATGCCAGGTTTTATTTTTAAGCCAGGACGTATTGGTATCGTTTCAAAAAGCGGAACCTTAACCTATGAAGCTGCAGACCAAGTGGTAAAAGCAGGTATGGGTATTTCAACAGCTATTGGTATTGGTGGCGATCCAATTATCGGAACCCCTACTAAAGACGCCGTTGCACTTTTAATGAACGACCCTGAAACCGATGGTATCATTATGATTGGTGAAATTGGTGGTAGCATGGAAGCAGAAGCAGCTGAGTGGATTAAAGCCAATAAAACAAAGCCTGTTGTAGGTTTCATTGCTGGTCAAACAGCGCCTCCGGGCAGAAGAATGGGCCACGCTGGTGCAATTGTGGGTGGTGCTGATGATACAGCAGCAGCTAAAATGAAAATCATGGCAGCTTGCGGTATTCATGTAGTAGCAAGTCCTGCAGATATTGGAAAAACAATGGCAGAAGTTATTAATAAATAATTACAATTTTTATTAGAAGCCTGTAACTTTTGTTGCAGGCTTTTTTTTGCCCATCAATACTTAGATTTACAACTATGAAGCGCCTACAAAAGCAATCTCTTTTATTGATTTTGATATTTATTGGTTGCCATTTTTATGCAGCATCGCAAGTTGTAATCACGGGCAGCCATGCATCTTTTTTAAGAGAAGGTGATAAGTCATTTATCACTGCTACTCTAACCAATAAAAGCGGCAAACCAGTTACAGGGCAGGTTCATTTAGCACTTATCAATCCTTCTAGTAACAGTCCAGTAGATGGTTGGTTCCAAAATGTTTTCCCATCACAGTTTTATAGTATTGCCGCTGGATCTGAACTACGCATTCAGTTTCCGATACAAGCAGCCTTTGGTTATATACAAATGCTTCGATATCAATTAGAAGCTACAGTATTAGAAAACAAAAAAGAAGTGGTAGCAACTACTACATACACAGATAGTTTTCAGGTATACACCAATAGAATACTTGTTTCAGATTCTATCCTGATTAAATCTAGTAAAGACACGATTATAAAGGGCGTTTTTGCTTCACTCCTTCAAGCCCCAGAAAGCAGCACCCATAACAGTTTACGTATTTCGTTTGCCGCATCTTCCCCAATTGATTATTGGAAACTACAAATGGGCAAGAAACAATTTACAACAACGGGACGCGCACACTTTGACACATTACTACTCAGTGATTTTATAAGTAATGACATGGCGAATTATACACTTCAAACAAATAATTCTGGTGCAGTAAATAACCTACAAACAAAAATTGTTTGGTCGCATTATAACAAAATTGAAAAGCCGGTTTATAAAAGTGCGCTCTTTAGTTTACAAAAAACAATTCAACAAAAAATAAAAGGACGCTGGATTGATATACCCGAAAATGCTACACTACATATAGGCGATACACTTAACGTTACGCTAACCATTAATACACCAACGGCTTTTGAGAAGATATCAATTGAGGAAAACACCATGGGAAGCGCTAAACGCCAATTTTTGCAAAATACTGGCGAAAAAAAATACACAGATTATTTTACAAAAGAGATTGGCTATAAAAGTTTAGCAAAGCAGGTATTCAGTTACCAATATATACTTACAAACGCTGGCGTTTTTAATACGGGTAATACTTTTGTAAACATTGAAACTAAAGCACTAAAACAAAAAGCTGCGCGTAAAACGATTCGACTTTTTTTACCTACCACCGAACTCAGAATAGAAGAATAAATGCATGGCAGCCATTACGATATTATGATAGTTGGCCAGGGCATTTGTGGTACTGTTTTAAGTAGCTCACTTATTTTGCAGGGTCAAAAGGTAATCGTCATTGACGATGCTAATAATAAGGCAGCAAGTAAAATAGCCAGTGGCGTGATTAACCCTGTAACTGGAAGGCGCATTGTAAAAACCTGGCAAATAGATGATGTTATGCCAGCGGCGGTTCGCATCTATCAGGCACTCGAAAAGAAGTTGGACACGAGCATTGTGAAGCAGTGTAATATTGTCAATTTTCACGCCAGTGAACAGATGCAAAAAGCTTTTGCAGACAGGATTGCTGAGGACCCTACTTACCTATCTACTCCACCCTTATCAAATGCTATTTCAGCTGCTTTTGACGCCCCTTTTGGGCACACCGTTATTGATCCATGCTGGCTAATTGATGTAGGGAATTTACTGCATCATTGGCGCCAATATTTAACCGAGCAACATACGTTAGTTGAAGAGGTATTTGATTTTAATAAACTAGCTATTAAAGCAGATCTAATTACTTACGACAAGTACACTGCCAACAAAATTATTTTTTGCGAAGGTGCTAAAGGAGAAGACAATCCCTATTTTAAAAAACTTCCTTTTGCACCCAACAAAGGAGAAGCCTTACTTGTAGATATCAAATATTTAGACAACCGGTTTATCTATAAAAAAACGGTGAGCATTGTGCCTTGGAAAGACTCCATTTTTTGGGTAGGCTCTAATTACGAATGGAATAATAATAACGACGAACCCAGTTTGGCATTTAAAGAAAAAACAATTGCGGCATTAAATGAATGGCTCAAATTACCCTATCAAGTAGTGGATCATATTGCAGCCATTAGACCCGCAAACATTCAGCGTAGGCCATTTGTAGGCATGCACCCTGCCTATACAAACATGGGTATTTTTAATGGGATGGGCACCAAAGGATGTTCATTGGCACCCTACTTTGCGGAGCAAATGACTAGGTATATTTTACACCAAACGCCGATCGAAACCGAAGCCAATATCAATAGATTTAATAATTTAGTACCCTAACAATAACAATATGCCAAATTCAAAAAACAGCAGCGAATATGTAATTCCTGTTCAGTACCGAAAAATGGAAAACTTACACATTGTATTTTGGCTTTTTAAAGATATCGCATGGTGTTTAGGCATACCACTACTAGGCATTACCATGATTGTTCCTACCCTTATTATTTCAATTGTTATTTCATGGCGTACCAGACAGTTCATGTCAGAACTGTGCCATAATATTGCCATCACCGTTTGGATTAGTGCCAACTCGTTTTGGATGGTTACCGAATTTTTTCATATCGATACTCAAATTGCATTTTTAGGTATTACCTATAAGCATTTGGCCATGATCCCATTTGGCATCGGCGTTCTCATTTTAGCCTTCTACTACTTAATCTGGAAGCCTAGGCACAAAAATGAAGCAGAAACCATGTAATTAAGGGCTGTAATACCCCCATTTTGAGTAGGTTCTAGCGTCATTTGAAGTATATTTGCCCTTCAAATTATTGGATTAATAAATTAGCACTATGTACCGTTCGCATAACTGTGGAGAATTAAGAGAAAGCCATGTAGGAAATGAAGTAACCCTTGCTGGATGGGTTCAAACAGTTAGAAAATTTGGCGCCATCACTTTTGTCGATTTACGCGACAGATATGGTATTACACAATTATTACTTGGCGAATCAATGTCATCTTTTTTGGATGAAAACCCACTAGGCAGAGAATTTGTAATTCAAGCCAAAGGAACGGTTGCGAGTAGAAGTAATAAAAACGCAAACATTGGAACGGGTGATATTGAGATCATTGTTAGTAGCTGCGTGGTGCTTAATAAATCTGCAGTACCTCCATTTACCATTCAAGATGATACAGATGGTGGTGATGATTTACGCATGAAATACCGCTATTTAGATTTACGTAGAAACGCTGTCAAAAAAAATCTAGAATTAAGATATAACGTTAACCGTTCTGTAAGAAACTATTTACATGAAGAGGGTTTTATGGACATCGAAACACCTTTTTTAATTAAGTCTACGCCAGAAGGTGCACGTGACTTTGTGGTTCCATCCCGCATGAACCCAGGTCAATTTTATGCGCTACCGCAATCGCCACAAACCTTTAAGCAACTATTAATGGTAAGTGGTTACGACCGTTACTACCAAATTGTAAAATGTTTTAGAGACGAAGATTTAAGAGCGGACAGACAACCAGAATTTACACAGATAGATTGTGAAATGGCATTTGTAGAGCAAGAAGATATTTTACAAATGTTTGAAAACTTAATTAGACGCGTTTTCAAAGACGTAAAAAATATTGATTACACAGACGCCATCGAAAGAATGACTTGGGAAGACGCGATGTGGCAGTTTGGTAATGACAAACCAGATATTAGATTTGGTATGAAAATTGCCAACTTAAAATCAGCGTTTTTAAAAGGCGGTAAACTTGAAGCCACTGGCGAATTAATTAATGGTGCAGGATTTGGCGTATTTGACAATGCAGAAACTGTTTTAGCCATAGCTGCGCCTGGTTGTAGCGAATATACTCGCAAACAAACCGACGAGCTAACCGAGTGGGTTAAACGCCCGCAAATTGGTATGCAAGGCCTTGTATACATCAAGTGTAACCTCGATGGCACTTATAAAAGCAGTGTCGATAAATTTTACACCGAAGACAAATTAAAAGCCATTGCAGACGCTGCAGGTGCTAAAGCAGGAGACCTTGTTTTAATACTTGCTGGTAAAGAAGAAAGAACCCGTAAAGCAACATCAGAATTAAGGCTTGAGATGGGTAAAAAATTAGGCTTCAGAAAAGACGATGAATTTAAATTGTTATGGGTACTAGATTTCCCATTATTTGAATACGCCGAAGAAGAAAATAGATGGGTTGCTAGACACCATCCGTTTACATCACCAAAGCCTGATCATATCAGTGTTATGATCAACAATAGTCCAGTTATTGAAAACGCAGATAAATATTTAGAACACCCGTATGCTACCATCAAAGCCAATGCCTATGACATGGTATTAAACGGCAATGAAATTGGTGGTGGTTCTATCAGAATTTACCAGCGTGCGCTACAAGAAAAAATGTTTGATGCACTTGGCATGACTACCGAAGAAGCCCTTCACAAGTTTGGCTTTTTACTAGGCGCTTTCGAATACGGCGCACCTCCACATGGTGGACTTGCCTTTGGTTTTGACCGTTTGTGTTCTATCCTTGGAGGATCAGAAAGCATTAGAGACTTTATCGCATTCCCTAAAAACAATGCTGGTAGAGACGTGATGCTTGACGCACCTAGCACCATCGATGATAAACAATTTGTTGAGCTTCAAATAAAATTAAATCTTACAGATAAAGCCTAAAACAAAAGTATGAAGCAGGTACAAATTTTTAAAGTGCTCACTTACTTGTTAATACCCATTGCGCTATTATTTGGCTTTATGGCATTATTAGTATTACCCACCGCACTTGTAAATCCTGCACTCCTACTTGTGGTATTTATATTTTCTTGTATTGCTATTTACACTTTTTCAAGCCTACGTTTTGTAACAACGGCTATCAATAAAGCCAAAAACTGTAACCCAAGTTTAAAAGATTGGATTAAAATAAATGGATACATTAGTGTAGCTTCTGCATTTATGTTTTTATTAAACAGCATTGGTATTTTAATGTTACGCCCCATTGAGTTTAATGACTTTGTTACCAAAGCCATGGAAACACAGGCTAGTTTACCTCCAAGCATTACACCTGCTTTTGTTGGACAAATGCTCAAGTATACGGCTATTTTTATGCTTATCACAAGCACGATCATACTTGTTCATACCAGAATTCAATTTGTATTTTTAAAAGCTTATAGCTACGTATTTGAAAGTGAATAACCATACGCCCCTTGCCGAAAGAATGCGGCCGAGTAAACTAGAAGACCTAGTTGGCCAAGAACACTTAACAGGTAAGGGAAGTATTTTAAACACAAGTATAGCAAAGGGTCATATTCCTTCCATGATTTTATTGGGTCCTCCAGGTGTTGGCAAAACAACCATTGCCAATATTATTGCGCACCAACTCAATGCTCCTTACTTTCAACTTAGTGCTATTAGTAGTGGCGTTAAAGAAGTTAGAGAAGTAATTGAACAGGCAAAAGATCAAGCAGGCGCCGTACTTTTTATTGATGAGATACACCGTTTTAATAAAGGACAACAAGATGCACTTTTAGCAGCTGTAGAAAAAGGTATTATAACACTCATTGGTGCCACTACCGAAAATCCTTCTTTTGAAGTAAACAACGCCTTATTAAGTAGATGCCAAGTTTTTGTTTTAAAACAATTGCAGGAAGCCGACCTGCAAACACTCATTAGTGAGGTTATACAAAAAGACAGCTACTTATCTACCCTATCCATTCAACTACAAGAAACCGCTGCACTTTTTAAAATTGCCGGTGGTGATGCTAGAAAACTACTCAACCTATTAGAGCTTGTTGTTCAAACATATGCAGGCGAAGATGCTATTGTCATTACGGATAAAGCAGTAATGCAAGTAGCACAACAAAAATTAGCTATTTATGACAAGGGCGGCGAGCAGCATTACGATATTATTTCTGCCTTTATTAAAAGCATGCGTGGTAGTGATCCAAATGCAGCCGTATATTGGCTTGCACGCATGATTGAAGGTGGTGAAGATGTAAAATTTATTGCTAGGCGCATGCTCATTTTTGCAAGTGAAGACATTGGAAATGCAAATCCAAATGCACTATTACTAGCCAACAATACTTTTGATGCGGTTAGTAAAATAGGATACCCCGAGTCGCGCATTATATTATCGCAGTGCGCCACCTATTTAGCCACTTCTCCAAAAAGCAACGCATCCTATGTAGCCATCAATGATGCACTTGCACTTGTTGCTAAAACAGGTGACTTACCGGTTCCGCTGCATTTACGCAACGCGCCCACCAAACTCATGAAGCAAATGGATTATGGTAAAGATTATAAGTACGCTCACTTAGGCGAAAATAATTTTGTGGACCTTGAGTTTTTTCCAGAAGCCATTAAAGGAACAACGCTATACACCCCAGGCAATAATGCTAGAGAAAATGAAATCAGAAGTTTTCTAGTGCAGCGCTGGAAAAAGAAATACGGGTATTAATTATTTTTTTGCGGTACCATTCGGCCAGACGTTCCTCTATCACCACCTTCGTGGTATTCGGCATCTTCATTTACATCCCATAAATTATACAACTCTTTGCCAGCAATAATATTTTTTGCGGCAAGCATAGCTGTCATCATGGAGTGGTCTTGGTTATTGTATTTGTGCATACCATTACGGCCCACTAAGTATAGTCCAGGATAGTTTGCTAAAGCATCTCTTACACTATCTACTCTTGCTTTGTAAAACTGATCGTAAACTGGATATGCTTTAGGTTGTCTTACTACGTATCCATCCACTACAGCCGATGCTTTTGTAAGACCAATTTTTTCTATTTCTTGTTTGCCAAGTGCAATTAAATCGGCGTCGGAACTTGTCCATAAACCATCTCCTTCAAAGCAAAAATATTCGAGACCATAACAAGCCATGCTTGGATCAGGCACCATATAAGGGCTCCATGATTTAAAGTTTTGAACCCTGCCCACTTTTACTTTAGGGTCATGGATATAAATCCAGTTGTCAGAAAAAGCATCCTCGTCTTTACAAATAAGTACCACCGTTAAAAAATCACGATAACCAAGCGCAGCAGCGTTTGCAGCCACAGTTGCGGGGAACGCAGGAAGTACGTTTGCCACTAATTCACGCATAGGTGCCGATGATAGCACATAATCAAAACCAGTAACATTGCCCTGACTTGTTGTTTGTACCGTCCAAGAATTTTGAGTGTATTCAATTTTTTGTACCCCACAATTCATATGTAGTGAAACACCCATTGCCTTGCTTTTTTCGGCGCAGGCTTCCCACATCATACCAGGCCCCTGCTTAGGATACCTAAATGAATCGATGAGTGTTTTAATCACCTTGTCTTTGTCAGTTGCTTTTTTATTAGGCTTAAAAAGCGCATTAAAAATGGCACTACTTAAAGAAAGTCCTTTAATACGCTGTGCCGCCCAATCAGCGCTGATTTCGTTACAAGGAATGCCCCATACTTTTTCGGTATAGGTTTTAAAGAAAATATTAAAAAGTCTTTGGCCAAATTGATTGGTTACCCACTCTTCAAAATTGGTTGGATTTTTTACAGGAAATACTTTTGCTTTTAAATAACTCAACACACACAAAGCACTTTCAAAAATGCCTAATTTCCGAAGGGCCTCAAAAGCAACAAGTGGATAAGAGAAAAAATGATTGTTGTAATAAATGCGTGAACTTCTTGGACGCTCTAACATTTCATCCCCTAATATTTCGGTCCAAAAATCTTCCACCTCTTTAGATTTTGAAAAAAATCGGTGTCCACCAATATCAAAATGATAGCCATTATAAGACTCGGTTCTTGAAATACCACCCACATACTGCGGATCTTTTTCAAAAACAACCACTTCTTGATTGCCTTTTGCAAGTAAGTAAGCGGCTGTTAAACCAGCTGGACCAGCTCCAATAATTGCGACTCTTTTTGACATAGATATAGGGGTTATCGGTGTAAGATGGCAAAGGTGCTAAATTAATATGGATCTACCGCTATTTTTGGGCTTCAATTTATACTTATCTTTCCTCTAAATACGCGCTACATGAATTCGTTTACCTGGACCCTAGAAACCTTTGAGAACCTTACCAATAAGCAGTTGTATGCGATACTAAAACTTCGCTGCGAAGTGTTTATTGTAGAGCAGGCCTGCAACTATCAAGACATTGATGGTAAAGACCTTAAAAGCTTTCATTTGTGTGGCTGGGACGGCGATCAATTGGTTGCCTATGCCAGGCTTTTACCTGCAGGGGTTTCATTTGATGAAGTTTCTATTGGACGTGTATTAAGTTCGCCAGCCTACCGTAGGCAAGGTGCAGGCATTGGTCTGATGCAAAACGCCATAGCTTTTTGCTATGAAAAATTTGGGAAACAGCCCATCCGGATTGGTGCTCAATTATACCTTCAAAAATTTTATAGCAGCTTTGGTTTTATCAAAGATTCAGACATGTACCTAGAAGACGACATTGAGCATATCGAAATGATCTTACCGTAATTCTTCTTTTACAAAACGGGCTGTATGACTTTCTTTGCAGTTCACCATTTGCTCAGGCGTGCCTTCAAATAAAATAGTACCACCTCCATCTCCACCCTCTGGACCTAAGTCAATGATATGATCGGCCACTTTTATAACATCCAAATTGTGCTCAATCACAAGTACCGAATTACCTCTGTCCACGAGTTTATTAAGCACATCTATGAGATGTTGAATATCCTGAAAATGAAGCCCTGTAGTAGGTTCATCTAAAATGTAAAAAGTTTTACCCGTATCTTTTTTACCCAGCTCGGTAGATAGTTTAACGCGCTGCGCTTCACCCCCACTAAGCGTTACCGCCGATTGCCCCAAAGTGATGTAACCAAGTCCCACATCTTGTAATACTTTTATTTTTCGGAAAATAAAAGGCACAGGCTGGAAAAACTCACAAGCTTCATCTACCGTCATGTCTAAAACATCACTAATTGATTTTCCTTTATATCTAATCTCTAATGTTTCACGGTTGTAACGTTTACCATTACATTTTTCACAATGGACATACACGTCTGGTAAAAAATTCATTTCAATCACGCGCATACCACCACCCTCACAAATTTCACAACGTCCACCTTTCACATTAAATGAAAAACGGCCTGCGGTATAACCTCTTATTTTTGATTCTGCAACAGCTGCAAATAAGGTTCTGATTTCGGTAAAGAATCCACAATAGGTAGCCGGATTACTCCTTGGTGTCCTACCAATAGGCGATTGATCTATTTCAATTACTTTATCGATATGCTCTAGTCCTTTAATCGATTTAAATGGCATCGGTAGTTGCTTACTATCATAACAATGCCTTGATAGCAATGGATATAAAGTTTCATTGATAAGCGTTGATTTTCCACTTCCACTCACACCGCTTACCACAATTAACTTTCCCAGCGGAAAGGTCACAGAAACCTTTTTTAAATTATTGCCTGTAGCTTCCTTTAAAACAATGCTATGCCCATTGCCCGTTCGGCGCTCTGTTGGGACCGCTATTTTTTTCTTACCATTCAAATATTGTGCGGTATCAGAATTAGAAAGAAGCACCTCTTGTGGTGTACCCGCTGCTACTATTTGACCACCATGTTTACCCGCACGTGGACCAATGTCTACTAGATAATCAGCGGCCAGCATAATGTCTTTATCGTGCTCCACCACTAAAATACTATTACCAATATCGCGCAGGTTTTGTAGCGCTTTTATAAGCTGCATATTATCACGCTGATGTAATCCAATAGAAGGCTCATCTAAAATATAGGTGATACCCTGTAATTGTGATCCAATTTGCGTGGCCAATCTAATTCGTTGAGACTCGCCTCCACTCAGTGTTTTAGAAGGCCTATTAAGTGATAAATACGTAAGTCCAACATCGAGTAAAAAACCTACACGCTCTCTAATTTCTTTTAAAATATCTTTTGCAATGGCATTGTCTTTTTTAGAGAGATGATTTTCTATACCTTCAAACCAATTGAGCAGTTTGTCTAAATTTAAATCACTAATCTCTGCAATATTTTTACCAGCCACCTTAAACCACAAGCTTTCTTTTTTTAACCTAGCGCCTTCACAACTTGGACAGTGCTTTAACTCCATAAACTGTTCTACCCATTCACGGAGCGCCTCTGTTATGCCTGTTCCGGTAAACCAACGTTTTAGCATTGGCACAACACCTTCAAAAACACCTTCATAAGCACTAACAACCGTCGTTTCATCCATATCAAATGTAGATTCGGATGGACCATCAGGGGTGCCGTACAGTAATAAATTAATAGATTGTTCAGATAAACTACTTATGGGTTTATCAAGGCTTATTTTATGCTTTTTCGCAAGCACTTCTACTTGCTTGAATAAATAGGCTTCACGCTGCACACCAAGAGGTGCAATGCCGCCTTCCTTTATACTTAAACTCCTATCCGGAATAATTTGTTCCAACGAAATTGAGAACACATTACCAAGCCCCTTACAAGTAGGACATGCTCCATAGGGCGAATTAAATGAGAAGGCATTGGGTGATGGCGTTTCATAGCTAAGACCCGTTTCTTCACACATGAGTTGCTTTGCATACTGCACTACTTTATTTGATTCATGCACCATCAAAAACAAAAGTTCTTTTCCAAGTTTTAATGTTTGCTGTACACTTTGCGAAAGCCTTACTTTGCTATCCGGTGTAACTTGCAAACGATCTACTACCAATTCTATATCATGAATTTTGTAACGGTCTACTTGCAATTTTGGCGCTAGATCTACAATGTCTCCGTCTATTCGAACTTTTAAAAACCCTTTTTTTCTTACCTCCTCAAAAAGTTCTCGATAATGACCTTTTCTACCTCTAACAAGCGGCGCTAATAATACAATTTTTTTGTTAGCATATTTTTCGGTGATGGAAGCAACAATTTCTTCTTCGGTAAACTTCACCATTTTTTTACCCGTGTTATAACTATAGGCTTCTCCAATACGGGCATATAATAATCTCAAGAAATCGTATACTTCTGTTACGGTTCCAACTGTTGATCTTGGATTTTTATTGGTGGTTTTTTGTTCTATAGAAATAACTGGTGAAAGCCCTGTAATTTTATCAACGTCGGGTCTTTCCATATCTCCCATAAATTGTCTGGCATAAGCACCAAAACTTTCCATGTACCTGCGCTGACCTTCGTTATAAATGGTATCAAAAGCCAGGGATGATTTTCCGCTTCCACTTACCCCCGTAAATACCACTAATTTATTTTTAGGTACACTGATATCAATATTTTTCAGATTGTGTTCTCTTGCGCCAAAAACTTCGATGTTTTCGGTATGAATACTAGAACTTATTGCGTTAGCGGATTTCTTTGCCATAGTAGAATGTAAATATAATAACAACGAAGGGCTTGAATGGTTGAAAACATACAAATGTTAGTAGATATTAGACAAAGTTTTTTTGGGCGCTGCAATTTTCTGGCTTAATTTTACAGTAGTTCTTAAAAAATCTTATCCAGAAAGGCAGAGGGAATGGCCCATTGATGCCTTGGCAACCCATAACATTCGCAGTGATATGAAGGTGCCAAATCCGTCCATCACATAATATATATGTGCATGGAAAGATAAGTCAGCGACGTTTGATTTTTTGCCTTTGGCTATTAATATTTCAAGCTCACCTGACTATATCTGGTGAGCTTTTTTATTTTTAGTACCTAAGAAAAAAGAAAAAATGGATCATCAAAAAGTTTTAAAAATTGGATTGTTTGGGTTTGGCGTAGTGGGTGAAGGGCTTTACAAAGTATTGCAACAAACGCCATCGCTAAAAGCAAATATTGTTAAGGTTTGTATTAAAAACGTTGACAAAAAAAGAAATGCCCAAGCGGAACTGTTTACCACCCAAAAAAACGATCTATTATTAGATCCAAATATCAACGTAATCGTAGAAGTAATTGATGATTCGGTAGCGGCATTTGATATTGTTTCGACGGCACTTTTACAAGGCAAAGCGGTTGTAAGTGCTAGTAAAAAAATGATTGCTGATAACCTGCCTGCTTTACTAGCGCTACAACAAAAAACAGGACTTTCCTTCTTATATGAAGCAGCCGTTTGCGCATCTATTCCCGTCATCAGAAACCTAGAAGAATATTATGACAATGACCTTTTGCACTCTATTAAAGCCATTGTAAACGGGTCTACTAATTTTATTTTAACTAAGATGTTTGAAGACAAATTAAGTTTTCAAGCAGCACTGATACTAGCTCAACAATTAGGTTTTGCAGAAAGTAACCCAAAATTAGACGTAGAAGGTTATGACGCACTTAATAAATGGACCGTTTTGCTAGCGCATGCGTATGGTATTGTTGAAAAACCAGAAAACATATTGTTTAGCGGCATTCAAAATATTCAATTAAGCGACGCTGCTGTGGCGCAAGAAAAAAAGCTTGATATAAAACTCATCGCACAAGCTAAAAAATTATCGAATGGAAAAGTGGCCGCATTTGTACTTCCACAACTTATAAGTCAAGCAGAACCCCTTTCATTTGTTAAAAACGAATACAATGGCGTTGTGATAGAGAGCGGATTTGCAGATAAACAATTCTTTTATGGAAAGGGGGCAGGAAGCTTCCCTACAGCATCGGCTGTATTAAGTGATATTTCGGCACTACGTTACAATTACTGTTACGAGTATAAGAAATTATACCAGCAGGCTCCGCACGAATT
>JACCEA010400596.1_pt1 | contig 14377 bp, 12 predicted proteins | sample 7449851 | NCBI WGS metagenome assembly JACCEA01 (sample SAMN15323453, study PRJNA562643) | freshwater metagenome | isolation source: river surface water | place: USA:Blue River Watershed | collected 2017-08-18 | reverse complement strand
TTGGTTTTGGAGAATACCAACAGTGGCCCCATTGCAGATCAATTGATTGTGGGTGCAGTGGACGCAATCTTTACCATGACGGGGATTGACTCACCTGATAATGGACTAACAGTCAGAGTCAAACAAAACAAAACCGCGCGCGCGATTACACTTCTTTCAAATTACTATAAAGAATTTGTGAGGAACTATATTGCAAAAGACATTGGTTTGTGTCGTCAATACATCGTAGCGACTCGGTGTAATTTTAGTTTCCGAACAGTGATTTCTTCCGGAACAAAACCGGGTAAGTATAATCACATCATTATTCCGTGGGATATTGCATGTACTCTGTTTAGATTACATTTGGTCAATAAACTGTTTAAACGAGGTTACACTCAGAATGAAGCTCTAGCGTTTATTGATCAAAACTGCAGACATTACAATCTGTTCATGGATCAGCTTCTTACGGAGCTTATTGAGGAGTCACCTGAGAAAGGTATTCCTTGCATCTTCCTTCGTAACCCAACGATGCCGCGTGCATCAATTCAGAAGATGTTGATCGCTGGGTTTAAAAGAGATCCGGATGATCCAACAACTGAATTCCCTATTCTTTCCGTCAAAGGCCCAAATGCCGACTTCGACGGTAAACATCATTGCCGTCGATTAACTAGGTAAATTAATAAATTTATAAATCAAAAGTGGTGTTTTGATTTATTTAACTAAGAGAAACAATATGGAGGAATGGAAAAGAGTAGATTGTTTTAGACGGCTTGAGGTTTCTAAAAAGTGCTTCAAACCAAATCAGCAAAAGCAATGAGTGAGGTTACAGGGATACTTGCTCGCACCATTAGCTATAACGCTTTTGAAAGAAAAGAAAAAACTTTGACAGGTTTTTTTGTTTTATGAAGATAAATAGCTTACACCACCTAGTTTTCTAGAAATTATTTATCTATTTACCTAGTTATTTAAACTTTTCTAACTGCTGGAAACCCCTAAAGCTGCTTCACCACTGCGAGTCGAAAGACAAAGCCATGGTTTGAAAACGACACGGATGATAACAATGGGCAACCGTAGAGTCTAAGACTCTCTATAGCAGCGAAGCTCCTAAACACGTCCTGTGCATGGAGAACGTTCAACGACCATCGAAAAGCATTCCTAGGAATGAACTGAGTAGAGTAAGGTGCAAGCGCACTCAAACGGAAAGTACTCTAGTTAATAGAGTAAAGATATGGTCTCACCCGGTAGGAAACTGTCGGAGTCACTGACTGGAATCAGTGACAACTGGAAGTAGCGAACCAGTAGTGCTTGTAAAAAAAAAAGCACGATAAAAACACACTTTTGTGTGAACAATGTAAGTGGATGAGCTCAGCGGGTACTTGGCTCTTGATAAGAAGGTGTCGGATGGTTTTGAATACTTGGCTCCTCATCAGTCAGCAATGGATCTTTCTAACCCCGGAGAGGTGACTGAGAATAATGGATGGCCAGCACCTGTGGTTATTACTGTGTCAAACTGGTACCATTCAGAAGTAGTAGTTGATCCAGTAAAACAGGAGGCAATGAGAAAGTATTTAATGTAGGAGGGAAAATGGCAATAGTTAGAGTTGGTACCTCAAACGAGTTTAATGCGGGTGTATATGGCGCCACGCATGAGAACACGTTGGGTTTCCTAAGAGGGCAAATGGAGAGCCTTCAAAACGTCTCTTCAAACTTTTCTAATCATCTTAAAGGGTTTGTTGAAAAAGCTAAAGACGCTTACAGTTCTTTTCTAGACAGTGACTTGCTTCGTCGATCCAAGGCTGCGCTTGATAGATTTGGCAGTGTCTTTCAAGAAAACAACATTCGTTGGCTAAGAAACGAAAGAGAGATTCAGCAAGCTCCACCTGCCATGATTCCTTTTGTTATGGCAAACCCAGTTATTCGTAATCTGTTTCAAGAACAGAGATGCGAGGGTTACGGAGATGCTTATGTTGATAATGAGCCTGGTCTTGTATGTAACGATCACACTCACTATCAACTTGCAATGAGTGGGATTGTTCAAGAAGACAATGATGGTGTAATGAAATACACTATCTGGGACAATGGAGAAACTCCTCTTAGCACTGAAGAAAAAGTGGCTGTTGCCTCAACCTGGGATATGGTTGAGCTAATGGTGGCTCAAGCTAAAAAAGATCCCACTTCTCAAAAGGGTGGTCGGTTGTAACAAACATAAAGTAAATAAATCCAGCTACCTTAAATAGTGTAGCTGGATTTATTATTTTTTTTTTTAATTAAAAGACCATGGCAAACTTTATTCCCGCACCTACGCTAGATGAGACAGGTTGGGCTACTGCACCAACCGATAAAGCTGATGCACTTCTTTCTGATGCGTTTGAATCTAATGCGTCTCAAACCTATCTTTATAAAGGTAGAATAACAAGTATTCAAAAGATCATAGAGCAATCAGCTAACGACATGATTGCCTTGGTTAATAATTTAAAAAATGCTTTAGAAGTTTATTTGAATCGTTACTATCTTAATAGTTCGGTAGAAGTAAGTTATAAGGCTGACGCTAAAGACGAATCAAATATTACCATTACCATATACTGTATAGTAACAGAACAAGATAACACACAGTACAGTTTAGGTAGACTCTTAGAAGTAGCAGACTCTAAGATCACTAAGATTATGCGAATTAATAATGGCTAAGGAGTAAAGTAAAATGACAGGCAGTCCGACTATTGTTAAAGACGTTGCTGAGTTTAAAAAACGCTTTGATCAGATTGGTGATGTTTCACTAAAGGAAGATATTTTTGTAAACGTGTTTCTTCCTGTCTTTAGTGGTGAAGACTCTCTTTATGGTGTAACACTTAAAGATTGGACTGAACGCTTTGGTGCGTTTACCAGCGTCAATATTGTTGACAATACTGGTAATGTTCTTTTCACTGTCCCACCATTCATGGACAATGAAGTTCTTCGTCCTCGTAAAGAAGGTGAGGAACGAATCATCGATATTGTTGAAGGCGCACGGATGCGATCGATGATTCACCCTGTTCAAGGTGAGAATTTCATTCGGTCAAAACTGGATGAAACCGTTAATCGTCTCACCATTAAGGAATCCGCTAAAGAACATATCGCTGTTTGGAATTCTATCTTTGCACGATACAATAAACCTCTTCCATTTCCAGAAGAAAAAACTCAGGTAAATTCTGGAAACTCACTGGAAAGCCTTCCCGTTCTAGGATATGATCCGCTATAAAGAAATTAAAATGGCCTGTGTTTCAGATATTCATTTGGGACACAGGTCAAATAAAACAATAGATATTGTCAGGAGACTTAGAGAAGCCTTTCCTGATAACGCCGAAACTGGTGAGCTTGATATAATCTTTATTGCAGGAGATGTTTTTGATAGCTTACTTAACTTAGACGATAATCCACATATTGCTGAAATTGATTACTGGATTTCTAATCTTCTTAACATTTGTGCAAATAGAAACATCCTAATTCGTGTTTTAAAAGGAACTCCGTCTCACGATTGGGATCAATCACAGCGTTTCGAGATTATAAAACAAATTGGAAATATTCCGTGTAATCTGAAATATGTAGATAATCTTGAAATTGAATATATTAGTGAATTGGATATTAACGTACTTTATATCCCAGATGAGTTAGAGAGTACATCTGAAAAAACACTTAGTAGAGTTAAAACACTAATTAAATCAAAGGGACTGGAAAAAGTCGACTATGCAATTATGCATGGTCAATTTGAATATCAGTTACCAGAATTTGTAAAAGCTCAAAAACACGATTCTAAAGCATATCTTGATTTGGTTAATGGACTAATTTTTATTGGTCACGTACACAAGTCTTCGCAATACGGTAGAATTATTGCTCAAGGTTCTTTTGACAGACTCAGTCATGGAGAAGAAGATCCTAAAGGACACATGCGCGCTACGCGTAAAACAGACGGCACCCACGATATTGTTTTTATAGAGAATAAAAAAGCAAAAAAATATATTACAATATCGTGTCTTTATTTACCAATTGAAGATGCAATTTCAAAAATAGAACGTGTCGTGGCTGAATTGCCCAGCGATTCATTTGTAAGATTGGAGCTTAATAAGGATCATCCTCTAACATCCAATATGGACGTTTTGGTTAAGATGTTTCCTTTATTTAATTGGTCAAAACTTATTCGAGAGGAAGAAGAGGTTTTTGAAGAGTTAGAGGTGGTGGAAGAAACCTTTACTGCAATTACTCTGACTTCTGAAAACATCCCTAATCTATTGTTAAATCGGTTAAGTACAAAAATATCACCGGAACTAATAGGGTTAGGAGAATCCATTCTTAAAGAATGTCTTTAAAAGAAAGCAACTATGAGCTTTGCTTTACTTAATAGAACAATAGGTCAGTTTCAAATTTCAATTGCTACAAGCTTAGCAATTGAATCAGCATTAGGTGTTCATCCAGACATTAGTGTTCCTAATGTACCTATTGAAAGTTATAATGCTCTTTACATTAATGTAAGGACTCTCGTTCGTAACTTTATTGGAGCTGTTGAAAAAGATGCTTTAAACAGTATTCATCCAAATGAAGTAATGGACTTTGTATCTCATGAAATGAGTGAGATCACTGATGTCATAAAGACAAATGTAAACAAACACATTGATGTTGTTTTTTACTTTTCTGAATATAAAGATCTTTCTTTTAAATACCCGTATTCTTTTTTAAGAGTTAATTCTACAGATAAACAAACACAGCTTGCAAAATATCTACAAGCTGTGTTTTTAGAACTTTTAAAAAGACACACCAAACCCGATGCTGAAATAAAGATTCACGTCTACCCACTTAAGCTTAGTGTGGCAGGCGCACCAAGAGCGCTGATAATTTCTCATTATCCTTATGATCTATTGAGCTATTACCAGTTTGAGAAATTGTCTTTGTTGGAATCTCATACGGGTCAAATAAAAGAAAGATCAAAATGGTATACGAAGTATTATCAAGGAAAGGATCTTTTTAGAATTCCATTCAGAGAAGATCTTCTTCAAGTCTTCGGTGATGCTGAGTTATTTAAACCTTTTCCAAAAGCAAATAGAGATGAACTTGTCGAGATTGCTGAGAAACGTAGTTGGACCAGTGTCACGACTCGCGATAAAATAAAAAATGATATTAATTTGATTAAAGATCCTTTTTTTAAGAAAGTGTTAAAAGAGATCCTGATCTAAAAATATCGCACCAATTAAACATATAGAGATACCACACTTTAAAGAAAGATAACCGCCATGTCTGATTTTCGTCCTAAGATTGTTAAGAACGCTGTTGAAATTGCTAAGTTGGAATTGACGGCACCGTGTCCCACGGCACCTGGAAAACGTTCGCGTCTTATTTGGAAACTCACTACCGCTAAAAACGGCATGAATCCTAAGATCGTTGTTTACACCAATGATCCTAACGAAGCTAACGAGCGTCACCGCGGCCAGATTACTGCAAACCTGGACCTCCCGGTTTTTTACACGGTTCTGCAAATGCTGTACAAGCTTGCTGATACGCCTGAAGATGTGGCAATTGAACCAATTGTTTTGCAAAATAGTAATTATACTTTCCCAGGTGGAAAGCGTTCTGCTGAACCTTCTCTTGTTACTGAGCTTCGGATTGGTCGCGACAAAAGTGGTGTTTGTTGGATTTCGATTATTGATGCTACTAACAGTAATCGACCCAAGATTAAGTTTGAATTCATGCCTACGGGGTTCCATAAGTTTGTAAACCGCGCAGGTGAAGAACTTCCTAAGGGTGTTGTTTCTTCTGCTATGGTAAAGGGTCAGATCCGGATCTTGGAACAAATGTTGGTTCATGTGTCAGCAATGTCGTTTGATCCTAATTACGATCCTAAGGCAGAACAGTCTCAAGGCGGGAATGGTGGTGGCTTCCGCAACCAAGGCGGTTACCAAAGTAAGCAAAATGATAGTTCCTCTAAAGGTGACTTTGATGAAGACTTCTAATTACTAAATATAAATAAACATACCTAGCCTTTTTGTAAGGGCTAGGTATGTTTACGCATTGCATTTTTGTACAAACACATATTACCTTATTGAGCAGTATATCAGTAGATATCTTTAAAACAAATAAGAAAGAAGAACAATGCTATTCGATATAGTCAAGAAAGAGCTTACAGGGGAACCTGTGGTTGGTGTAATGAGTCACAATGGAGAAACCCTTGAATGGGCGGTAACCATGTTTCGAAAAAGCACCGGTCCGGTTCAAGATGAAAGTTTGGGGGGAAAGAAAACCATTGACTTTGAAAAGGTCCTCTCCCACATTAACGGGTATTGGAAGTTTCAATCACCTCAAAAGCAAACTGAGATCTTTGGTATTTACAAAGAGATCAGAGCTTTCTTTGACGAACCGTATTGGGAAAATAACATTAGTACCCTTTACGAGCTTGTTAAAAGACTTTACGTGTATCACGACATTAAAGACATTCATCAGTGGATGATTTATCATGATAGAGGAATTAGTCGTCCAGAGTATCTTCGCGAAGAGTTTGTAAGGTATTCTGGTTACACGTGTGAAACAGCGGAAAAGACTTACACACGTAGTGATTACATGTGGCTACTTGCTCTAGCCATTGGTGTGCGTGCAATGATTCCGGTTTGGGGAGAGTACATTGCACGTAATAAAGGTGAAGTGCGTAATTTGTTTAAGGAATACCACGCACTTAGACTACTTAACCAAGCGAGTATCTCACACTCAATTCCGTATGAGCGGCTTAAAGTCTACATTGAACATAATCTTCCACCCACGCTCCCGCCAGGACTCACGCTAAATGCAGGTATCTCAGTTGATGAGTATCCTGTTTGGATGATCTCTGTTTTGCTTATTCGTAAGCTTACAATCATTGATTTAAGTGGTAACGATAAGCGAACAAGTGTGATTGCTGGTCTACACAGCTACATGCTTGAGAAAAACAAGCGTGGACCAGATGCTTCTGGAATGGTTCGTTCTTATAGCAACGCTGGAAACAGTAGTGACCAAGACAATAATCTTTCAGCACTAGAGCGCGGGCCTCGTGTTAAGCAGGTTATTCCAACAGGCTATTTTGTTATGTTGGAAATCCCGTTTAACAATCCAGTTAAAGTCGCTCAACATATCTGTCCCGACATTTCACCAGAACTTGTAATGCTGAGTCTGGAATCTGTTGAAGTACAACGTCAAAATCGCATTAAAGATCCACAAGTTGCAATAGCATCATGGGTTTTAGCATATAACAACACCATTGTTCCAAGATCGCTTCAGTATCTTCCAAGTAATGTAAGAACGCTTAGTGTTGCACTAGCAATTGCTCAAGCGGTATTGTGGCATAAAGGTTATACTGAACTTGCTCCGATTCTTACAGCAATTGAAAGACTGGAAGTTATTGACTACGGTGGTAATGATTCACGGTCCCGTGTAACACGTGAACAAGCCACCATCATCGAGGCGCTGTTCCCGCTTGTTAATGTTGTTGGCAGCTCAAAGCACGCAAGACGTAACAATCGTGTTCTTGACTGTATTGAAAACATTGCAGGCCAGCTCGACGAAACAGTGTGGCAATACAACATCTCACCTAAATTGGTAAACAAAAAGGAACTTTATATCCCGACCAATATTAAGCAACAGCTAGCCGATCTTATCATCAGGCTTAACACCAAACAGTTTTAAATAATGGTTTTAGGAGAGAAAAAATGAATGTTAACAATTTCCCGGTCGCTGCTACAATGGAAAAAATGATTGGTAGCGCTATGAGTAGTCGTGGGGTAGTGGTTCGTTCACTTCGAATGATCGAGACCTCGCCATTCTCAATGGGTCAGTATCGTCGCCCGATGATGGCTAACATCACGCCCGATACGCTCAACTCATTTGCTGCGCGCCTTGATCAGGCAAGCAATGGCAATCAGCAATTCACCATTGCCCCTACGACATTTGCAGGGATTGGTGAAAACATCCTCATTCCCAGTGCCGCACCTGAAGCTCTCATTCAAATCCCAAATGGTTGGGATACCCGTCGTTTTCGTTTCATCATGGAAGTAGAAGTCGGTAGTCGGATTGGTAATAAGCAGGTCGAGATGGTTATCGGTTACACCGACTATAATGGCGCGAGTCGTGCTTCTGGTTCTCTCGATCAAAACATGACCTTCTACATCAATCGAACGTTCTCTGTCACAAGCTATAAGACCAGAACACCCATGGGTGTCCAAGAAGGATATATGTTGGGTGATCGCAGTAATGTGATTGCTGACACGAACTACAGCGGTATCTACAGTGAAGATCGAAAAGAATTCATCCGTCCCACTGACGTTTTTGCCCACATGACGTGCAGTATGATTACGTCGGGTGTCGATAGTCAGATGGTATTTGACGAAAGTCGAGCGGTACTTGCTACTCCGCAAAAAAGTGCTGCAAACAACGTGGTGGGATCGGACTATCTGGCAAAAGTTGTGAATGGTTATCTCAAGGCATCGGATCAATCAGAAATGAATACTGATCCGAGTACCACGATTGACATGGCGCGTCAAAGCGTGCAAGACAATGTCATTGTGGATGACCCGTTCATGCGTGCTATTAGCAAACTCAATGAGTTCAAGACCCGGCATTACTTTACCTGGAAGGAGCTCAATCAGCTTGACCCAGAAATTGATCACAAGACGGAAGTTCTTTTCCTCTCGACCGCAGAGCTGGTAAAAGAAATCAGTCCGGAAGCAGCGGCTGATTGGGGGGTAGCGGACCGTCACACGCAAGTTGCAACCATGATCGGTCACGGTGTTGCTGGTCTCATGATGGATAACGGAATCACTGCGATCAGTTTCTTTACCACCAACGATCAAATCAATGGTGCAGTAAGCAGCTACATTTCGTCTCTCCCCTCGCTGACTGGTGCTGACATGACCCCCCACGCTCGTGCATTTGTCTCACGTTTTGAGATGGAGATTTTCCGAGACGTAACGTTTAACAATAGTGTTCCTTGCAGTATCATCGTCGAAGCTGACTTGGTAAAGGATATTGTTATTCGAATGACGTATTCTGGGGAGCCCGAGAAGCTTTACATCGTTCCGGCTTTTGCTGACTCGCTTCTTACTCCGCTCATTACCAGCAACAGAAACCTTTCTGACTCAATTGCAAACTCGATGCAAAATCTCATCGATACTGCAAGTCAAGTAACACAGCAAAGACCGATTAATTTGACGGATTTTAAAAATCCTTCCATGGATCAGTTCTTTGGTGGACAGATTCAAACGAACAACAATGGTCTGATCTAACTAGGAGAAAAAATAAATGAGTAAAGAAAACGTAATTAATTTCTACTCGCAAATCCTGAAAGTTGCAGGATGTGAAGTAGATGCACAAGGTAATGTGTCTCAGGCAAATCTGATGGATCATCAAGACACTACCCCTGTCGTGATTGATGGAAAGCGTTTGGTTATTCCGACTAAGGAGCAACTGAGTGTGCCTGATTGGTCCAATCGACTGGCATTTCATCCATTGCAAGAAAACATCATGCAGGATGAGTCAGTTGTTTTGGCAAAGTACCGCCAAATCCTCAATCAGCGTATCCAGGGCGTGACTTCACTTCTTTTGATTACGCTGAGCGAAGTTGCTTCGAGTTCTGGGGATACCAAGAAACTCCAGCCCGAGCAATTAGAGTTTCTTACTGCATTTAAGGAAGTGGATGAGAAAACCATCGATGTCCTTGCGCAGCTCATGAAACGAATGCCGCTTGGCTCTGTCACTCATGCTTTTGTTTCCATTTATCTGAAAAAGGGTGGTGTGATTAATGGGAAGAAGTTTTCTCGCACAGCGATCACCACCTTTCCGTTTTACAACGAACTGATTAAGGACCAAAAAGAAGTCTTTGGACTTCCTATCCGAAAGAAAGATAAAGAGAGCTTCAAGAAGATCATGGAGTTCATCTTCCCGGGTATTGGTATTGAAGGAGAATACAATACTGGCACCTTTGTTAAGCAAGCTCCTTTCCTTACGGCACTCATGACTGCTGCTGGAAAACTCATGGATGAACTCAACACAGTTATCAAGTTGTTTGGTAAGTTTGGTAATCTGGAAGCGTTTGTCTTTGATGTTTCCTGGAGTGAGTTCCTAGAGCAAGTTGAGTCTCATGTCAACTCGATTCGGATGATTCCTGCACTTCCGGGGTGTCTGCCTGAGGAACAAACCGAACCAGTTAAGGTTAGCGGGACTAAGCTTGAGATGCCTAAGCCTATCCCTGAAACTCCGGTTCATGAAGTTAAGAAAACTCCTCCTGTGATGCCGGGTTCAATGCAAACACAACAACCAGTTCAGCCTCAGGCACTCGATCCTAACTTTGGGCGATCTGTCCAACCTCTGCAACCGATGAGTCCGTTTAATCGGATGAACCCGCAACAAATACCGCAACAGCCCGGTATTGTTTACACCAGTCGTGGTATTGATCCTGCGTCTGTGATGAATCGTCTGGCAGGCGGTGTTCCCATGGGTCCTCAGGGAAACGCGTTTCAGCGATTTGGTCGTTTCCAACAAAATAACTTTGGAGCGACTGGTCAAGCCCATCCGTTTGGGCAGAACTCTGGATTCGTAGGAGGGGGCGGTCACATTTAACATCTGTGATTGCCTAGTAGAGTAAGGGGAATTTCCCCTTACTCTACTAAACTTATTTAAACCATTTTTCTAGAAGAGAGATGACTTTGCGCCAGCTGACTTAATTCATCGTTACTTGGTACATAGATAACAGAAAGTGTTCTGTCTGGTTCAGCAGGTGATCTAAATCCAGACAATCTAAGTGTGATCCAATGCTTAAATGTGGGTATGTTAAGGGCATTTAACAGCGCATAAAAACTATACTCGTATCGATAAGCAAGCATTGGATCAACACTTACCATAGTAGTCTTACCACTATTTCGAAGAACACTCCAATGGTCTTCCAGTACATTACGAAAACTAGGATCATAATAGATACTGGGACCTGTATCAATCGCAAGACTGTTGACACTCATTGATGATTCCTTATTTTTTTAACAATATATCATTAACTGGAGAGAAGCATTTCAGATAATTTAAAATAAAATACAAGAAAGTATTTTAAACAATAAAGCAGGAGTGAAGATAATGGCGTTTAAAAATGAACTGTGTGCAGAACTCACAGGCGTGATGTCGATTAATCCGTGGGTTCAGGTAACGTCAGCCTCTCGTTTGGCCATGGACTACAGTCACATTAGTCAAGCATTGGTTATTAGCGGTGTTGAACCGCAACAATGTTTTACTGGAATGGCAAGGGAGTTTGGTAAATACACGTTTAGTGTTAAAGCAAATGATGATATCGAAATCATCCGGATCATTCCTCGCTATCAACGCACCGCAGGTGTTGATAGCATCGACAAAAATCCCCAATTGACTGTTATTTATCAGATAACTGAAACCAGACAAATTGGTGTAATGGAAATTACTGATTGGTGTTCCTACCATCAGTCGTTTGGGTTTAAGTATAAAAAGAATAAAGAAAACATTAATCGCCTTAAACTGGGAGCAGCTATTCCTAAGGGTACAATCTTTGCTGATTCCCCTGCAGTTAGAAGCGATGGCAATTATGGATTTGGTGTTAATCTCCGAACAGCTTTCATGTCTCTTCCAGGTGTTTCTGAGGATGGTTTCATCATTACTCGAAAAGCACTTGAGAAGCTTAAATTCAAAACTTATCACAAGCGTGTGATTAAGTATGGCAACACCTGGTTTCCGCTAAACATTTATGGGAATGCAGAAAATCCTAAAGTGTTTCCTGAAATAGGTGAGACTGTTCGTGAAGATGGACTTCTTATGGCGCTGCGCAGTTTTGATCCGCTCATGGCTCCTTGTGAACAATCCATCGAAGCTCTTATGTCGCCAAACTATGTCTTTGATAAGTTTGTGTACGTTCCGCCTGGTGGTAAGGTGGTCGACATTAAAGTCTACAGTGACCGGCGTCATAACCCAGTTGAAATTGGTCCAATGGATCACGTTGTTTCTAAGTACTGTGAACAACTGCGTAAATATTACAAAACGATCGTAGAAGTTTATAAGAAGTTGAAACAAGAGCGAGGAGAATCACTCTCATTGACCCCTGCATTTCAAACACTGGTAAAGCGTGCCCTCATTATTACAGACAATGAGGATAGTCCTATCCAGTTTAATTACCACAGTGATAAACTGGATAGGTGGCGAATTGAAATCATTGTAGAAGTAGAAGTCACGCCTAATCTTGGTTTTAAGCTGTCCGGTATTTCTGGCGATAAAGGTGTTATCTGCACCATTGTTGATGATGAAAATGAAATGCCGGTTGACGCAAATGGAAACAGAGCAGAAATTATTGCTTCTGATGCTTCAACTGCCAACCGTGAAAATCCTGGTCGAATGTTTGAACAGTATTTTAATGCAGCAGCACGCGATACTCGAGTGCGACTCATTAACATACTAGGCTTAAATGAAAAGGATATTAGCGTTTCAAATCTAGAAGAGTTGATTAGTCAAAGACAAACGCTTGACATAGCTTTCGATCATCTCCTTGGTTATTACAAAATTGTAATGCCACATATTTACGAAGCAATGATTTCTGGGAGATATAAGAAAAGTAAAGCTTATGCCTTGGCTAGCGTTATTAGTGAAAAAATCTACAACAATCTTCCCGTTAATATTCAAAAACCGTTTGTTCAAATAGTTCAAGAACTTGAAAAAGAATATCCTCAAACTTATGGACCTGTTACATTTGAGTACACTAATGACGAAGGTGTTCGTCAGACAATTACCAGTAAAGAGAAAGTTCGAATTGGTGATGTGTACTTTATGTTGCTAGAGAAAACAGGTGATCAACGAAGCGCTGTTTCAACAGCACCTCTTCAGCAAGCAGGCGTACTTGCACGAATGGGTCCTCATGACAGGTACAGTGTTCCTGTTAGAAGTAATCCTGTTCGTGTGTTGGGTGAAGCAGAGGTGCGTGCTATTGGCGCCGCATGTGGTCCAGAACTTGCCTGTGAGATTGTTGACCGTAATACGTCACACGCCAGTATGGAGGCCATTACCACAAATGTCCTGACTGCCGACGTACCCACTAACATTGAGAACGTAGTAGATCGGCGTAAAGTACCATTGGGTGGTTCTAGACCGCTTCAGCTACTCAATCACATAGGTGAGTGTGCGGGTTGGAAGCTGGTGTATCGTCCTTACAAACGATAATAAAGCTGGGGAGGATAAGCGTCCTCCCCAAAGGAGAAAAAGATGCAAATACATGCTAGAAAAGTATTGAGTTTTCCCACAAATCAACTCTGGTCGATGATTACCGGAGAGTTTGAAATTGTGTTTGATAATGGTGAAGTTGTTAAAACTCATGAAAGAGATTTGATCTATAGTTCTTATTTTTGGGACTTTCATCGTCGACTTTACGCTACACCACTTTTACCAGAACATCTTGTCAGTCGAGTCTTAAATGGTAAACCATTGGGTGCTAAATCCCATTTACAGCTGATTAAACGTATTTATAAAGATGCGTATACCGCACACTCGTCACGTGAGGGTCTCGCCTCCTTGAGGATGACAGAGCCCGCTCTAAGAGACCTTTTGGCTAGGATCATGTATGAAGTAAACAACCTAGCTTATAATGGTCTTTCTACACGTACAGTTGAGTATGTGACTTCAATGGATATTCTCGACTTTGTTGAGATTGTTAGTGACGAGGAAATTGTCAAAGCTGAAACTGAGCTTGTTCCAACGTACAAGGGTGTGGAAGATACGTACAAAGTCGCGGATCGTGTTCTTCGCTCTCCTAAGTATAAAAACAATATGCTTGCAAAAGCTTATTGTGCAGGTGCCGTGAAGGAGGGACAGGTTCATCAAATGGTTACGCCTCGTGGCGGTGTCACTGACCTAGATGGTGAAAACCCAATTATCGTTAAGAGCTCGTTTGTTAATGGTATCTGGAATCTTGCTGAGAGTCTTGTCGAAACCCGTTCAGCGGGTAAGCACTTGGCTTCGGCAAAGGGTGCGATTAGTACCACGGAGTACTTCTCACGCCGTATGCAGTTTGTTGCACAAAAGGTTAAAAATCTTCACTATGGAGATTGTGGTAGCCAGTCATACCTTCACACGCAAATCAAAGAAAGCGAACTTCCTCTTTTTGTCGGAATGAATTATTTTGACGAAACCACTGGAAGCATTAAACCCATTACTAAAGACGATAAACATCTATGCAATAGGCCTATTAAGCTTCGTAGCGTTCTACACTGCGCTCATGAAGATCCTTATGGGGTATGTAGCAAGTGTATGGGCGAGATCGCCTATGCGCTTCCTGAGCGGTCTAATATCGGTCATTTTTGTGAGATCTTTCTAGGTGAACGATTTAACCAAACAGTCCTGTCAACAAAGCACTTGT
>JACCEA011066722.1_pt1 | contig 14379 bp, 22 predicted proteins | sample 7449851 | NCBI WGS metagenome assembly JACCEA01 (sample SAMN15323453, study PRJNA562643) | freshwater metagenome | isolation source: river surface water | place: USA:Blue River Watershed | collected 2017-08-18 | reverse complement strand
GCCCCAGGCGCCGACCAGTGCCGCTGCGCAGGCAAACGCAGTTTGCGCGCCTGAAGGTTTCTTTCTGGAAGCGCGGGCAAGAATCACGATGGAGGGGATTACTCCAAGGGTTCCGATTGTCAGCGCGGCACCGAAAGGCAGCATGGTGAAGTAGGGATTGAGCGTCTCGATCATTTAGCCTCTCCTCGGGTGCGAGGTTGTTCGTGTCTGCCTGAGATAGTAAACCTCTGGAGGCGAACTCGCAAGCGGGGGGGGAGTCTTCCCTCATCCGTGAGTCAGCGTCAGTTTCTGACGCTCGTTTTAGCGACCTGCCGGATCGTTTCAGCGCTGAAGGCTGGCGCCCTGTGCGCTTCGTCGATCATGATCGGGCGGCCGCCAAGGGTTCTCTCCGCCGGACCTTCGATGGTTACCTTGATGCGCTTAAAGCCTCGCGGCAGTCGATCAGCAGGGCGCTTGATGAGTGCGTTCAACGCCCAAGCCTGGCGCCAGATATTGGATCTCTTTGTGTTGGCCATCGTTACTTCCTCAGTTATTCAGAATGAAGGGCCTTGATCAGGTTCAGGCTCTGTATCGCTTGGGCGCCCTTCGCCATATTTGTTGTAAAACTCAACAGCATCCTGCTTTCTTTGGTTTAGCGCAGCGATACCGCCAGCCTTCTCCAGTTCATCGCGGGAGATAGTTACGAAAACCGGTTGAATTTTGCCTTGCAGGCAAATCGATAAAGCGATTGATCCGTCATGGTTATCGAGGCATCCGACGGATGTGATTTCATTGGCGTTCATGGGGCGTCATTTCCCTTGTCGATCAAAGTTGGCTTGTATAGATCACTTGCCTTTTACAAAGGCTGGGATTTTCAGCTACCCGCACATTGCCGTCGCGCTCGACCTCTCGTTCGATGCATGGGTCTGCATTTAGCCGGGGGTTGTTTGCGCCAAGCAGTGTTCCCGCTAGCGCGTCGCGGCTGCATTCTTGGTGAAGCCGAAGCTCAAGCTCTGTTGGCTCAGTAAACGCAGGCCAGCGGCCGTCCTCGCCAAAGAAAAACTCGAAGCCCGAGTGTGCGATGAAGTAAATGCTGTTCCCTTCACCGTCATGGCTTTTGTAGAACCGGTGATTAGGGTCTTGGGAGACAAAATCATCCAGGGTTTCGCCTTCATCGAGCAGTCCGGACAGATCCACGGCGCTTTCCAGCTCGGTGCGATCGACCACTGCTGCCCGGCTGATCAGCGCGATCCAGGTTTGATCTCCTTCAGGGTTGCTGCGCAGTCGATCGCACTGGGTGGCGTATGTGATGGCCATGCTTCAGCGCTCCGGCCCGGAGTGCTCGGGCTCATCGAATTCGTTGCAGTCCTCCAGGTCCAGCCCTGCAGCAGAAAAGTAGCCAGCGATGTTGTCGAACGAGTCGGCCGTCCACTCCTGCCCATTCAGTTCTTCATGGATGTGCTGCAGGCAGTCGAGTTGATTGGCTGCCTCCAGCAACTGTTTGGCGTGCCGTGCGCCGTCACCGGTGGCAGCCAGGTTTCGCAGTGTTTCTGCGAGCGCCTGCGGCATCAACAACGCAGCGGGATCTTCGAGACGATTGCGCGGAACCTCGGGGTAGGGATGGCTAGTCTCCGGATTCCAGTTCTTCAGATCGTCGATATCCACCCCAAATTTGCTCTTCCAGTCATCTTTGGGGTAGTTGGTGCTGGCCAGGTAGAACGAGCCGCTGACGTTCTGGATGACCAGGCGCGAGCGCAGCTCCGAGATATCGGTGATGGCCTTGATGCAGGCTTCATTGCCCATCTTGAGCTGGCCGGTGAACCCGGCTTTTTCGAGAAGGCTTTTCGCCATTGCTTCGGAGATTTTCTCCTCGTAGTCGTCGCCGTAACCTGTGCCTGATCGTTTCATGCTGTTCTCCATGGATTAGAAGCCGAAGTCGAAGGTTTCCTGCTCTTTCGTGGGTTCCGCCGGCGCTGGCGCTGGTTTGCGGGCGCCCGCTTCGAGGTCGATCATTGTCTTGAGGTCTTCGCGAATCGCGTCGGCCATGGCCTCAACCTCGGCGCGGATGTCCTCGGCGGTGCGAGTAATGTCCTGGCCATCCTCGAAGCGCTGGGTAAAACCCTTCGGGAAGGTGGCCTCGGCGTCAATCTGGAGCAGGCGCGCGGCGACTATGCCCGCGATGTCCACGCCGGTCTGGCCGCCTGAGATGATTTTCTTGATCGGGATTTCGCGATTGACCAGGGCCAAGGTGTGCGTCAGGTGCAGGTTGACCATCAGCTGGCTCATATCGGCCTTCTTGCGCAGCGTGTAGATCCCATTGCCTGCGATGTTCAAGGTCGGGTGAGTCAGGCCCTTTTCCTTGAGGTGGTACACGATCATCCGCGCGGTTTCCTCGGCGGTGAACTTGATCGGTACTCCCAGGTACTTTTGACCGGCGGCCTTATGGGTGAGCTTTTCGCCCGCGGTGCCGAAGTCGCAGGCCAGCGCAACAGTCAGGTCAGCGCCTTGGGCGTTGTGATAGGTTCTGGGGCTGTAGTTCGGCGAACGATGCTCGACGATGCTTAGCAGGGGCTCACGCTTCGAGGGCGTGTCACTCTCGGGCCTGTCAAGGTCAATCCCGTCGTACGGGCTGTCGAAGCAGAAGATCTCCTGCTGGGTGGGCGGGAAAAACACATGCTTCCAGGCGCTGCCGTGGCTGTCTCCGCCGTCAAATACGATCATCTCGTACTGCTTGATCGCGTCATCGGACAGGCTTTCCGGATCAACCTCGTGCGGCACCAATCGGCCACGTTCGCGCGTGAAGGCCAGAACGCAGCCTGTAGCGTCATTTTGCAGCATGCTGTTGATCGCGCTGCCTAGCTTTACGCTGAAGGGATTTGGCTTCTTCATACTGGTCTTCTATGGCTGCCCAGGCGCAGCAATACCGTGCTCAACAGTCTGAGCCCATGGCGCTCTTGCGAGGATCTCTTCCAGCTCCGGAGTTTGCTCCATGCGCTGCAGGGCCTCGAACATCTTGGGACTCATCTCGTGGGCGTGTGCCTTCATCTCTTCGATAGCGAGCACTGCATCCTTGCCAGGCTCGATCTTGTAGATCGGGAGCCGGCCAGGCAGGTCTGCCGTCATCCACGAGGGCTTGAACTCGAACGAGGCGGCTGAGCAGGTGGACTCGTCGTCGCTCGGGTTGTGCAGGCTGGGGACGTAGATGGTGCGTTCCGGGGCCTTGGCCACCATGCGCAGCAGCTTCTCGGCGTCGAAGTGGTTGATCCGGCGCCAGTTGCTGCTCGGTGACACGCCGTACTGATTGGCTTGCTCGCCGGTGCGGGTAGGCACCTCGCCCAGCCAGGCGGCCAGCTCAATGCCGTAGCTTTGAACGTGCGGATTACGCGGCCAGTCGTTCTTGAGGTTGAAGTTCAGCTCGCCATTGGAGTCGATCGCCAGCGGGTTTTGGAGGGTTTTGCCATGGGCCTTGGCCAAGGCCATCAGGCCCTCGATCAGTGCCTTCTCGCGGGCTTGGCCGATCTGTACCGGCTTGCCGGCGTTCTGCGCTTCATCGATTTCGCGAACCGCCTGTTTGACGCCGAAGAAGCGATCAAACTGCGGCTTTGGCGTGACGTTGCCACGGGAGTCCATTAGCCATGGGCTCGCCTGGATCAGGGTGTTGATCGCCGGAGTTTCCGGCATTTCGCGCAGCTTGATGTACAGCTCGCGACTGATCTTGTCCGCGTGCTCGAGCATTTCTTCCAAGGCCAAGCCGGAGAGGGCGCCCAGCTGCATTTTGTAGACTGCCCGCTCTTTCGGGCGGCTCTTGGTCAGCATCTCAGGATCGAAATCGATAGTGGCCCAGGAGGCGTATTCCAGACTCTGATCCGGGTGGTCGAGATTGCTCACGTAGACGGTCAGTGGATGCAGCTCGATGGCGCGCTGCAGGACGTGCAGTAGGCTCGACTGGCTGAGGTAGGACCGACTGTTCTGCGGCACGACGAAGTTTTTACCGGTCACCAACTCCTCCGCAGCGGGGTTGCCAGTGGTGGGCACTTCGTTCATTAGCGCAGCCACGAACGGGCCGAAGCCAGGTTGCAGATCCCGCTCAGGAATCGAGCGCGCCTGTACGCCAATGAGGCCGTTGGCCAAGCGCTTTTCAACCTGCAGGGGGACGCCAAACAGCTCGCCCAGGGCGATGACGGCCTGATCGATAGCGTGATCGTTCTGAACGGTGAAGCGTGTGGCTTCGATCTGGGCGTAGGCTGCGCGCAGGTTGTCGATCGAGTTCGGTCGTTTCATGGCGTCAGCTCACATGGACGGTGTAGGGGAGGTTTCTTCGGCGACCGGCATGTAGTGGCGCCAGTCATCGTTCAGCTTTTCGTCGTACTCGCCCTTGTCCTTGCCGGAGTAGGCTTCGTAGTCGTCGCGCTGATTCAGCTCGCGCTGAGTGGTGGGGTCGACCACCATGATGTTGAAATCGTCCAGGTTGCTGATGGCTACTGCGCCGTGGAAAACGTCCAGCGCAACATCAGCCCAGTCTTGCTCGGGGACGTCGCCGTCGATCAGAACCATATAGGCGCCCGGGGCCTGCTGATCTTCTTCGTCAAGGTCCAGCTCAGATACGGCAGGCTCGACCACGACGTGAAGGGCGCGGCGATTAGCTTCGCGCTGCTCTTCGATGTACTCGTCGAGCGCGGCCTCAAATTCGGATTCTGGGAGGATCTTGCTTCCCGCGGGGATGATGCTGATGCTCTGCAGGTACTCAGTCAGGCCATCCAGATCTTCCATGTGGCGCAGGAAGCCGTCATCGACCAGACTGCTCTCGTCCTCGCCCAGCTCGTCTCCGCCGCGCAGCTCATAGACGGACTTGCCATTGGAGTCGTAGACCGAGGCAGAGAAGCTGCCGCGCTCGTTCAGGTTGACGATGAACTCGTACAGTGGGGCGAGCTGCTCTTCTTGTGGCAGGTTGCCGGCTTCAGTCTTTTTCATGGTGTCCATGGCTCCGTCTGTTGTCAGGTTTTCGATGCGGCCTGCAGGGCGACCATCTTGCTCCCACGCTGAGATAAGGCCTCGTCTCCAGGCTGAGCTGCGTAGCCCTTCCTTGGTGAAGCTCGGTGTGTCGGTCTTGTACGGGTCATGCTGCAGCCCCATACCCATGCGATAAGCAATTGCGCCTTGCTCAAGCGCGTCTTCGGTTGTGTGTCGCTTTTTCACGGGTAGGCCATCTCGAAGTAAGGTGCTGGTTCGTCAACGGGGCTCAGCAGGCTGACGCTGACGATTTCGCTGGTGCAGAGCAGGGCGTAGGAGGTCACGCCTCGCTCGACATCCTCATCCATCACGGCTGCGGTGAACCCATCGGCGATAAGACTGCGCATCACGCTTGGCGACTCAAGCAGCACGTAAGCGCTGGCCTCGATATCTCCGTCAACGTCTTCGTCCCACTGCTGGGTCTTGCTGCAGATGACCGGGTCGCTGTTGTAGAGGCGTAGCAGGCGTTCCTGCAGGCTCGCATCACGAAGATCGGCCACGGCCGACAGCTGCGCGTGGATCTCCGTAACCAGCCCGCCGCGGGCGAAGTGTTCCGCGTATCGCAGGTCTTGGGTGACGAAGAATGGTCTTCCAGGCCGGATGTCCGGAGTGGTATTGCCTATCGATCCGAACGGCGGCTTGTCTTTGCGCGCAGGGCTTCCGTGATACAGGCGCATGTCAGAAGCTCGGGCCGGATTGATCGTACTCCTCGAGCGAGCCGGGTTCGCATGCGTTGAGTAGCGCGATTTCCTGGTCGTCGATCTGGCCAAGGCGGCTGTCCACCCATTGCCAATAGGCGAGATCCGATTTGTCGTCAGCCGCCTCGAAGGCGGCGCGATCGAGAGATGAATGCTCGCCGTCGTAGCCATAGACTAGGGCCAGCAGCGCGGGGGTCAGCAAGCGGTCGCTGCGGGGATACGGGGTGTCTCGATCGTCGAACTCGGTGTCGAGCAATTCATCCAGGACGCCGGTATTTTCACCGAAGCCAAGGAATACCTCGCCTTTTCGGCAGGGGTTGGCGCTGCGTTCGATTGCTTCCGCTAGGGCTTGGTGGGAGATGGGGCGGGAGTCGAACTCGATCTCTTCTTGCGGATCGCTGATTGTGAAGGTGATATGGTCAGCGCATACCTTGATGCTCTGGGTGACGAGCATGCGGCATTCTTCGTCTGCCGTGCAGCATGCAACGCCTCGGTCGCCCTCCAGAGTGAGCGAGGAAACGCCATTGCCGAGCAATGTACGGGCATTTGAGATCTGCAGAAGTTCTGCGTCAGAGATCTGCCGGTAAAAGGCGAGTGGCGCGAAGTCTGAGTCAGGAATGGACTCGATGTAAGCGTTCAGGCTCATGGTGTAAATCCTATCGGTTCGTAATCTCGATAGAATATCTCACGCCAAAAACAGCAGTTCAACCGATGCGGTGCATTTTGGGACCTATAGGTCCCTTGCCGCGAATCTCTGCATTCGCTGGAAGATTGCTCTGGCGGTCCACCAGGGCGCGATTGCAGATGCCAGGCTGAGTGCTCCAGCCAATGCGGCAATCAGCATTGCTTCCTCGGGACTGGCCTTCGCGATCAGCGCCATGCAGCACGCTACTGCTGCTGCGAGCAAGCCCACGATGCTTGCGGGGATTAAGGGGAGTGGCCACTCAGTTGTGGTTTTATCCGGGGTGCTGCTTGTGCTCATTGCCTTGATTTTCCTTCATTTTTCAGATTTTGCGCAGGAAAGTTATTATGGGGCTGTGCAGCACGCCAGCTCAAACTCTCGGGCCTGCAGCAGCTCGTCCACGCGAGCTGTAAACTTTGCCTTGCTGACGGGATTCCCGCAGCCGTCATCCAGTGTGGATGCGATGCAGGCCGCCAGGCCTGAGCGCCTGAGTGCTCCACCCAGATCGAGGTCAAGGTGTTCAAGGTCAACCGTCCCGTCAGCCCTTCGATGTATCGGTTGCGCCTCGATTGCGGCCGCGCAGCGTAGTGCCTGATGAATAGCTTCTTCTCGCTCCGGACTCCCGCCGCTCGGGCGCCAATCGTTCGGGATCTCCAAGCTGTCTATCCCGCAAGGGATGATCAGGATTTCATCCAGAGGGCTGTTGCGCAGATCGTTGAGTCGGGTTTCGTGATCGGCTAGCACATGCGCAGGCACGACGTCGCCTCGGGCGACGGCGCGGCAGACTTCGGTGAAATGCCAGTAGTCGAAGTCGGGTGTGCTGAAGTCGTCCGGGTATCGCCCCATTGGCCAGGTGAAATCCCGATGTGTCGCAGGGATCGAAATGATCCGGCCTTCCCTGTGCAGGCGGGAGGCCGTTTCCGGCGCTAGTCCGATGGCCTGGTGTCCGATATTGCCCATTTTCGGTGACTGAGCGAAGTCGTTGATGACCACCGCCTCGAAACCGGCGGCAAAGGCGTCCTTGAAAGCTCTGATGTGATGGTACTGAGGATCCATCAGGTCATGGTCGACGCCTTTGGCCATGTCGAAGCGGGTCATCGCCTCCGGTGGCTCTACGATGATCAGGCGCCCAAGCGGGGTGCGGCTGTCTGGCAGTACCTCGGAGCCCTCGATCTTGAGTCTATAACGGTATTCGTCATCGACGTTGGAGTAACCCAGTTCTTCCAGTCGATTGGCGACACCTCTGTAGGTGATCGGTTTCCCACCTTCCCGCCAGCTGGAGGCTCTGTCGAGGTCATACTCGAAAACCTCGGCCGTGGCCCCGAGCGTCATCGCGATCGACCAGAGTGGGCAGTTGCGGTTGGGGCGGACGCGCTGGTCCAGGTCCCACCTGCTCATGCCGGTGATGATCTTCCAGCCCCAGTCTGGGATGTATGTTTGGGCCGTGAGCGGGTCTTCTGTGGTCCAGAACACTCCGTCATATCCGCCTCCGCGAGGCTCCGCGGTGCGCCATGGCTCGCATGATCCATGGAACAGCAGGGATGAGCGGATTTCGTCTTTGCTGTAGAGCCAGGGCGCCTTCAATTTCATTAAGCAGCTCCATGCATTTGGGATTGCCGTAGGATAGCATTTGCAATGGTGGCCATGCAGGTCTGCAGGGCTATCTCTATGGTGTAGAGAGCATCGATAAACCGGACTAAGCAGGGGGTCGCGTGAATTTTTTTGATGTATGGGTAGCAGAAGTGCATTTGTTCGTAGGCGCCAGCAGCGTTATCTACCCCAAGATTTTGTTTTTCGAGCATGACAACGGTGGGTTCAATTCCGACGTCAAGGTGGTGAATATCTGCGGGATTGAATCGGAGAGCGGTCGCCCTCACCAGATGCAGGAAATCTATGCGGATATGCAGCAGTCCTTCATCGAGCGGCTTCGGGCCATCACTAAAGATGGGCTTGGCCCGCTTTCTGTCCTTTTTGATGGCGCAGACTACAAGGCTGAGGCGAGGGTGACCGCGGCCTTTATCGAGGCAAGAGGTGAGCGCCTTCTGATGGCTATTGGACGCAAGAGCGCCTCATCAGGCGAATACGAGCTATTTGTGGTCGATCCTGTGGAGGATGGATGGATTATCGTTGAAAATCCTGATCCTCAGCCTGGTCTCGAGGCGTAGGATTGATGCGCTCAACGATCCCATGTCTGCTGCTTTTCTGCCATATCGATGTTCCGGTCAAGGCATTGCAGCACCGCTTCGTTGCTGAGACCGAGAATCGCCTTCGGTTGGCTGAAGCGGCCGATGACGAGCGTGAGCGCGTTGTCGGCACCGGTCGCGATAACTCCGCCCCTCAGCTATACGGATGGGCAGCGAATATCGCAGCACACAGCGACAATACCGGGTACATCTACGGGGTCTGCCTGAATGAAGGGGTAACCAAGCTGCATGCTTCCCGGGGCGATGGCGTGCAGCCGGTAACGATCATGTTGCGGCAGGGTGATGTTTTTCGACTCAATGACTTCGTGCCGCACTGGACTGAAGACAGTCAGCCCAGGATCGCTGTCATGGCTGGCCCCTTTGCCGAACCCTGCGACGAGCTGGCGCTGCAGCAGCTTCAAGAAGGGTTGCAGGCCCTTGCGTCAGGCGCCTACTACGGCGCGCCTCGTATGGCTTCTGGTCACGTGACGCTGGGGGCAGATGAGTGTTGGGCAACCCGTGACTTCGAGACGTCCTCGATCATGCTGCTGGAGGATGCACGGCGCGAGGGGTTGGAGGTGATCACCTGCGCTGAATGCGAGGAGCCAGCAGTGGTCGTTGACCACTACTGGCCTTGGCATGGTGAAGCGTCGCGCTGCGGGCGGCACTAGCGATCAAACAGAGAATGATGCCGAGAGGGCCGGTGGAGAGGGGAACTGCGGGCCGTCCGGCAAGACAAAAGCCCGCAACCCTTTGGGTGGCATTGTGGCCCTCGGCGCACGAGGTGTCCATCGGCTCCTAGCGGCCAGGCGCCGCATCGTAGTCCGCCTCTACTTGCGCGGCGGCCTTTTCTGGATCGTCCTTGCCGCGGAACAGGTCGCGCGCATGGGCGGCTGCCTTAGCAATCAGTGCCAGGCAGGGCAAGGCCGGCATTGCGCCGGCCGAAACCGCTGCGACGTTTTGCCCGTCAGTCACAAACCCCCATTCCAGGCCCTGCTTGACGATCCCGTACCAGGAGTCCTGCACCGCTGCGAGTTTTTCGGCCGCCAGCTCTTTGTAGGCTGCCGCGCCCTCGGGGGTGACGTTGGCAAAGAAACCGGCACCCTCGTGCATCACGTCGATCGAGTGATAGGAATCCATGGCCGCGCCCGTCATGAACCCCATTGCCGATAGGGCAGCCGGTACTAGCGCGACTTGCCAGCCTGGAGTGTTTTTCAGCAGCTCAACTGCATCGCTGCACTTCTTGTAAATCGACTCGGCCATCATGCTGTACAGGCTCATTGCAGCGCTCCTTGAGTGTTGAGATGGGCAAAAGTTTTTTCGGTCAGCGCGCAAAACTCGTCAATCGCTGCAATCGCGTCTTGTACGGGTTTGCTGTGTTCTGCCAGCCGATCGGACTCTTCCAGGACCAGCCGATAGGAGTGAATTTGGTTGCCAACACTGAACTTGACGTCCTGTGTCTCATTGCTGCGCAGCAGCAGTGACGCTGCTTTCTCCAAGCGCTGCAGCTTCTCTTTGATGTTGATCCGCACGTGGTGGCCTCTCCGCTATCTGCCCCGAGGTGCATAGGCCAGAAATGCCTATGGCTACTCGATAATAAAGCAAGGCGGTTTAGCCGTCGAGCGTTAGAGGCGCGTCATCTAGCCCTCATGGCTTTTTGCGCGGCCTTCGTTTGCAATGAGTCGCAGGATCGCAACGGTCATGCCGCCAAGGTATTCGCTGCGCCGAAACATGATGTCGTCGACTCAGGATTGGCGAGGTAGCCCTTGATCAGGCTTTCGGCGTGCTGGAGCGCAGCATCCAATAAAAAACCGGCAGTGCCGGTTTTTTATTGTGAGGACTCAGCGACTTGGCCCTGAGTAGTCGTAGGTCTCGCTGGGTTCGGTCTCTTCCGGTTGCGCCGCCTTTCCCTTTCGGAAGAAGTCGGCGCCGAATGGCGTTTGGGGCGTGTCTGTTGCTGCCAGGTCAATCTGTGCAGCCTGCTCTTTCGGGGCTGACTTGTCTTGCAGCGTGATGCTTGGGGTTCCGCTTGCCGCAATTAAGGCCTGCAGCGATGGCTGACTTGAGCCGGACAGTTCGGCCTTCTTTACTTCAAGCAACTGGGTGTTCTGCTCGATCTGGTGCCGGAAATCTTGCGCAACCCCAGGGTGGATGCCGGGGGTCTCTTCCGCCTTCTTTGCATTCCGCTCTAAATCGCGGTTGACCGCGCTGATGAGGTACATCTCCCATTCAAGATCGGATTTCCGCTGATCTTCGACGCTGATGGTCGGTGGCTTCTGGGGGGCGGCAGCTTCGGGCTTCGCCGTGGCTAGTGTAGCGCCTGCAGCGCTCGCCTTCGGGCCAGTTACTTCTTCGCGGAGGCCTTTCATGCGGTCAGTGAACTGGGTTAGCGCGGCTATCGCCAGGCCAATTAACGCTGTTCCGGCCGCCTTCAGGCTGCTCATCAGTCCTTCGCTCTTGAAAAGGCTGCTAACGATTGAGTCTTTGGCGCTGTCGAAAAGCATGCCGCTGGCCTTGTCCTTGACCTTGTCGGCAAAGGTTCCGCTGAACAGCCCGAGGAGCGAGTCCTTGGCTTTGTCGGGGGCAGGCGTCTCGCTTGCCAGGCTGTTCACGCCGCTATCGACGACGGCGCGCAAGGCTGGGCTAGAGGCATACAGCTGGGGGATCTTTGTGAAAGCTGCTCTTGCGGCTATCAGAAGTGGTGCCATGGTGAACTCCCTTCTATATGGTGGAGGCTGTATTCGTTTCAATTACGGAACAAAGCTGATCGACGTGGGCTAGAGCCTCGTCGATCGCGCTGTCACCGCCGGTATATCCTTGTGCTTCAATGCCGGCGAGGATTGCGGCAGAGCCGGCTATGTAGCCAAGGGTTTCAGCTTTTTCGTCCGCGCTTGCGCCGCAGTTCTCAACAAGGAGGACGCAGCGTTCAAGTCTTTGCTTTCGTTCGGTCATGAGTTGCCTCCCTTGGCTTAGTGGCTCGGCCCGGCGTCGTAGCCCGCGTCAACATCAGGGCCGTTCTTCTCTGTGCCGGGTTTGCCGCGGATCATCTCATCAAAGTGCGCGGCGGCCTTGGCTATGATGGCCAGGAAGGGAAGGGTGGGCATGGCTCCTGCGGAGATGGCCATGACATTGGCACCGTCTGTCTTGAAGCCCCATTCCAAGCCCTGCTTGACGACCCCGCCCCAGGTGTCCTGAGCCACAGTGGCTTTTTCAGCCAACAGGGCTTTGTAGGCAGCGGCCCCTTCTGGGGTTACATGCGCAAACACGCCGCCGCCCTCTGTCATCACGTTGACCGAGTGCATCGCATCCATCGTGATTCCGCCCATGACGCCGCAGGCGGCCGGGATGGCAGCCAGAACCGCCAGTTTCCAGCCGGGAACCTCCTTCAGCGCGGTGGTGCATTTCTCGTAGATCGACTTACACATCATGCTGTAGAGGCTCATTGCGCGGCTCCTTGCGTATCGAGGTGGGCAAAGGTCTTTTCGGTCAGAGCACAGAACTCATCGATGGGGCCGATGACGTTCAGTACGGATTGATCATGGTCCGCAAGGCGGTCAGCCTGTTCGAGCGTCACCCGGTAGATATTGATCTGGTTGCCTACCGTGGATTTGACTTCGAGGGTCTCGTTGCTGCGTAGCAGCAGCGAGGCAGATCGCTCAAGTCGCTGCAGCTTTTCCTTGATATTGATGCGCATGCGGCGCTTTCTCCGTGGCTGACTATGGTGCTTACGGTTACTCGATAGTAAAGCAAAGTATTTAATCTTTCGAGATATAAAAAGAAGCCCCAGCAATGCCGGGGCTTCGGTGTGGCTTTGGCGAGGAGGGCGTTACAGCCGCTCAGCTTGTAGTACGGCACCGTCCTGGCCGGTGGCGCGGATTCGCTCGCCGGCTTCCATAGCGGGTTCAGAGACCAGCCATGTGGTATCCCCAATCTTCGCTCGACCTCAGTCGATTGCCGCCAGCGTTCAGGGTGTCAGCGGCATCGCCGCCGGCAGCAGTGTGTTGGTGTAGCGACCAAAGCGTTCAGCTGTCCACTCACTGCCTTGAGGGACAACCATTGAATGGTCGTGCGGTGAGCATCGCCCAGGGCTTGATGAATTTATTTGCTGGCGCTGTGATCTTCGGATTTTTCGGCGCCAGCCTTTTTGGCTGTCCGTACGTTAATTTTTTTGATCGTCGAGCGGATATTGCTGAGCATCCCCTGAACTGCGTCGACATTTAGGTGCTCGGCAATGTCTTTGTTCTCAAGGCATTTGGTGATGAATCTTTCGGCGCTGAGCAGCGCTACATTGATGTCGCCCGCTGCCTCTTCAATCTTTTTCGCGTACTTCTCGGCTTCGTCAGTCAGTTGAGACTCAATCTTTAGGCGGATGCTGGCTGCAATATCGGTTAGCGCGTCATCTTGCGCCTTCTTTTTTTGGGTGATGACCATTTCTGCGCGGGCCAGCTTTGCTTTTGCCGCCTCAAGACAGGCCACGTTAGTCATCGCGGAGAGCATGATCGCCGTGGTGATGTTGATGACTGCGGAGATGGCCGGGGCTCGATCACTAAAGCCCACGGCGGCAATCCCAACGCGCTCAAATAGATGAGTCAGTCCAAATACGCCTGTAACGGCCATCAAGATAAGCGCGAGAGTCCCTAGATAAAGAAGTGCGCCAGAAATGATGGCGGAGTTAATGCCTGTGAAGCTGGCTCCGTAGGCTTTTGCTGTGCGTCGACTCTCGGGGTCTTCCTTGAAAGTAGACCAGCCCATCTGCAGTGGTGCAGCGATCAGTCGGCCAAGGATGTTTAGGGCGCTCTTAGTGGGCATTGCCTGTCTCCATTGGGTTTCAGCCTAATGTAGTTCCACTCAACGGAACTGGCAACCTTTTTTTTGACGACCAAGGCGCGGCTCAAAAGCGGCGGCTCTGCCGCTTTGTGCTTCGGCTTGGGTTGCAGGTGGTCGGCGCCGGGCCTGGCTACTGCCGGGGCGCCCGGGCGCCCTCTTGTTCTGTTTCGCATTTCCGATAAGTACGGTTATCGGAAATCACAGGGCGTGAATCGTTACAAATGGAACGGGTATGAACATTACAGAGTTAAGCGAAAGATGCGAAATCCCAGACTTTCCGGCGCAAAATCGCCGCGGCATGGCGCTCGCTGTGGGCAGATTGAAGGTGCTGGGTGGAAATGCTAATTTGGGCTCGAGAGCGCGAAACCGACTGCCTCCAGCGGCGATAGCCGGCGTAGGAACCCCGTAAACGGCTGGACGTTCACGTAGGGTGAGACCTCTCCATCTTGATGCTCGTCATGAAGGGTTGAATCTTGATGTGAGCCGGGATCGATGTATGATGTGCGTGTGAGAGTATCCAGTGATTGCAGCTAGAGCCCTCCACCTCTAGCTCAAAATTGAAGGCCGCCGATTAGGCGGCTTTCTTTTGTCGTCGACCCGGAGGTGTCTATGAGCGTCGCCAGGCATCGAAAAAAACGCCTCACCGCCAGGCTCAATGCCATTGAGCATTTCGAGGCAGAAGCACTGCGTCTGGCCGGGAGCATGTCCGATAACCAGGCCCGCTTTCTCCGGGTGGCCAAGGGCAAGGAAATGGAACCTGTCGGGCGGACGACTGCCCCGCCCGCCTCCGCGCCTCAAAGCTGATCGCTCTTGATCTGCTGCGTGGTCTCGCTTACGCTTTGCGTGTGACTACTGCCAGTGATGGCGAGCTAAAGCCAGCTGCCTCCTTGCCCACCAGCGAACTCACGTCCGTTGCGGCCATCCAGAAGGTCTTGCCCGAGCGCGGCTCATAGGTCGCGGGATCGAACACGCCAGAGGGGCCGAACATCGGCGGCTTGAT
>JACCEA010845489.1_pt1 | contig 14379 bp, 10 predicted proteins | sample 7449851 | NCBI WGS metagenome assembly JACCEA01 (sample SAMN15323453, study PRJNA562643) | freshwater metagenome | isolation source: river surface water | place: USA:Blue River Watershed | collected 2017-08-18 | reverse complement strand
TCCGCGCTGCGCCCCGCGTATCCGCTCTATCCCGGCGGGGCCTTCGCAGGACCGTGCTGCGTGGAGACATTCCCCCATGCGGTCGCTTGCGCCCTCGGTGGCACCATCGTCTCGGCAAAGGAGAAAAAGCGTCTTCGCGCCGGACTGCTACGCGAAGCGGGAATCCCCGTCACGGGCGTCGAGACGATGGACGAGCTCGACGCGCTCCTCTGTGCCCTCGCCGCCTCCGCCTTTGCCCGCGGAGAGTTCAAGGCCCACGGCTCTCCGGCCGACGGCTTCATCATCATCCCCCGCCCGCGCATGGCCGCGGTGCCCGCCTGAATCGCCACCCGCTACGTTTCTTTTTGCGCCCATCCCGCCTCTTTGCGGCCATTGGACATGCTCGCGACGATCCAACTAAAAAAAATGCGTTTCCATGGACGCCACGGAGTCCTGCCCGAGGAAGCCGTCCTGGGACAACCATGGATCATCGACCTGGACCTTGTCGTCGACATCGCGCAAGCCGCCGCCACCGACGATCTCGCGCATGCGGTGAACTACGCCGACGTGTATTCGCTTTGTCAGGACATCGTGGTCAACGAACGCTTCGCCCTGATCGAGACGCTCGCCAACCACATTCTCTCGTCCGTCCTTTCCGCCCATCCGCGGGTGAAATCGGCCACGGTCACGGTCCACAAGCCCCACGCCCCGATTCCCGGGATCCATGACGGCGTGGCCATCACCGCCAGCCTGGCGCGTCAATAAACCGGCCCCCGCCTCGACAACCTCCCGACGTGCCGACCGACGACCGCCGCATCGCCTACGTCGCCCTGGGCTCGAACCTGGGCGATCGTCGTGAACACCTCGAGGCCGCTTTCTCCGCCCTCTCGCGGCTCCGCGGCACGCGACTCCTCGCCCGATCCGCGATCTTCGAGACGCCTCCCTTCGGCCCTCCCGGCCAGCAGAATTATTTCAACGCGGCGGCCGCCCTCGACACGGAACTCCCGCCGCTCGCCCTGCTCGACGAGTTGCTCGCGATCGAACAATCCCGCGGCCGCGTCCGGCGCGAACGCTGGGGGCCGCGCACGCTCGACCTCGATCTGTTGCTCCACGGCGAATCGATCATCCGCGAGGGCAGGCTCACGATCCCCCATCCCGCGATGCAGGAAAGGGCTTTCGTCCTCGCGCCCCTTCGCGATATCGCCCCCGACCTCGTGCTCGACGGACGACCCATCTCGGACCACCTATCCAAGCTCGATCAAACCGGCATTCGTCGGCTGACCGACTAGGCAACCGCTTTTCGAAATGGATTCCCCTGCGATCCTGCAATCACGTCTCGGCCACGTGTTCGCGCGCCCCGCGCTGCTTCGCGAAGCGCTCGCCCACCCCTCGTATTACAACGAACACCCCGAGGCCGGTCAGAGTAATCAAAGGCTGGAGTTCCTTGGCGACGCGGTCCTCCAGCTCATCGTGACCGACGAGCTTTTCCGCCTCTATCCCGGCGATCAGGAGGGGGCGCTCAGTCGCAGACGGTCCATCCTGACCAAAGGCCGTTGCCTGTCCGGGATAGCATTGGAACTCGGCATCGATTCCGCGCTTTCACTCGGCGGCAGCGAAAACACCCCGTCCGGACGCACGCGCGCGTCCAATCTGGAAGACGCGCTGGAAGCGTTGATCGGAGCCCTCTACCTCGACGCGGGACTGGAGGCCACGCGCGCGCTCGTTCTTCGGTTTTACGGCCCGCTCGAGGCCCGCATCACAGCCGGCAGCGTGATCGACAATCCCAAGGGACGCCTGCAGGAACGCATCCAGGCATCCCGTGAACTCGGTGCCCTGCGCTACGAAACCGTTCACGCCCAAGGTCCCGACCACGACCGCGAATACAGTGCGCGGGTATACATCGCGGATCGGCTGCTGGGGGAAGGACGGGGTCCCTCCAAAAAAGCGGCCGAAGAGGCCGCCGCACGGGCGGCGCTTTCCGGAGCGCCGGAATAAGTCCGGCTCCAGTTCAAGTTGTCGCCGCAGCCAAAGGGCTGCATCGCCCCACCCCGTTCCATCACGCGATGGCACCGGCTCATGGCGGCGAAAACGAGACCGTGAAGTCATCGTCTGTGATTTCCCAACGCTGGCCCCGCCGGCAACGCCGAGACCGAAAAGCTGATCGATTTCGTCCAAGCCCGAGATTCGTTCACCCCACCTACATCAAAACGGCACCTCACTGGATCCAATCCAGTCCACGCCCCCAAACGCTCTCCAGTTTTTTAAACCAACCGGACACATTTACCTCGTTTATTTGAACCTGCGCACACCGCGTCGCCCGGCGTTAGCCTCACAAGCGGGCGAAACGCACAAAACAAAAAGGCCCCCCTCGAAAGAGGGGAGCCTGAAAAACATTCGCCAGTCGTGAAGACCGCTTACTCGGAGCTGACCTGCGACACGTCGACCGGGGTGATGACCACCGTGGTGGGGCTGACCGTCGTAACGGTGCCGCCCGCATTCGTGACCGTGCCACCGACAACCGCCGAGACAGCCGCGGCTTCAGCCGGGGTGAGGTCGGAAAGATCAAGCGTGGCGGAGGTCACGTTACCCTCGGCGTCCTTGGTGAAGGTGACCTTCACCTTCTTGCCGGCCTCGGCGAGCGTGGACTTGCCACCCTTCTCGACGAAGAGCACGCCGCCCTCGGTCACCTGGAGCGTGGCTTCGCCACGGGCGCTGGAGTAGGCATACTTGAAGACGGTGCCACGCACGCCGGCGGCGCCGACCGGGGAGTTAACATTGAAGGAAGAGCCCTTCTTGAGCTTTGCGACCTTGGCGGTGATACCGCCATCGATGATACGGATCTCGGTCTCGGAGACGGAGGGCTCGGCGTTCACGGGAACCGGACCGGAGAACACGTCTTGGAGGAACTTGGTGACCTCGACCTCGGTATTGGAGTCGAGCGTGGCGGTGGAGCCGCTGCCGAAGACGATCAAGACGGACGAATTCGCGCCGGTCTTGATGGTCGCGCCTTGGGGAAGCGCCACACCAGCCGCCAAGGGCTGATATTGAGCGGAACCGGCCAGCTTGTAGGAAACATCACCCTTCACCGTGCCGGCCGAAAAAGCGCCGGGGGCGAGATTGGCCGCCTGGGCGGCAAGGGAGAAGAAAGCGGCGGCGAAACCACCAGCGAGCAGTCGAAGGATGTTTTTCATAGACGGTGTTTGAAGCAAAGGCTTGGCGAAATAATGGTCAACGCCATTTAATGTGAAGTGTCGGCGACATGGCATGCAAGCGCCGTTATTAAGTAGTCGGCATTTCCACTTCTTTTCGTCGCCGCGCACAAATTATTCACACATCCGGGTAATTCGCGAAAGCCCGTCATAGACCCGGTCCGTCTTCACCCGGTAAAAACAGCCTTCCGCCACGGCGCTGCTCCGTCAAAGTCGCCGATTCCGCATGTTGCGTCTTTTTCTCCCTCCTAATCTGCCCGCCGCCGCCGCGCGCGATGCGATCCCCCTGAAAATTCGCATCGATGCATCCGCCCCTCCGCCCGCCGCGCAACTGCCCGCGCTGGCCCTCCTCTCGCGAATCTGCAACGGCGCCGCCGTGCCGCCTGCGTTTGTCCAGGTGACACGCGCCCAACTTCGCGAACTCGTCGCCGCCCTCGCCGGCCAGCCCGCGTTCGCCGCGCTCGCCGAACCTGACAAGACCCTGCTCTGGATCGGCCCGCGCCTCCGCGGCGTCAGCGAACACCTCGGCGCGCCCACTCCTCCGCCGGCCGCGCCCGCTCCGGCGCCGCTCCCCGGCCCTCGTTCGCTCTCCGTTCGCACCCCGCGCCTGACGCCACGCGACGAGCCCGTCACCCCGCTGACCGTCGACGGCAGCGAGCACTACCTCGCCATCGCCCTGCCCTCGCGCGAGCACCCCGCCTACGCCGCCGCCCGCGAATTGCTCTCCGCCAACGGCTTCGTTCTCGATCCCTCCACGAAAAAGTGGTGGCTGCGCGACCGTCACAAGGTCCTCAACTTTCTCGCCACCCACGGCGACGCGCTGCGCTCGCGCTTCCACGCCGATTTCACGCCCAACTTCGAGAAACACTCCGCCGTCTTCGCCACCGCCGAGGTGCGCGCCGAGGTCGAGGAGGCCGGCTCCGGCGAGTTCACCGTCTCCGTCGGGCTCTCCGCCGGCAAGGTCGGCGACGAGGACCTGCGCGCCGCCGTCGCCGCCGGCCGGCGCTTCGTCGAGGACGGGAAAAAAATCTACCTGCTCCCGCCCGACCAGCTCGACCGCCTGGCCAGGGCCCAGGCCGCCCTCGCCGGCGGCACCGCCGCGCCCGTCACCGCGCGCCGCACCCAGCGCGTATCCTCGGCACGGATACCGGAGCTCCAGGAGATGCTCGACACCCTCTCGCCCGACTACCAGCCGCCCTCCGCCTGGCGCCGGCGCGCCGAGGCGCTCAAGAACCTCGACCGTCTCGAACCCGCCCCGATCCCGACGACCTTCGCCGCCACCCTCCGCCCCTACCAGCAGATCGGCGCCGCCTGGCTCTGGCACCTGCACCGGCACGAGCTAGGCGGCATCCTCGCCGACGAGATGGGCCTCGGAAAAACCGCCCAGGCCCTCGCGCTCCTCTCCGCCCTCGCCTCCGCCACGCCCGAAAAGAAACGCCGCCCCAGCCTCGTGGTCTGCCCCGCCTCCCTCGTGGAAAACTGGCGCCGCGAGGCAGCGCGTTTCGCCCCTTCGCTCCGCGCCTTCGTTCACCACGGTTCGCAACGCGTCGTCTCGGCCGAGGCCGCCGTCGCCCACGACCTGATCATCACGTCCTACGGCACGCTCGCGCGCGACGCGGAGCTGCTCGCCGAGATCGATCTCGCGACCGTGATCGCCGACGAGGCCCAGCACGCGAAAAACCGCCGCTCCCTCAACGCCCGCAGCCTCCGCTCCCTGCACGCGCACAGCCGCCTCTTCCTCACCGGCACGCCGGTCGAAAACTCGCTCGAGGACCTCCGCACGCTCTTCGAGATCATCCTTCCGGGATACGTCGACGCCAAGCTCCCCGCCGCCGCGGGCTCCGGCGTGAAAAGCGCGGATCGCGACTGGCAGGACGAGCGCCTGCAAAAGCAGACCGCCCCCTACATCCTTCGCCGCACCAAGGCCGCCGTCGCCACCGAGCTGCCCCCGAAGATCGAGCAGGTCGTCTACTGCGCGCCGACCTCCGAGCAACAGGCCCTCTACGCCGAATACCAGCGCAAGTCCGAGCAGGAGCTCGACTCGCTCGCCGGCTCCGGCGCCTCCGAGGGCGCGATGCGCATCGCCACCCTCACGCAGCTCCTGCGCCTGCGCCAGATCTGCTGCGATCCGCGCCTCGTCGAGCAGATGGCCGAGGCCTCCGCCTCCTCCAAGCTCGAGGCCTTCCGCGAGCTGCTCAACGAAGCGATCGACGACGGCCACCGCCTGCTCGTGTTTTCCCAGTTCACCAGCCTGCTCGCCCTGCTTCGGGACGAGCTGGAACGCCAGCAGATCGCCTTTTGCTATCTCGACGGCTCCACGCCGACGAAACAACGCCAGGCCGAGGTCGACCGTTATCAGCAAAACCCGGACATCCCCGTCTTCCTCATCTCGCTCAAGGCCGGCGGCACCGGCCTCAACCTCACCGGCGCCGACACCGTCGTGCATTTCGACCCGTGGTGGAATCCCGCGGCCGAGGCCCAGGCCACCGACCGCGCGCACCGCATCGGACAGACCAAGGTCGTCACCACCTACAAACTCATCTGCACCGGCACGGTGGAGGAAAAGGTGCTCGTGCTGCAGGAGGAGAAACGCCGCCTGCTGGCCGACGTGTTCGAGGCCAGCGACGCGGCCAACGCCAAACTCACGCTCGCCGACCTGCGCGGCCTTCTCGCCGGCTGAGGGGAAACGAATTTCGTTTCGCGCCAAAATTCCCGTTGACGGAGCTTTCGCGCGCCCTTTGCTCCCCTCTCCCGCGGTTCGCCGCACTTGGCAAGATAGCTCAGTTGGTAGAGCAGTTGACTGAAAATCAACGTGTCCCCGGTTCGATTCCGGGTCTTGCCACCACTCTCAAAGCCGCAACCTCCTAAAGGTTGCGGCTTTTTTATTCCGACACCCGCTTCGCGCCCCGGCCGGACGCGAGTCCCCCGTCGGTCGCGTGCGTCGCGACGTTTCCGATGGGTATGAGCAATCTGCTTTCCGACCGCCCGAAGCCTCAATAAATTTTCGAACGCGCCGATTTGCTTCGGCGTATTCGCATGCACGGGCGCATCCACACTCCCGACCCCGTAGCCGCCAGCCTTCTCGAGCGCGTCGCCTCGACCGACCTTTTCTCGTTCGCGCACCGCGGCAAGGCCTACGCGTTCGCCGTGGCGACCACCGCCCTCTGCCTTGCGATCCGCCTGGGCGCGATGCCCTGGCCCGGACAGCGCATCATGCTCCTGATGTTTTTGATCCCGGTCATGGCGAGCGCCTACTGCGGCGGCCTGGGCCCCGGCCTGGTGTCCTCGGCGCTGGGCGCGCTCTGCGTGTCCTACTTCCTCATCCCGCCGATCCTGTCGTTCGAGGTAGACACCCGCGTCGACGTGGCGCAGGTCGGACTGCTTCTGCTTTGCGGCGCCACGCTCTGTCTCCTGATCGAGGCGCTTCGCCGCGGCCGGACCCGCGACCGGGCGCGGATCGAGCAACTTCTGGCAACCGAACGTCTCCTCCGCGACTCCGTCCGCGAAGCGGCCGAACTGCGCGCCGCACTCGACGAACACGCCATCGTCGCGATCACCGACGAACACGGCGTCATCACCCATGTGAACGACCGCTTTTGCGCGATCTCCGGCTATTCGCGAGAGGAACTGCTTGGCCAAAACCACCGGCTCATCAACTCCGGATACCATGCCAGGGAGTTCTTCCAGGACTTCTGGCGCACCATCCGAGCCGGCAAGGCCTGGCACGGCGAGGTCAAGAACCGCGCCAAGGACGGCTCCTTCTACTGGGTAAACACCACCGTCGTGCCTTTTCCGGGACCCAACGGATCGCCCCAGCGCTACATCGCCATCCGCGCCGACATCACCGCGCGCAAACAGGCCGACGAGGCGGTCGACCGCCAACGCGCGGAACTCCAGATCCTCTTCGACCTGAACCCCGCGATGATCTGGTTCAAGGACACCCTCAACAACCACGTGCGGGTGAACCAGCGCGCCGCCGACGCGGTCGGCATGCCCGTCTCCGCGATCGAGGGAAAACCCGCCTCCGCGATCTACCCCGAGGAGGCCGAGGGCTTCTACGACGACGATCTCGAGGTCATCCGCTCGCGCCGCGCGAAGATCGGCATCATCGAAAAAATCCACGACAAGGACGGCCGAAACCTCTGGATCGAGACCAACAAGGTCCCCTACTGCGACGCCACCGGCCGGGTCGTCGGCATCGTGGTCACCGCCCAGGACATCACCGAACGCCACAAATCCGCGGAAGCCCTCCGTCTGAGCGAGGAACGCTTCCGCCAGCTCGCCGAAAACATCAACGAGGTCTTCTGGGTCGTCGACCCCGCCGACCGGCGCTTCCTCTACGTCAGCCCCGCCTACGAGGCCATCTGGGGCCGCGCCTGCGCCTCGCTTTACCAGCGCCCGGAGGAATGGCTCGACGCCATCCACGCCGAGGACCGCGACCGGGTCGGCGCCGCGCACGCCCGCGTCCTCGCCGAGCCCTACGATCTCACCTTTCGCATCCTTCGCCCCGACGGAGACACCCGCTGGATCCGTGATCGCGGCTTCCCCGTCCGCGACCCGGCCGGCAACATCCATCGCGTCGTCGGCACCGCCGAGGACGTCACCTCCAAGCGCCATCTTCAGGAGCAGCTTCTCCAATCTCAAAAAATGGAGGCCATCGGCACGCTCGCCGGCGGCATCGCCCACGATTTCAACAACATCCTCGGCGGCATCATCGGCTACGCCGAGCTCGCCAGGATGCGGGTCGGCCCGAATCCCCAGGTCCGCGAACACCTCGACGCCGTGCTCCAGGCCGGCCGCCGCGCCGCCGATCTCGTGCGACAGATCCTCGCCTTCAGCCGCCGCCAGGAACGCCGCGCCGACACCGTCCAGCTCCGGCTCCTCGTCGCGGAGGCCCTCAAGCTCCTCCGCGCCAGCATCCCCGCCACCATCGAGTTCGACGTCCGGCTCGCCGCGGACGCCGCCCCCGTCCGGGCCGATCCGACCCAGATCCACCAGGTCGTGCTCAACCTCTGCGCCAACGCCGAGCATGCCATGCGCGGTCGCACCGGACGCCTCTCGGTCCGGCTCGAAAACTTCGCCGTCGACGAGGCCTTCGCCGCCGCCAATCCCCGCCTCCGCCCCGGCCCGCACGTCCGCCTGTCCGTCGGCGACACCGGATGCGGCATCCCGCCCGACATCCAGGCGCGCATCTTCGAACCGTTCTTCACCACCAAGCCGCCCGGCGAAGGCAGCGGCCTCGGCCTTTCCGTCGTCCACGGCGTCATGGAGAGCCACAGCGGCATCACCCTCGTCCACAGCGCGCCCGGCGAGGGCGCGCGCTTCGAGCTCTACTTTCCCGCCCGGTCCGCCGCATCGCCGGACTCGCCCGCGCCCCGCTCCGCGCCGCCCGCCGGAAATGGCGAGCGCATCCTCCTCGTCGAGGACGAGGCGCTGCTCGCGCAAATGGGCCGTGCCACCCTGCGCGAACTCGGTTATCAGGCCACCTCCTGCACCCACCCCGCCGAGGCTCTCGCGCTCTTTCAAGAACGCCCCCTCGACTTCGATCTGGTGCTCACCGACCACACCATGCCGGGCATGACCGGCATCGACCTCGCGGAACGGATCAGGGCCGTCAGGCCCGGGGTGCCCGTCATTCTGACGACCGGCTACTGCACCGGCGACATCACCGGCAAGGCGAAGGCCGCGGGCGTCGACGAGGTTCTCTTCAAGCCCCTCGAGATGGCCAGCCTCGGAGAGGCCCTGCGTCGCCATCTCCCGCCCGCGGGCGGGGCTTGAGTCCCGAGCCTCGCCCGGACCGCGGCGACGAAGGGCGCCGGCCGCCTCGTCCTCGGCGCCGAAAACTTCCCGTTTGCCGCGCCGGAGCCGAACTGATTGGCCTGCACCTCCCCGCGTCGGAGCCCGCCCGTCATGTCCCCCGGTCACTCGCCCCCCCCAGAAGCCAGCCGCCCCCCGCCGGGCGAGCCGATCCCTTCCGACGAGGCCGCGCTGCGCGAACTGTATGAAGAGCTGCGCCGGCTCGCCGCCGCGCGCATGGCGGGCGAGGCCGCCGGACACACGCTCCAGCCCACCGCGCTCGTCCACGAGGCCTGGCTGCGCCTCGCCGGCGCCGACGGCCTGCAAAGCCGCTGGGCGGATCGCGCCCATTTTTTTCGCGTCGCCGCCCTCACCATGCGCCGCGTCCTCGTCGACCACGCCCGGCGCCACTCCACCGGCAAGCGCGGCGCGGGCTCCGACCACCTGCCCTTCGACGGCATCGATCTGCCCGCCGACGCCGCCGACCAAAACGCCCGCGTCGTCCTGATCGACGAGGCCTTGTCCCGCCTCGAGCAGGAGGACGCCGAGGCCGCCCGCGTCGTGACGCTGCGCTTCTTCGGAGGATTCACCCATCGTGAAATCGCCGCCGCCCTCGAGGTCGCGGAGCGCACCGTCGAGCGCCAATGGGCCTACGCCCGCGCCCGGTTGATGCAGCTCATCCAGGACGCCGCATGAACCCGCGGCCCGACGCCGAAGCGCCCCCCCGGGACGCCTCGCCCGAGACGCGCCGCGCGATCGAGCGCGCCCTCTTCGACACCGCGGCCGATCTCCGCGAGCCGTCCCTGCGCGACGCCTTCCTCCGCCAGGCCTGCGGCGCCGACGCCGCCTTGCTCGCCCGCCTACGCGGCCTCCTCCGCGCGCACGAAACGGCGGAGACTTTTTTCCCCCCCCATCCGCGCCTGCCCGACGCGCCGGCCCCCTCCGCCGGACGGCCGCCTCCGCCCGCCGAAGCGCCCGCGGACGGAGCGGCCGCCCCCGAGCGCATCGGCCGCTACACGCTCTCGCGCCGCCTCGGCGAGGGCGGTTGCGGCGTCGTGTTTCTCGCCGAACAGGACGGCCCCGTCCGGCGCCAGGTCGCGCTGAAGATCATCCGCCTCGGCATGGACACCGAGCGCGTCGTCGCCCGCTTCGCCCTCGAGCGCCAGACCCTGGCCTTGATGAACCATCCCAACGTCGCGCAGGTGCTCGACGGCGGCGCGACCGAGACCGGCCGCCCCTACTTCGTGATGGAGCTGGTCGAGGGGGAACGCATCACCGACTACTGCCGCGCCCACCGCCTCGGGATCCGCGAGCGCCTGGCCTTGTTCATCCAAGTCTGCCACGCGATCCAGCACGCCCACCAAAAAGGCATCCTCCATCGCGACATAAAACCCTCCAACGTCCTCGTCGCCCTCCGCGACGGCGCGGCAGTGCCCAAGGTCATCGACTTTGGCGTCGCCAAGGCCGTATCGGGCCCGGAGCACGGCGACGCTTCCCGCACCGGCGACGGCTTCCTCATCGGCACCCCCGCCTACATGAGTCCCGAGCAGGCCGAGCCCGGTCGCGTCGACGTCGATACGCGCAGCGACATCTACAGCCTCGGCGCCCTGCTCTACGAACTCCTGACCGGACGCCCGCCCTTCGATTCTCGCGCGCTGCTCGATTCCGGCCTCGAGGGACTCCGCCGGACCCTGCGCGAGAAGGAGCCCGCACGGCCCTCTCGCCTCCTCCGCTCGCTCCCGCCGGAAGAGCTCGCGCGCCTGGCCGCCGAGCGTCGCTGCACTCCATCCGAGCTCGTCACCACGCTCCGCCGCGATCTCGACTGGGTCGTGCTCCGCGCCCTGGAAAAAGACCGCGCGCGCCGCTACCCGACCGTCAACGCCCTCGCCTTCGACCTCGGACGCCATCTCCGCGACGAGCCGCTCGAAGCCCGCCCCGGCGGTCGCCTCCACCGCCTGCGCAAACTCGTCCGCCGCAACCGCGTCGTGTTCTCCGCCGGCCTGGCCGTCGCCCTCGCCCTCGTCGGCGGCCTCGGCGCCTCCACCTGGCTCTACTTCCGAGAACGCGCCGCGCTCCGCGAACAAACCGTGCTTCGCCACCAGGCCGAGGTCGCCGGGCGCCTCACCCGCGCCGCCTTCCTCACCCGCGAAGGCAGCTTCGCCCTCGCCGCCCGCCTGCTCGACGACCTCCAGGCTCCGATCGCCACACCCTCCCTCGACGGCGTCGTCGCCTACCGAGCCGTCGGAGACTGGCTCGCCCGCCAGCGCCGCTGGCAAGAGGCCGCCGACCGCTTCGCCGTCGCCCTCGAACTCGGACGCCTCGATGTCTGGGCCCCCGTCACCCTCGACCACCAATCCTACGGCGTCGCCCTCCTCCTCGCCGGCGACGAGGCCGCCTACCAGGCCTTCCGCCGCCAATCGACCGAACGCTTTTCCCCCGCGACCAACTCCGACGCCGTCGCGCGCGTGCTCAACACCTGCCTGCTCCGCCCCCTCGACGCCGAGCTCCGCGCGCAACTCCTCCCGCTCGGCGCCCGCACCGACTTCTGGTTCTCCAGCCTCAGCCCCCGCCTCGCCACCGGCTGGGCCTCGCTACCCGTCAGTCTCTGGCACTACCGGCTCGGCGACTTCGACGACGCCCGCCGCCTCGCCCTCGCGGGCGACGATCCCGCCGACCGCGACGGCGCCCGCGTCTCCACCCTCCGGCTCCTCGTCGCGCTCTGCGACTGGCAACAAGGCCGCCGCGACGAGGCCCGCGCCCGGCTCGCCCGCCTCCACCCGGTGATCGAGTCGGGTTTCGGCGGGGACTTCGCCCGCGGCGACAACCGCGAGGGCTTCTGGTATGACTGGGCCTTCGTCCGCCTCCTCCTCGACGAAGCCGAACAGTCGATCTCCGCCGCGCCCAAGTCCGCCAAATAGACGGACGGGCTTCGACCGCGGCCCGTCCGCGACGCGCCCACGCCCCGGCGCGCTCAAACAAGGCGCAAAAAAAATTCGCCGGCTTTGTCGGGTCGCACGGGAAATCCGCGCTTGTCCCTGTGCCCCGCCCCGAACCCCGCCCCTTTCCGCCCGCCCAACCGCCACCCATCGGCTTTATCCGTTTCCGCATGTCCGCCCCCGCCGCCCCCTCCCCCGCCAAATCCCGCTTCTCGCTCGGCCAGGAGCTCGGACTCGCCCTCGTGGTCCTCGTCCTCGCCGCGATCCTCGCCGCCTACGGCTGGCACGACGCCGCCGCGGGCCGCCCCAACACCTTTCTCAACTTCGACAACCTCGTCGACGGCGTCGCCACGCCCATGTCCTACTACGCCATCATGGCGGTGGGCCTCACCGTCGTGATCATCACCGGCGGCATCGACATCTCCGTCGGCTCCATCATGGCCCTCGCCGCCCTCGGAGGCGCCGCCGCCTTGCAGGGCTTCCCCGCCGGCGCCCCCGCATGGCAGGTCCTGCCCGTCGCCTTCATCGTCCCGCTCGCCATCGGCCTCGTCTGCGGCCTCGCCAACGGCGCTCTCGTCGTCGGGCTCCGCCTCCATCCCTTCATCGTCACCCTCGGCACGATGAGCGTCTTCCGCGGCCTCGCCAACGTTCTCCCCACCCAAAAAACCCTCCCCGCCGCCGGCAAACGCCTGCCCGAGGCATTCACCACCGACTTCATGCGCGAGGAGCTTTGGGGCATCCAACCCATGCCGCTCGTCATCATGCTCGCCACCGCCGCGCTCGGCTGGATCTACCTCCAGCTCTCCATCGCCGGCCGCGAGACCTACGCCGTCGGCGGCAACGAGGAGGCCGCCCGCTTCAGCGGCCTGCGCGTCGGCGCCGTCAAGCTCCGCACCTACGCCCTCTCCGGCCTCTGCGCCGGCCTCGCCGGCTTCGTCTCCCTCGGCCGCTTCGGCACCGCCTCCACCAGCACCGGCACCGGCTACGAGCTCACCGTCATCGCCGCCGCCGTCGTCGGCGGCGCCAGCCTCGCCGGCGGCCGCGGCACCGCCCTCGGCGCCCTGCTCGGCACGCTCATCATCGCCCTGATCGAAAACGGTATCCTCATCCTGCGCCTCGCCCAGGAATACCGCCTCGTCATCATCGGCCTCGCCATCGTCGTCGCCGTCGCCCTCGAGCGCCTCGGCCAACACCTCCGCCAGCGCCGCTCCCGCGCCCACTGAGTTTCCCCCAACACCCAACCATGCACCAAATCCCCCGCCTCCTCCGCGCCACGGGCCTCTCCGCCCTCGCCCTGCTCGCCCTCTCCGCCTGCTCGAAGAAAGCCGAGCCCGCCGCCGAAACCGCCTCCGGCGCCCCCGCCCCGCGCACCGTCCTCATCGGCGTCATCGGCAAGAGCCAGACCAACGATGTCTTCCAGGCCGCCCACGCCGGCGCCCGCGACGCCGCCGCCGAGCTTGGCGCCAAATACGGCGTGAAGGTCGAGATCGAGATCCGCACGCCCAACGACGAGGACGCCACCAAGCAGGCCGAGGCCATCGACGCCCTCGTCCGCCGCGGCGCCGCAGGCATCACCGTCTCCTGCACCGAGGCCAACACCGTCACCCCCTCCATCGACAAGGCCGTCGCCAAGGGCGTCTCCGTCATGTGCTTCGACTCCGACGCGCCCGACAGCAAGCGCTTCGCCTTCTACGGCACCGACGACTTCACCTGCGGCGAGCGCATCATGGAGGCCACGATCAAGGCCCTCGGCGGCAAGGGCTCCGTCGCCATCCTCGGCGGCAACCAATCCGCCCTCAATCTCCAGAAGCGCGTCGAGGGCGCCAAGGCCGCCGTCGCCAAGCACCCCGGCGTCAAGCTGAACGAGCCCGGCGTGTTCTACCACGTCGAGACCCCCGAGAAGGCCGCCGAGGCCGTCGCCTCCGCGCAAAACGCCAACCCCGGCATCCAGGGCTGGACCTTCATCGGCGGCTGGCCGCTCTTCACCACCGACGCCCTCAAGTGGGCCCCCGGCTCCATCAAGGTCGCCTCCTGCGACGCCCTCCCCGCCCAGCTCGACTACCTCCGCAGCGGCCACGTCGAGGCCCTCTACGCCCAGGACAGCTACGGCTGGGGCTACAAGTCCGTCGAGATCCTCCTCGAGAAGATCGTGAACGGCAAAGCCCCCGAGCCCGCCAAGGTCGTCGACCCGCTCTTCGAGGTCACCAAGGCCAACGTCGATTCCTTCGCCAAGAACTGGGAGAAGTGGCTCGCCAAGTAAGCGCCCGCCTGGCCCTCCGGATCTCGGATTTGAAATCTCAAATCCGAGATCCCCTCCTCCCGGCCTTCCGCCTCCGTCCCCTGTGGTTCCGACGTTCCGCTCCTTCGTCGTTCCGTCCCTCCGTCCGCTATCACTCCGAAGCTCTGTCGTTCCGTCCTCCGCCATTCTGACGTTCCGTAGCTCCGTCGTTCTGTAGCTC
>JACCEA011271523.1_pt1 | contig 14381 bp, 13 predicted proteins | sample 7449851 | NCBI WGS metagenome assembly JACCEA01 (sample SAMN15323453, study PRJNA562643) | freshwater metagenome | isolation source: river surface water | place: USA:Blue River Watershed | collected 2017-08-18 | reverse complement strand
GATTGTATTATCAGCTCTAACAAATTAATCCAAATTAATCCAAATTATAAAAACATTTTAAATGGAGATGTTTATTATTTTAGAGCAAGAAGTTTTCATAATTTAAAAATGTATAAAGATGCAATCTCAAATTACAATAAAGCAATTAATCTTTCTAATAATAATTTAGGTTACTTATACTACTATAGAGGTTTGACTTATCTTGCAATTGGTGATACTGAAAATTCTTGTATGGATTTTAAAATTGCTTGTGATAAAGGAATAGAAGCAAGTTGCAATCGCTATAATAATTTGTGTAATAATTAATATTTTAAAAAATGAAAAAAATAACATTAGCCTTTCTTATTCTTAACTCATCTCTAATATTCTCTCAGTCTGAAAATATTGTAATAAATGAGAGTTTTAGTAACAATTCCAATAATTGGGAATTATCAACAAAGAGTCATTGGAATTCATCAATTAATAATGGAAGTTATAATTTATCAAATAATAATTCTGATAAAACTTCATATTTCAAACCAAAAAATTTATTTCTTAATAATAAACAAAATTATGAAATAGAAACTAATATTAAATTTACTTTATCCGAAAACAACAGTTCTTCAGGTTTAATTTTTATATGTGATGAGCAAGTTAAAAATGATAGTTATTCATTATTGTTAGGTTATTTGGTTATGGTTATGAAATACAATGATGAATATTTTTTACACTTAAACAAAACAGATTGGTCAGGATTCAACTATTATGAAAAATTAAACAACTTTGATATTAGCAAAACTCATAATTTAAAAATAACAATAGATAATGAAACCCCAGCATTCAGAATTTTCATAGATAATAAATTGGTTTTTGAAAAAAAATTTCCGCTATTTAATTTTAATAATATTGGATTTTACCAGATGGGGAAAGTTTCTATGGTTGTGAATGATATAAAAATAAAAACATCTAATTCAGAAAATAGTAAGTTTATGTTTGACCAAACCGATTTGGTTTACAATGAAAGTAAACATATCACGAATACATTAAAAGGCTCACAATATTTAGCTGAATTAACTAAATACGTTCCAAAAGGTATCTTATTTGATGATTACAATAATCAATTTAAAAGATTTAAAGAAGAATTACTGATTGATGAAAATTGCGAAAATTTCAATACAATTCCAACAAAAGATGAAGCTAATGATGCTTTTATGTTTAATTATAAATCAAATAAATTTTTTACACTTGTAAGTAAAGAAAATACGTTTATTGCAACTTCTATAACGTTTAGCGAACCAAATAAAGCAGTTGAATTTTATAATTTATATAGTAAATCTAAAGGGTATAAAATAGGACCAGAAAGAGCATATTTGCCTATTAATGAAATGAAAGCAATAATGTTAAATAAAGAAAAAAACAGTGTTACTATATTTTACTAAATAAAAAAAACCTCTTACAACAGGCGTTTGGCAAGATTGCGAATTTTGTAGTAAATTCACGTTTACATTTCGCAAGAAATTTTATCTTTGATAGAAAATAATCGGTTCCGTAGTTCGCAACCTCGCCAAGCGCCGGAACGTTAGTGGCAACCCTTGAGCGACGGAACGCTTAAAACAGAATCTACAAAAAACCACCAAAAAATAAACTAAAAAAATTCATTACTTTAGCGTTTTGAAAAACTAAAATTATGGCATTAAGTTGGAACGAAATTAAAGAAAGAGCTGTAAAATTTTCTAAAGAATGGGCAGAATATTCTAATGAAGAAGCAGATGCAAAACCATTTTTAGTAGAATTCTTCAATGTATTTGGAATTTACAGCAAGAAAGTTGCAACTTTTGAACATCGAGTTAAAAAACTTGATGAACGTGATGGTTATATTGATTTACTTTGGAAAGGAACAATTTTAATAGAAATGAAAAGTCGAGGAAAAAATCTTGACAAAGCATTTCAACAAGCCAAAGATTATTTGCACGGTTTAAAACAACACGAATTACCAAAATACATTTTAGTTTCAGATTTTGAAATCTTCAAACTTTACGATTTAGAAGAAGAAAACATTGTTGAATTTAAAATTTTAGATTTAGTAAACAACGTTCAAAGTTTTGGCTTTCTACTCGGTTATCAGAAAAAAGTTTACAAAGAACAAGATCCAGCCAATATAAAAGCGGCTGAATTTATGGGTAAACTTCACGACCGATTAAAGGAAATTGGTTATGATGGTCATCCATTAGAAGTTTACTTGGTTCGCCTACTCTTTTGTCTTTTTGCCGAAGACACAACAATTTTCAATAAACAACAATTTCAAGATTATATAGAATTTCGCACCAACGAAGACGGAAGCGATTTAGCACCAAAACTGCAAGAACTTTTTCAAGTTCTTGACACGCCAAGTGAAAAACGTTTTAAAAATCTTGACGAACAATTAGCTGAATTTCCGTATGTAAACGGAAAACTATTTCAAGAAATCTTGCCAATGGCAAGTTTCGATACCAAAATGCGAAAAGCATTATTAGATTGTTGTTACATCGATTGGAGCAAAATTTCTCCAGCAATTTTTGGTTCAATGTTTCAAAGCGTAATGAATCCGAAAGAACGCAGAAATCTTGGCGCACATTATACAAGCGAAACCAATATTTTAAAACTAATAAAACCTTTATTTCTTGACGAACTTTGGGCGGAATTTGAAAACATAAAAAACAATAAAAACAAACTTCCAGAGTTTCACAAAAAAATTAGTTTACTAAAGTTTCTTGACCCAGCTTGTGGTTGCGGAAACTTTTTAGTAATTACTTACAGAGAATTACGTTTGTTAGAAATTGCAGTGTTACGAGCATTAAACAAATCAGGACAGGGATTTTTGGATGTTTCAGAAATTATTTGGCTCGATGTCGATATGATGGGCGGAATTGAATATGAAGAATTTCCAGCGCGAATTGCAGAAGTTGCAATGTGGTTAATCGACCACCAAATGAATATGTTAATTAGTAACGAATTTGGTCAATATTTTGCACGTTTACCATTAAAAAAATCTGCTAAAATTGTTCACGGCGATGCTTTAGAAGTCGATTGGGAATCTGTTGTTCCAAAAGAACAACTTTGTTATATTCTAGGAAATCCACCATTTATAGGTTCTAAAATAATGACACAATTGCAACGCAATCAAATCGTAAAAGAATTTGATAACATTCAAGGAAGTGGCGTTTTAGATTATGTAACAGGTTGGTATATAAAATCGGCTAAATTCATTCAAAACACAAAAATAAAAGTTGCTTTTGTTTCTACAAATTCAATTGTTCAAGGCGAACAAACGTCTATACTTTGGGGTCAAATGTTAAATAAATTTAGCATAAAAATTCATTTTGCTCATAGAACTTTTAAATGGAGTAATGAAGCAAAAGGAAATGCAGCAGTTTATTGTGTAATAGTTGGCTTCGCCAACTACGACACTAATAATAAAAGCATTTTTGAATATGATGACATCAAAGGAGAAGCATTGGAAATAAAGGCAAAAAATATAAATCCATATTTAGTTGATGCAAAAGATTTATTGATTAATAAAAGTTCAAATCCTATTTGTAATGTTCCAAAAATGAGTTTTGGAAATATGCCTTTAGACGGTGGACATCTATTATTATCTGACATCGAGAAAAGTGAATTTATTTTAAAAGAACCGAAAGCGGAGAAATTTATAATACCTTTAATTTCAGCTTATGAATTCCTTAACGGTGAAAAACGTTGGTGCATTTGGCTTGTTGACGCAGAACCAAGTGAATTAAAACAATTACCAGAAATTTTAAAACGTGTTGAAGCAGTAAAAAAGTTTAGACTTGACAGCGTTGCGCCTTCAACTCAAAAATTTGCAACAACACCATCTTTATTTCGAGACAGAAACCAACCTGAAACTTATATTTTAATACCAAGTACAACATCAGAAAATCGAAAATACATTCCGTTAGGTTTTTTCAATAAAGACCATATTGCAAATAATAGTTGTCACACTATTCCTAATGGTAGTCTATATCATTTTGGGATTTTAATGTCTTCAATGCATATGGCTTGGGTTAAATCTGTTTGCGGTCGATTAGAAAGTCGTTACAGATATTCAAAAGATATTGTTTACAATAATTTTCCTTGGGCAGAAAATCCAAGTGAAAAACAAATAAGACAAATTGAAGAAAAAGCACAAAAAGTTTTAGAAGTTCGTTCAAATTTTCCTAAAAGTTCTTTGGCTGATTTATACAATCCTTTAACAATGCCACCAACATTAATAAAGGCACATAACGATTTAGACAAGGCTGTAGATTCTGCTTACAGAACTGCACCTTTTACAAGCGAAGCCAACAGAATGGTGTATTTATTTGAGTTATACGAAAAATATACAGCCGATTTATTTACAAAAGAAAAGTCAAAGAAGAAAAAATAACAAAACGTAAAAAAGAAATGTTTGCTCCGCAAACAAACTAATTGCTACCGCAATTAGTTTTCTTCTTACCGCTTTTGTATTTATTACTTCCGCAATTGTATTTATTGCATCCGCAAAAAGAAATATTGCGTCCGCATTTGTATTTATAGCTTCCGCATTTAGATTTATTACATACGCAGAAAGAATTATTGCTTCCGCATTTGTATTTATTGCTTCCGCATCTAGATTTATTGTATACGCGGAAAGATTTATTACATACGCAGAAAGAATTATAACTACTACATTAAATATGACGTTTATTAATCAGAAGAAAGGGCAGCCACTAACAGCCGTTTCACGAAATTGCGGGGCTTGGGATTTATCAGAAGTGGTAATTTTTGAAACTAAATTTTGTTTATATTTGTAATCAAAAGTGTTGAAAATCCGCAACTTCGTGAAGCGGCGACACGTTAGCAGTAATTTAAAACAAAAAATGCAGTTAGAAGAAAATTTACCAAAAAGTAAAATACAAATTTTACAAGAAGAATTTATAGAAAAACTTAAAGGTTTAACAATTCAAGAAGCAGAATTTGTATTAAAGCCAGTTTTAGATTATGTAAGGCAAAATTCTATTGTTCAATAATTAATTTTTTAATTTCATCAATAGTTAAATCTGTTTCTATTTCTTTACCACAAGATAATCTTATTATAGTTTTCTTATCAAGTACTTTAGTATAGAAATAAGTAATTTGAGTTGGATTAACAAAATAGTTTTCAGTGTTTGTTGCGTAAATTTTAATTGTTTTCATAATTATTATATATTAAGTTCTTTGATTTAGTGTTTGTTAATAAGTTTTATTTATAATTAAAAATACAACTATAGATTAAAAATATGGAAAATATTTTTATTACGGTATTCCGTATATTATATTTGCAGTATAATTAAAGAAAGCCGAAAAGTGTTAGAGCACAAACCGACTTCCTAAAATTAAGTTTAGCTAAATCTTTCGATTAGCAAGGTTAGTCCAAATTTCACCACTTCCAGGGCAATGAATTTGACAACCTCCGTTTTATACCATACTACTCTCGTAGCTTCAGGTATATTGGAATTACTATCCATATTATCTTCATAGGCGTATATTATTATCTTATTTTGCAAACTTACGAAATTTTAACACTTCTTACAAGTTTTATCATGTTAAAGAAAAGTTAAAGTTGAAAATACTTTGCGAAAAAATTATTATAATTCCGAGAAAAACACACACTAAATCAAATAAACTACTGCTAACAAACGTTTGGCAAAATGCAAAAATTAGTTGGAATTACGATTCCGCAATGAGGCTCGTGCCTCGCTAAAATAATTATTAACAACGCTAATCGGCTAAAATAATAACATCGTAAAGCCTTAGTTAGCAGTAATTTAAAACAAAAAATGAGTGAAGAAGACGAAAACCCAAATGAAGTTGCAAACAAAATACTGAATGAATATCTTGAAGGAAAATCATTTGGATTTATAAAATCTGTCTTATACTATATTGACACTCAACTTGAAATTATTTGTACTGTTCCAAGCGTTGTAGAAAAGAGTTAGCAGGTTCTTCTGTTTTTATCGTAGCGAAAGTATAATTATCATCTTTATGATTTAAATGAATACTTGTAATAACTTCTTTTGAATAGTTTGTAAAAGAAGTTACGTTGTAAATAAAATCTACAACTAAATTGTGTTCGTTATTATTGCAGTCGGTTACTTTTATTGTTTTCATAATTAGTTCTTTGATTTAGTGTTTGTTAAAAAAGTGAAAAATAAATTTGTTGTATTAAATTATTTTCTATATTTGCAAAGTCTTTTAGACAAAGTAAAAGAGAAAGCCGAAAAGTGTTAGAGCACAATTCGACTTCCTAAAATACTTAATAGGTGTTATCTATCACAACCGCACTTATTTAATTTGTAAGCTTTATAGGTATATTTTATCAACGTACAGAATACAGTTGCTAAGCTACCAAAAGCAATTACAAATTTTAAAATCAGATTCCAGTCCATTCGGCAAATAAGGTTTTAAAAATTAAACAATTACGACTAACGAAAGTCGTTAGAAGGTTGAGAATCTAAATTCTCGTCTGTGTTTCATAGGCAAAAAGTTTAAAAATTAGGCAATAAAAAACACGACTTCCAATTGCTACATAAGTGTCGTGTTCGCTAAAATCTTTATATCAATTATTTTTTCTCAAATTTTTCTTTATCTTATTTTGCAAACTTACGAAATTTTAACATTTTACACAAGTTTTATCGTGTTAAACAAAAGTTAAAGTTGAAATACTTTGCGGAAAATTTACTATAACTTTGCGAAAAACAAATGCTGAATCAAATAAACTACTGCTAACAAACGTTTGGCAAGATTGCTAAAACTACTCTTCGGCGGAAAGTGTAGTGGAATTAAGTTTCCAAAACAAAATTATTAATAAATAGACGCAACCTCGCCAAGCGTCGGAACGTTGGCGGTAATTATACAGACAGACATAACTCAAAATTAAATAAATGGAAAATCAAAAAGATATCCTTCAGTACAATGTAGAATGGTTAAAGTTTGCAGAAACGAAAGCAACTCTAATAATCACGGTTCAAGGTGTATTGTTGACTATAATTTATACTAATGCAAAGGATTTATACGAAGCTGTGACTTCTTCTGACGTTCAATTTGGATTGACCATAATTTCTGCACTACTTTTCCTTTTGACATTGATATTCTCTTTTTTGGCAATAAATCCCAACTTGACAAATCATCTAAAAAAATCTGCTGTTTATTTTGGGACAATTAAAAACTACTCGAATCACGCTGAATATCATAAGACCTTAAAAGATATAAAAGAAGAAGAGATGAATGAAATGTTGTCGGAGCAGATATACATAAACTCTCATATAGCTTGGAATAAATTTGTTAAAGTAGGTTGGTCAATACGTTTCTTTTCAGGTTTGGTACTTGTTTTATTTGTTCAAATTTTAATCTATATCTTTTAATGGATTACAAGGACTTTTTATCTGAACTTGACAGTGAAGTGGAAGATATTCACGCTTCTTATTTTGACATTGAGATTACAGACACTTATTGGGTTCCAACTCAAGACGACAACAACTTAACCTATGAAAACTTCGACAGTTATTCAAAGAAGGTTAAGACAATAGAGACGTGTGTTTTATTTATTGATATAAGAAAATCGACAGCAATAAGTTTAAAAAACGATGCAGTCAAAATGACTAAATTATACACATCATTTAGCAGGGCAATGGTTAAGATTGCAGAAAAAACAGGTGGTAAAGTAAGAAACATTATTGGGGACAGAGTAATGGTTGTTTATGACCATATTGGCTGCTGTGAAAAGGCAATAGAAACGGCAATTTTAATGTCAATAGCAACAAAAAGCATAATCAATAAGCATTTTAAAGATGCAAACGTAAAGTGCGGTATCGGAATTGATTATGGGAAAATGCTAGTATCTAAATGTGGCTCAATTAAACAGGGAAAAGAAAATAGCCACTATAAATATTTAGTTTGGGCAGGAAAGACTGCCAACGTTGCATCAAAACTAACTGATAGTGCCAATAAATTTATATATAAAACAAAAGAAGTTGAAGGAGTTAATGTGGGACTTCATTATCCATTAACAGACAAATGGTCCTGGACATTCCATACCGTAAAACAACTAGTGGAAAAATTAAGATTTACCTATACTCCTACAATTTACTTCAAAGAACAGTACTTCTCATCGTTCTTTGCAACATCAAATACAGAAGTCATTGACAATTTTACATTTCCACCAATCTTATTGACAAAATCCGTTTTAGAAAACTTAAAACTTGAAAACCCAAAAAATGAACATTTGGTCAACATAAAAAGAATTTTTAAGAAGATAGAAAACGTTGACGATGATATTTATGGTATTAATGTATAGAGCAAAAAGAATAACTACCGCCAACAGCCGTTTTGCAAAAGCGGGGGTTTCGTGCTTCTATGACAGTGAAGTGCTAAATTCAAGTTTTGTGCATCTAATGAAGTTTAGTGCTGAAAAACCCCGCCTTCGCAAAGCGGCAAAACGTTAGTGGTCATTCTAAAGAACCGCAAACTTTAACGGCATTTTTGAAATCAAACTTTATTTTATAATTAATAAAAGTTAAAGGAATATCCCAAATTCCATCAGCAAATTTTGTTTTCTTTCCACTATGATAACTTCCTGTTTTAGATTTTACTTTTTCAAGAACAGCAGTAAATAAAGCATCGTGAAAATATGGTCCATCAAAATCAGTGTAATCTAATATTATAGCTTGACAACCATAAGTAGAATGACTTGTAAATGTAATTCTGACTTTACTATCATATTTTTTATCTTCTTCAGGAGCTAAATGTCCCCAAGTATCATTAAATACTTTTTCAGTTCCAGAACCTATAACGTGTAATATTGGCATAATCTAATTTTTAAAAGAACGAACCACTAACACAGGTTTGCAAAAATGGCAAGTTCGAGTTTAACTTAAAGTTTTTTTGTATCAGTAATTTTTTGGCAAAATCAAAAATTAAGGCTTGCTTTTTTGCCACTTCTGCAAGCCTGCGACCGTTATATGCCATTTTAACGGAACACCCAACAAATGAAGAAACAAATACTAACATTCGGACTTTTACTCATTACATTTCTGACATTCGGACAACAAACAAAATATGTTGACACCGAAGAATTAAACATTCGTGCAGGTGCAGGAACAAAATATGAAGTTGTCGACAAAATTTCACAAGGACAAAAAGTTACGGTTCTTACTGAACACGGAAAATGGAGTGAAATAGAACTTGAAAACGGAACAAAGGGTTTTGTATCAACAAAATTCCTTTCCGAAACTGAAACATCAAGCAGTTCAAAAAAATCAGAAAAGAAAAATTCTTGGATTGGATATGTTTTGGTTATCGGCTTTGTTTTGTACGGACTTAAAAAACTATTTGGTGGCAGTAGCTCAAATTCAAGCTCCAATAGAAACACATCAACAAACAGACAAGAAGTTAGAAGAAAATCTGGCAATAGTGCAGTTTATAGATTTAGAATTAAAGGAAGTGGTTCTGCTGGAGGTTTTCAATATGCTGACGGAATGAATGTAGAAGTTGCTGTAAAAGGATTAGGAGCAAACGGAAGTCCATTTAACAATATTGTAGAAAAACTATTTGTACAAGAAATCGCAAGAAAATATAATGTAGAACCACGTTTTCATTCAGGCATCAAAATGATGTTTAAACGTGACAAACTTGATGTAGAAATAATGTAAAATATATGAAACCAAACATTTTTGACATAGCAACCAAAGAACTAAATCAAGACGCATTTATTACGTGGCTTTTGCAGTTTGCTGACCCAAAATATCAATCTGAAAATCCAAAACTAAACGACTGCGGAAAATTATTTGTAAGCCAACTTATAAGAAAACAATTAACATCATTTGATGGAAATATCAATAAAGTTGAAGCAGGAAGACAATGGGAAAATATTGATGTTTGGGCAGAAATCAACGACAAATACTTAATCATTATCGAGGACAAAACATATTCTTCTCAACATTCAAACCAATTAGCTCGCTACAAAGAAAACGCAGAGAAATGGTGCGAAAAGAACAATTATGAAAAACCTATTTGCATTTATCTAAAAACTGGAAACGAAAGCCAAAGCAGTTTAACTCATATCGAAAAACAAGGTTTTGCAATTTTCAGCAGATTGGACTTTATCAATTTACTGAATGAATTTAAAGATATTGACAACGATATTTTTACAGACTTTTACGAAAGGCTGAAAAGAATTGAAAAATCAAATAATGAATTTGAAAACAAATTGATTAAAGATTGGAACGGTAATGATTGGCAAGGATTTTTTCAATTTCTCGAAAAAGAAATAGAAATCGTAAATTGGCATTATGTTAATAATCCAAGTGGGGGTTTTTGGAACGCAGTTCTAAATTGGGATTATTGGGACAAATTTCCAGCTTACATTCAACTCGAAGAAGGAAAACTATGTTTCAAGATTTCAACTGACCCAGACGAACTTGAAATGCCCGAAGATTTGACACGTGGAGAAATCCGAAATCAATTACACAACTTGATACTTAACCAAGCTGAAAAATTTGGCTTTGAAAATATCAGACGACCAGACAGATTTGGAAACGGAAATTATATGACAGTTGCAATTGTTGACAGACAAAATTGGTTAGGTGCAGACAACCAAACTATGGACAAAGAAACTATCATAAAAACATTAACCGATTATGTAAATTTCTTGAGAAAGATAATTAACGAACCCAAGAAAAACGGCATATAACAGCAGTTTGGCAAAATGGCGGGTTCAGTGCTAAATTGAACATTTGGTTTCAAATGAAGTTTAGTGCTAAATTGAAAGTAAGTACTTCAAAATCCGCCACTTCGCCAAGCTGCAAAACGTTGTAGGCAATACTCGAGCTACACGAAACGCAGAAAAAAAACGTTAAAAAAATAAACTAAAAAAATCATTACTTTAGCGTTTTGAAAAAGTAAACTATGGCATTAAGTTGGAACGAAATTAAAGAAAGAGCAGTAAAATTCTCTAAAGAATGGGAAAACTATTCTAACGAAGAAGCAGACGCAAAACCATTTTTAGTAGAATTCTTTAACATATTTGGAATTTACAGCAAAAAAGTTGCAACTTTTGAACATCGAGTTAAAAAACTTGATGAACGTGATGGATATATTGATTTACTTTGGAAAGGAACAATTCTTATAGAAATGAAAAGTCGAGGAAAAAATCTTGACAAAGCATTTCAACAAGCCAAAGATTATTTACACGGTTTAAAACAACACGAATTACCAAAATACATTTTAGTTTCTGACTTTGAAATATTCAAACTTTACGATTTAGAAGAAGAAAATATTCTAGAATTTAGAATTGCAGATTTAGTAAACAACGTTCAAAGTTTTGGTTTTCTGCTTGGTTATCAGAAAAAAGTTTACAAAGAACAAGACCCAGCTAATATAAAAGCGGCCGAATCAATGGGAAAACTTCACGACCGATTAAAAGAAATTGGTTACGATGGTCATCCGTTAGAAGTTTATTTAGTTCGTTTACTTTTTTGTCTCTTTGCTGAAGACACAACAATTTTCAACAAACAACAATTTCAAGATTATATAGAATTTCGCACAAACGAAGATGGTAGCGATTTAGCTCCAAAATTGCAAGAGCTTTTTCAAGTTCTCGACACACAAAGAGAAAAACGCTTCAAAAACCTTGATGAACAATTAGCAGAATTTCCATACGTAAATGGAAAACTATTTCAAGAAATTTTGCCAATGGCAAGTTTCGACACCAAAATGCGACAAACTTTATTAGATTGTTGTTATATTGATTGGAGCAAAATTTCACCAGCAATTTTTGGTTCAATGTTTCAAAGTGTAATGAATCCAAAAGAACGTAGAAATCTTGGTGCACATTACACAAGCGAAACCAATATTTTAAAATTAATAAAACCTTTATTTCTTGACGAACTTTGGGCAGAATTTGAAAACATAAAAAACAATAAAAACAAACTTCCAAAATTTCACAAAAAAATTAGTCAGCTCAAGTTTCTTGACCCAGCTTGCGGTTGCGGAAATTTTTTAGTTATCACTTACAGAGAATTACGATTATTAGAAATTGAAGTTTTACGAGCAATAAATAAATCAGGTCAAGGATTTTTAGACGTTTCTGAAATCATTTGGCTCGATGTTGATATGATGGGCGGAATTGAATATGAAGAATTTCCGGCAAGAATTGCAGAAGTTGCAATGTGGTTAATCGACCACCAAATGAATATGTTAATAAGTAACGAATTCGGTCAATATTTTGCACGTTTACCATTAAAGAAATCTGCAAAAATTGTTCACGGTGATGCTCTAGAAATCGATTGGGAAACAGTAATACCAAAAGAACAACTTTCATATATTATTGGAAACCCACCTTTTATTGGTTCTAACATAATGAAACAAAACCAAAGAAACCAAATTGTAAGAGAATTTGAAAACATTGCAGGTGGTGGAACGCTTGACTATGTAACTGGTTGGTATATTAAATCCGCAAAATACATTCAAAACACCAAAATAAAAGTAGCTTTTGTTTCAACAAATTCAATTGTTCAAGGCGAACAAACAAATTTACTTTGGGGACAAATGCAAAACAAATACAATATAAAAATTCATTTTGCACATCGCACATTTAGATGGAGTAATGAAGCTAAAGGAAATGCAGCAGTTTATTGTGTAATAGTTGGCTTTGCCAACTTTGATACAAATAATAAAAGTATTTTTGAATATGAAGATATTAAAGGTGAAGCACAAGAAATAAAAGCAAAAAATATTAATGCTTACTTAATTGATGCAAAAGACATTTTGGTTGAAAAAATGAGAAAACCAATTTGTAGTGTTCCTAAAATAATCAAAGGAAATTATTATGCTAAAAGCGAAGGATTAATAATTGAGGAAAAAGATTTAGATTATTTAATAAATAATGAACCAAATTCAAAAAAATGGATAAAATTATTAATTGGTGCAGACGAATTTATTAATAACAAAAAAAGATATTGTCTTTGGTTAGTTGATTGTCCACCAGATGAATTAACACAAATGCCATTGGTAATGGAACGAATAAATCGGGTTAGAGAAGACAGATTAAAAAGCACTGATAAAGGTATGCAAAACCTTGCTCCTACTCAATTTCGTGAAACAAATAATCCTGACAAATGTCTTGTAATACCTGTAGTTTCTTCTGAAAAAAGAAAATATATTCCAATGGGTTTTATAGATAAAGATACAATTTCAACGAATGGAAATCTCATAATGCCAAATGGTAATTTATTTCATTTTGGAGTTTTAACTTCATCTATGCATATGGCTTGGGTAAAAACAGTTTGTGGAAGATTAAAAAGTGATTTTAGATATTCAAAAGATATTGTTTACAATAATTTTCCTTGGGCAGAAAATCCCAATGAAAAACAAATAAAACAAATTGAAGAAAAAGCACAAAATGTTTTAGAAGCACGTTCAAGTTATCCTAATAGTTCATTAGCTGATTTATATAATCCGTTAACAATGCCAACAAATTTAATAAAAGCACATAACGAATTAGACAAAGCCGTAGATTCTGCTTATAGAACTGCACCTTTTACAAGCGAAGCGAACAGAATGGTATATTTATTTGAGCTATACGAAAAATATACAGCAGATTTATTCACAAAAGAAAAACCGAAGAAGAAAAAATAAAAAGCAAAAAGAAATGTTTGCTTCGCAAACAAACTAATTGCTTCCGCAATTAGTTTTCTCCTTTCTGCATTTAGATTTCTTTAATGAGTATTTAGATATATTGCTTTCGCATTTAGATATATTGCTTTCGCATTTAGATTTCTTGTATCCGCATTTAGATTTCTTGTATCCGCATTTAGATATATGTCATACATTTTTAGATTTATGTCATACATCAAAAGAATTATGTCATACATTTTTAGATATATGTCATATATTTTTAGAAAACTACCGAACTGCCGAAAGAAACTGCCTAAATCGTTGGAATTGAAAAGTATTCTTCACAAGAAGTACTGCCTACAACAGCAGTTACAAGAAATTGCTAGGCTTGGTTTTTGTCAGAATTTTTTATTGCTAAATCAAAGTTTTGTGTATATTTGTGATTGTTAGTGAACGAAGTACGCAACTTCTTGTAGCTGCAAAACGTTATGTGTAACCGTAAGACGACCCAGTAGACATTGACAACAAAAGAAAATCAAATATTATGAGCTTTTTTAAAAAATTATTTGGCAAAGCCGACAAACCTACACCAAGAGAATTTACAGAACAAGAACACGAACTTGATTATGAACAAAAATCAAAGGGACTTGAAAATGTGCTTGGAAAAATGCACGACTTGGTTGGACACGCAATAATTCCCTTTGCAGTTGGTGGAGCAGTAGATATGTATTATT
>JACCEA011101540.1_pt1 | contig 14393 bp, 16 predicted proteins | sample 7449851 | NCBI WGS metagenome assembly JACCEA01 (sample SAMN15323453, study PRJNA562643) | freshwater metagenome | isolation source: river surface water | place: USA:Blue River Watershed | collected 2017-08-18 | reverse complement strand
GGTAGATGCCTTCTTTCTACTCGGTATAACGTTGATGAAAGCTTAAAACTGCAAACGGCTGATGAAATTGATGGCGCTCTTGCTTATAATAAATTAAGTCGAAAAGAATTAGGCTTATATCGCCCCATTGATAAATTTGACTTAAGCACAGTTTACCGTATTTTAACCTCTGCAGATTTAGTTGTTGCTCACAATGCTGAATTCGACAAGTCATTTTTAGAAAAAACTTCGGAACGAGTCTTGGGCTATAACTGTTTTCAGCACTTAAAATGGGAATGTTCTATGACCAAATTGGCAAAAAAGCGCGGAATTAAATCCGGAAGAGTTAAATTACCCAATATGCAGTTAGATTCTATTGCGCATTCAGCCCTAAGTGATTGTCAAAACGCGCGGTTGTTGTGGATGTCAATGACTCCTGATGAAAATGCAGCCCCAGATTGGAAATTTTAATTGTACCCCCCGTTCGGTTATTAGCTATACACTTCTAATTAAAATAATGTCTTTTAATCATCTTATTAATCCGGTCTACAGTTCTTCAGCCAGCAAAGCCCAGGAAAATTTAAACCAAAAAGATAAAAACCGCAATGAAAAATTCTACGCTTTTTATCCGGAATCTTTAGTTACATGCCATAAAGAGCTTTACCCCCAAGTTAACAAAGCGCAAGACATTTCTCTTTGGCCAGAATTTAGTTTAAAAAAGATTAAGCTTTTTGAAGGAGAAACATTAACTGATTTACTTTTGGCTAATGCTATTGTACTAGCACAAGAGTTTATTAAATTAAGTCCTAATACAGATTTAAAAACAAAAGTTTTTAGCTATTATAATGAGCTGGCTTCAAAACGTATTTCTTTAGCGTCTCCATTTTTTAATAATTTAAGACGGACGGGGGAACGTAATCTCTCTTCTTGTTTTATTATGGAAGTGGGAGACTCTCTCGAATCTATTATGAAACACCTAACGTACTGTGCCCGTATCTCTAAGGCTGGAGGTGGATGCGTTCAAGCGCACACAGAATATTTAACGCCTAATGGTTGGAAAAGAATCAGTGAATACTCTGAAGGAGACTTAGTTGGACAATACCGGCATGAAACTAAAACTATTGAATTTGTCAAGCCGGAGGCGTATATTAAAGCGCCATGCACCGAGTTTTATCACCTTAAAAGTAAGTACGGCATTGACCAGGAACTTAGCGAAGAGCACCGAGTGCTATACAAATCTGAAAGCCATAGTAAAAAGCTTAAAAGTATTTCTGCCAAAGACTTAGTAGAAAAGCACAATAACAATGCCCGTGGCTTTAAGGGGAAATTCCTATTCTCGGCGCAAGGTGTTAGCTCAAAAGGGCTAGACTACTCCACTGAACAACTGCAGCTTATTGTTGCTATGCAAGCGGATGGCCACATTCAAAATAAAAACACAGGGTATTCTATTTTTACGTTTAAAAAACCACGTAAAATTGCCCGGATTAAACAAATTTTAAATAAGTTAAATAGGCCGTTTACTGAAACTGCTTATTGTGACGGAGAGACAAGAATAGCATTTTACTACCCGGAGCTAATTAAAGATTTTCCTCAAGAATTTTATAGTTTAAATTCCGCTCAACTAGCTTTAATAGCCGAGGAAGTTAAATACTGGGACGGCTGCCCTGTAAAGGGTGATAGCTCTTGGAGCGGCACGGTAAGAAGTAATGCTGATTTTGTGCAATTTGCTATGAGCGTTTCTGGCTATAAAGCAAGCATTAAAACTGATAACCGTAAAGATAGACAAAAGTGTTACCGAGTTCATGGAACTTATCGCAATGAGGGGCAACTAGCCAAAGACTCCAGAACAAATAACGCTCAAGAAATTAGAACAGTGGCCAGTGTAGACGGATTCAAGTACTGTTTTACAGTTGAAACGGGGGCGCTAATCCTTCGTAACAACGACTCAGTATTTATTACGGGCAATTCTGGAGTCTACATGGGCTTACTAAGAGGTAAAGGAGCAAGTATTGGTAGTAATAAAAATGCTTCTTCTAGCGTAATGGCTTGGATTCGTTTGTTTGATCAAGTATGTGTTTCTGTAAATCAATTGGGACAAAGACCTGGTGCAATCACCGTCGCATTACCAATTTGGCATATTGATATTGAAGAGTTTCTTGATTGCCAGACTGAAAACGGGGACCTCAGGGCTAAAGCTTATAATATTCAACCGCAAGTATGCGTAGATAATGAATTTATGCACGCAGTAATTGATAATCAAAGTTACGCTTTATATTGTCCTAAAGACTTATGGGATGCTAACATTAATCCAAGTAAAGATACTAACTGGCATGTCAGAGCAGAAAAATTAGGCCTTATTAAAAAGGAAATTAACGCTAGGAAATTATGGGCAGTAATTCAAGAAAGGCAGTTAACAGTCGGACGCCCTTATATTTTCTTTACAAATAACGCACAAATCAATTCTCCGTTTAAAAACTACGGCAATATTAATTCAGCTAATTTATGCTGCGAATCCTTTTCATACATTGAAGTAGATAGCTATATACATTGCTGTAATCTTATTTCTATTAATTTGGCAGAGCACGATTCCCTAAAATCGATTGAAGATTCGACTAAAATTGCAACAGAAATGGCAGATTTATCTTTAAATCTTTCATCAATAAATATCCTGGAAGCACAAAAGCATATAAAAGATTTTCGTACCATTGGTATTGGAATGATGGGCTTAGCGGATTGGTTGGCAAAAAATGAGTCTTACTATTCAGATTTAAATTTAATTGAAAGTACGCAAAAAGCAATTTCTCTAGCTGCGTACAGGCGCTCAGTAGAACTTGCAAAAGAATGGGGCAGTTGTCTCGCTCCTAATCTTGAAAGTGCGTTGTGGAATAAACTAGATTTAGAACCAGAGTCCGGACCCTGGAAAACTATCCGGGCTGAGTACGGAATTCGTAACGCTATGTTTTTAGCCACTGCCCCGAACACTTCTACTTCTTTAGTAATGGGTGCAACAGCTAGTTTTTTACCTCCTTATTCCCTAGATTTTATTGATGAATCTGAAGACTATTCTTTACAAGTTATTACTAAATATAAGCCAGAACTTTATCTAACTAATCAAGAAATTAATCAACAATTTATTACAGACTGTACCGCAGTAATGCAAAAATGGACAGATGCTGGTATCAGTATGGAATATCTTCTACCTAAAGGCGCAAGCTGGTCCACTAACAAAGCTTTTAGTGATAATAAAATCGAAGCCTGGAAACAAGGTGTTAAAGCAGTATATTATGTGAGATCCACTACACCAGACGGGTCTTCCGGGTCTTCCGGGTCTTCCGGGACTTCCGGGTGCTCATCTTGTGCGAACTAGACTTTTTGTACAAACAGTGGTTATTATAAAAAGAAAGAGAGCAAAGGAACCTGGTTCCAAATCTTTACCCTCTCTTTCAAATGTAATCATGGCTATAGTAACCATATTAGGTACTCAAGTTCAGTACTACGTAGAAGAGAATCAGACTTTCTGGCATTTAACAAATATCTTAAAATTATTACGAGACTCAGATAGAGGTCATATCTCTTTTGCAAGACCCGTTGTTAAAAAGTACCCGGAAGAGTTTACCAAGTATAAGGGCGTTTTTTATGTGTCTAAAATCGGCGTGTATAAACTTATTAAACATCTCAGAACTCCTAATGCAGAACTTCTCCAAGCGCAGCTAAATAAAGTTGCTGATGCCGCTCTAGATGCGGGATTTATGGATGGCAATAACTTCCTGAGTATTGCACCTAAGTCTGAATACATTACTTATAATCAGAAACTAGGCTCGGCGGTTAGTAGCCGGAAAATTGCTCAATGCTTTGGTAAATTGCATAAAAACGTTATTCAAGACATTGAAAACGCTATTAATGAATTACAAAATCAATCGGCTGAAAATCCGTCCCTATCTGTGTATGACTTACAGGCTTTGAAAGCGAATTACAATTTTGAGTGTATTACAAATACAGATAAGCTTGGGACAACAAAAGAATACTTTGTTAATGAAGGACTATTTAATTTGGTTGTATTAGGCTATACTGGTAAAAATGCTTTTAAATGGAAAGTGAGTTTTATTAATGAGTTCCTAAGGCTGCGATTAGAAAGCCAGAAATTAAGCGCCGCTCCTAACCTCATTGAAGCCGTCAAGAAAGCGACCTCTAAACTCTACGTCCTAGCCGATGCTAAAAATCCTAATCTATATAAAATTGGTATTACAGAGCGGCCTATAGAACAGCGCTTGAAAGAGTTGAATGCTACAGTTTCGTCTTCCGTAGTATGTTTATGGGAATCTCTCCCTTGTGTTAATGCTCGGCACTTAGAGGCGGAACTTCATACCTTCTTTAAAGACAAGCAAGTAAAATCTGAAGACAACGCTTCGTTATCGGAGTGGTTTAGGTTAACAGAGCCTGATTTGAGGGATTTGCAAGGAATATTGAAAATAAACTTTAAATATCAAGAGTTAGACATTTGTCTGATTAAGTGATCCGGGTACCGGCTAGCCGGTGACGGCGGACACACACTAAGCCCTGAAGCTGGTATATAATAGAGATATAAACAAATGAGGTAGTATGACTATTGCACAAGTAAAAACAGAGTATTTAAGGCTCTGTGGGGATAAATACGCTTCAGTTCATTATCAAAACTTTGTCGGCACTGACTTATCTTTACAAATAGTAGTAGATTGGCTGTTATTACGCAACAAGCAGGACAATTCCCCTATTTTTAATCTAAATAATACAATAAATATAGAACCAAACGATTTTACCTGGGACTGGTTCACTCTTATTAAATAACGAACACACAAGAAATGGAAGTATTATTGTTAGTAGGTAATAGCAATGCGGGTAAAGATTATATTGCTGCAAATAGATTTAAAAACTTTACTTTACACAAGCTTAATCAAGCGTTTAAAGACCAATTTGAACGGGACCATTTTTTGCCTGAAGGAACTTGCAACGATAAAAGTCGAAGAACTGAAATTATTCTGGAAGGGCCACTAAAAAATTACACCATTCAAAACGCTATGGTTATTTCATATAAGCAAAGTTTAAATGGTTGTGGCTATGGAGCTAAATTTGCTACTCTTCCTATTTTAAAAACACTAGAAGCACTTGATAGTTATTCTAAAAAAAGAGTTCCAGTTGTTATTACTGACTTAAGGAAATTAGCAGAATTAAAGTTTATTTTAGAGTTTTGTAAACTTATTAATTATAACGTGCGAATGATTCATGTACATTCAAATAAAGAAACACCTTATGAATCTGATGAATCTTTATATGATAACATGACTTTCTTTGAAAGATACACCCATAAAACTGTAGAAACTTGCCAAAATAATTATTAATAAAATGCTTAATTTTTGCGCCGAGAATTCTGTTGTTTTCGCTTTTCAAAATAAAAATAAAATTTCTACTAAAGCTTTCTTTTACTTATTAAATGGAGGGGCACTTCCACCATTAAAGTATGATAAAGAAATTTACCCACGCCGTAATTTTTATATTCAAAGCTACTTAGATAATAAAAATAGGCTTAGACTAAGATATTTTACTTCTTATTTTAAAGCTAGTCCTATTGATGGTTTAATTTTAGCTACAGAAAGATTTTCAGCTCATAATAAAACAACATTACAAAAATTTTATTTAGAAACATTAGAAGGACTCGCGTATTATGAATAATTATTGTTCAGTTTGTTCAATAAGAAAAGTAACGGATAATAGTTTTCATCCGAAATATGGTAAAGCGCTAACGGCGGCGGAAACACAAAATTTAATTTGTAAATACGCAAGCGCTTCCGGTTGTATCAACACAAAAACTTGCTCAACAGAAGAATTAAAAGCTGCGGATAGTTGGGACAAAAGAGCTCTATGAAAGCAATAATGTGGGATGAGTTTAAAATAACTCAGCTAGTAGAAATTAAAGCAGCGCTTAACGACTTAATAAAATTAATTATTACAAGCAATGACTTAATACAAGATTTAAATTTTACTTCTGTTTTAAATGCAGAATTAATGTCAATACAATTTGCTTTATATACAGCTGATTTTTCCAATACAATTAGAATAGGTAAAAGTTTAGAACAAATTTATTTGCAATTGATCCAAGACTTTGAAGCTCAATTAAAAAACAAATAGAAGAATAATGATTTTAACAGCTGACTCACCCGCTTACACTTACGAAGAGCTAATAAACTTTATTCAACAAAAGCTTATTGAAAGCATCGATATGGAATGGCTTAAAAAACATCTATCCATTCCGCAAGCTTTTGAAGCAATGTATATATTAATAAATAATAGCAAAGTTTTTAAACAACATGAAATATTTAAGTGGAAAGGAGCAAAAGATTGGAATTCCCCAAAAACGGCTTCTCATTTCAGGAAAGCAGCAAAAAAACTTGCAGCTAAAACTCGCATGATTCTTGGGGGCTGTCTCCGTCAAAGTCCCGCATTACAAAAAGCATTAAATAAAGAACACACTTTTTACAGAGAAGACGGAACTGTTGTAAAAGTGTCTCCACAGCGTTCAGCTACGGATATCTATTACATCCTTAAAGAGTATTACGATACAGACGCGGCGGTTCAAGGATTATGCCGTTTATTACGCAACGGTCATGGTTCTTTTGTGGGTTGGACTTTAACAAAGCCTTATGACCCTAACCAAAAGCGATTATACACCGAAGTAAAAAATTCTCATTCTTTGCCTATAGTTGATTTTAGTATTTACTCAGACAATGAGCTAGAAGAATACGACTCGAATAAAACTTTCGCTTGTAATGTTACAGAAGACATTGAAGATATTAGTCCATACGTTTTACCAGCTAAAAATCCTGTAAAAGGGGGCCGCATTTTAAAAGCAGTCCTAGAAAAAGTAATGGTTCTAACTAAAGGTAATAAAACAATAGTTGTTAAAGGTGCAGCTAATCTTGCTACTATTTCTAGGCAATCCGGTATTTCCTTAGCCGCTTTAAGGCACGTTGTTTATCAGCGTTGTAAAACAGCAAACGGTTGGACTTTATCTGTCTTTAGATAAGCGCAAAGTTAAAAATAAAATACAAAACCTAAGTCCCAAAAATATCTAGCTGAAAAGCTGGATGATTTTATTACCCATTTATAAAAATTAAGCCGTAAATCAGAGGTTTATACCACGTTACAACTCGTCTTAATCCGTAGTACTTAATTGAGTCTAAATACCTTTGTTCGAGGCACTTTTTACAAAGTAGGGTGCATAAAGCTTTGGGACTTAGGCCCTTTTTTTAGTCGATATAATTAAAAGCCTAGTTCGAGGGCTTGTGAGCTTAAAATCCGGTAGGTTTTAAAGCCTTACGCACTATGGTTTTGGTTGTTGGTTCGAGGTTCTAAGCTGTTTTCGTATGGTTATCTCGATGGGCAAGGCGCAGGATACGGACGGGGGGTATAAACCGTTATAGACCCTTCGACCTTTGAACACAAATTATTAGGCGCCGGTGACCTAGGTCACACTCTTTGATAGGATTAAACGTTATAATAAAAGTACAAAGGTAAAATGTTGTACTAGCTTTTATAAAAATAAATGGATTTTAATAAACAATATTTACGTACTATTCAAACTGTATTACAGGAAGGAGAGTACGTACAAGGGCGTAATTCAGCGGTATTACAGTATTTTTGTCCTAATCCAATCACTATTCCGGACGTAAGTAAAGAATTTCCAATTTTATCAGTCCGAAAGATTCCTTTTTATAAGTCCGTTTTAGAGACTTTCTTTTTCCTATCAGGGGAATCGTCTTATGAATCTATGCCAGAAATACTAAGAAACACTTGGTGGAAACCTTGGGCAGAAAAAGCCAAAGAGCAAAACAGTTGGGGTAATTTCTATGGTAAACAATGGCGCCATCAAACAACTGAATCAGGCATAGGTTTCGATCAGTGGGAGAATTTAATTTCCGAGCTTTGCGAAGTTATAAACACGGGAATTGTTAACCGGAAAATGTGCGTTACACTCTGGGATAAACCAGGGACTATGACTCAGTATACTTCTAAGCCTTCTGTACTAGACTCGTGCCACACAACTGCAGCAGTATTTAATTTAGTGCCCAATAGCGGTTATCAAGAATGGTATTTAGACTTGCATCATGTCCAACGCTCTTTAGATTTAATGTGTGGTACTGGTTCGGATTTAATTTACTCTGGATTAATTATGCACTTGCTTTGTGACGAAGTATCTAATAGAATACAAACTACGGTTATTAAACCTAGAAAGTTAGTTTTTTCACCTAGCAATGTCCATATTTACGAATCACACATTAAGGAAGCTAAACAACTTTTACTGCTAAATAGTCAATCAAATAATTATTCTCCTGCAAAAATAAGTTTACAAGGACCTATCTGTGATTTTTCCTCTTTTAAAACAATTGAAAATGTAAAGCAAGTAGTAACTTTAAAAAACTATAGCCCCCACTGCGGCAACTACACCTTTGAATTGTTAGGTTAAGTCCACACCATTTAAAACACTATCTAGTAACAAAATGCAAGCAACAAAAACCGATTTAGTAAATTCCATTCAGCTATTAAAAAAAGCGCTTGTAACTTCAAGGGCAAAAACTCAAGAGCAACAAGCGTTAATTAAAGCATTAACCACAGAGAATGAAAGTTTAAAAATTAAAAATTTAGAGTTAGAAGCTGTTTCACAGCGTGATTTAGAAGACTATTTATTAGTTATTAATGAGATGTTATTTAGCCTGGATAAAATAAATGAGCCGAGTGACTTATAACAGGTCAGTCTGTGTATTTAAAACAAGAGCCAAACCAGCTGTCTTCTGTTAATATTTCTGAATCTTCTGACTCACCAAATAATGAATCAGAAGTTTTTTCCTTTTCTTCTATATTTAATAAAGGCTTTAAAACAATTAAGGCCCAGACAAAGGAATCCACTCTGTCGTCCTTTTTTCCGTGTGGAAAAGCCATCAGCTCTTTTCTGAAATCTTCATACTCTATAAAACTATCTGAAAATTTGCAGGAATAAACCAGGTCTTCAACAGACATTAAGCGACGGACTTTACCTCCCATCTGTTGTGAACTTAGCTTTAATACTGGGAGTTTTTTAGAATTGCAGCCATTTGTATTATTTTCATAATCAGGTATTAGAGCTAAGCCAGTAGAAGCGTTCTCTATGGCAATACCTTTAATGTTAGGATATTTACATAATAAAGAAGCAATTTGTTTTCTTATTTCTATAATATTCCAATTACCGGAAACTTGCTCTAATACTGTAGGAATATTTTGTTGTGTTCCACAGATAGTTATAGAAGTATTATCACTACCTTCAGAAGATCCGGAAGCAGAATCCACAACTAAATGCAGATTACTGATATCATTAAATAATAGAGGGGAAGGATAATTTATGTTTTTTATTAAAGTGCTTGTTTGAATTGTAGGGTTACCTTGATATACAGTATTAAATCTCCAGGGTTTTTTAGCTTCTAATTTTAAAAGTTCTGTCTGATTTAAAGTAGGATGATTGGGCCATATTGACTCGTTATATTCCCTATTTAATGGGTCTGTATCTGGGTCTTTACATAAAGCAGAAAGATTACAATAGAGCCAGCCCGTACTATTAGTGGTGGAGTCCCATAGTCCGTCAATACCTAAAACAATAGCGTGTAAATCATTAACTGCGAATCTAGTTGCAATAAGTCCTTGTCTCCAATTGCCAGTCCTTCTAGTTGCGAATTCATCCACATAATAAGGCTCTAACGCTTCTATTTCTGCTTCTGATTCACCATTCTTTAAGGGGTCATCTAAAATAGCAATTCCAGGCGATAGAACAGAAACAATGTCCAAGGTTCCTGCATCCATCCCCGTTATAGCTCCTCCAACTGAAGTGCCAAAGATACTACCGCCTGTTTTAAAGAGAGTATTAGAACCTGGTAAAAACCCTGGGAAACAAGGAAAACAGGCTTCATACTCCGAACTTTGCATGATTAACGCAACTTTACTCATAAATTTGGTGCTAAGCCTCTGACCGTAAGATGAGAAAATATGCGCGGTTAAAGGATTCAACCCACATAGCCATGCAACTAAATATTGGGTCAGCATTGATTTACCAGCCCGAGGAGGAGCAGAAATAATAAATCGTTTAACATTAGAATCTGGAACAACAGTATATTCAAAAATTTCTGCTATTAAACGATGAAAAGGTTGTAGGTCGAATCTTTCTCTTAAGCACGCAGAAACAAAAGCTAAAAAACTGTATTGAGCTAACTCAACACAACCGTCATAAAAATCTAAGTCTGAGACTTGGCCCTTATATTCTTCTTCATATTTAGCGAATAAAGACGTTTTAGACTTTTCATATAATTGTTTAAGTAAATCATTGCTGTTCATTTTTAAATCTACATTTCCAAGTGCAAAAAGTTTTATAAGTAATATAATAACCATTTGTCCGCGTAACTATGGTATAAAACAAATACAACTATGTTGTTATACTAATAGAGGCGCTAATTCTTTGGCAATTTTTAATTTTTCTTTTACTGTTTTAGCAAAGACGACCACAATGTATTTTGTTGAAGACCGACCTAACACAAGACTCGCAGCTCCCTCAAATTCTGAATTGTTACCCGATTTTGTATGAGTCTGTCGGCTAAGATTTAAAGAACCAGCAAATAAACTTTCGGACATCATTTCTTGTACTTCTACGTATCTAGAATCATTTTTCATAAAGATGTCTTTAAAAACTTCAAAAACGTCTTTAGCAGTTGATTGCTTTTTAGTTATTTTATCTGAATAAAGGTCTGAAATTTCCGTATTTGTAAAGCCGTTACTTTTACAGAAGCTATTAAGAAAAGATATTCCACCTAATTCTTCTATTAAAACATTGGCGGGAGGATTTTCACTTGGCCCTAGCATTTTTTTTAAAAGAGTTCTAATAGTAAGTGTTTGGCCCGCGGGAACTTTATCAAAGGAAACTCCTGATTTTAAAATTGCTAAAGCGATAAATAATTTAAATAGTGACGCAACAGAATTAAAAGCCAAGTTTGGCTCTTTTGAAGAAATAACTTCATTATCTATTAATTTACCGACATAATACGCGGAAGTTATTGCTTTTGTTTGTGGAGCAGTTGCTTCTGGCCTTTTAGATAAATTAACTATTAACAGTCGTATATTTTTTTCTAAAATAAGTTTATGTACTGCATCTCTATCTTCGGCCGTTATTAGACCAATACAGCCATTTGTTCCATCTTCACCGTTGTTTTTATTATAACTAGGATCTAAGTGTATTCCAAGAGCGCTGCGAGCTGTTTTAAATTTAGGTGTGATACTCAGAAATTTGCCGCCGATTTCTGCGTTTGCTCCTGGAATTAATTTTGAATCTATAGTGTATTCCCCATCAGGAATAACGTTATTTGTTAATTTAGAATTACGAGTTGAAGCTCGCCCGCTAACACAAGGGTACGACGCAATCTGCTGTCCATTTACAACAAGTTTTAATTCTAAAATAGGATTTGCTTGTGTATTTTTATTTGCAGTAGATAACAATAAAGCGTAAGTGCCTTCAGGTAAAGGAGGAGTACCTGCTTGATTACTTCCCGGAAGTTGACTTGGATTTTTATTAGGCTCTGCTTTAGTTTGTGCGGACCCGCCTATTAATTCAACATAAGATTTGTCTTTAGGAACAGTGGCTTTATAAGTAATTACCATATTATTTATAAAACCTTTTTCTGTAGAAATATAATAAATCTGAGCTTTATTTTTTATATTCTCAAAAGAAATAATTTCTAAAGACTTTCCATCAAAGCCGTGTTTTATTATTTGACCTTTAAATTGCTTAATAAATTCATCTTGAGCGGTTTGATTTACTGCAATTGTAGCCGCATTTGTTTCTTTAGCTTTATCAATTTTTACCTTGATACCTTTATCTTGTGCGGCTTTTATTGCTAATTGTTTAGAATTAATTTGTGTAAATATCCCACGGATTGGAGTTCTATTTAATTCCCATGTTCTATGTACTAATTCTATTTGAACTCCGTTATTAATTTCCCAAGATGTTCCTATCCAATATAAACTTACTTTATTAAAAGTATTTTTATCGTAGCCCCAATAAATTACAAATAAACTTCCTCTTTTAACATCCATTAGCTGCTTTTTTGCTTCAGGACTCATGCTAATTTTAGCAGAAGCTTTAGAAGCTCCTAAGCCCCAATTTAAAGACATAGAAATAATAAATCTCGTAAAATCTAAAGGTTTGCCTGTTACACTTATAGACCATACTTCATAATTACAAGCTTTTAACATTTATCTATTGCCCAAATGGTTTTTAACTTCTGCAGTAAATTTCCCTGGAGTCCAAAAATGTCCGCCTGACTCAATAAAAATAACAATATAATTACCGGGAGCTCTATAACCGAAAGGGACTAGCCTAACGGGGTCGTTTAAAGAACAAATTAAAACAGGAGCTATATCCCAATATAATAGCTCTTTACTAATATTAGGGGTAGAAATTCCTATAGCTTGTATTTTAAAATAATAAGAATAAATTACAGCAATAGCAGCTCCACGGCTATAACCAATAACATAGTCGAGTATAAAGCCTTTTGTTGCTATAAGGTTCTGAGCTGAAATAGCAGCCAAATACCAGCCTTTTGGAAAACTATCTTCGGACAGCATACCGTATCTAAAATTATCAGCCCATTCTATCAAGGAATCTGTGCCATAAAAAATAAGAACTATTTTATTTTCTTTAGTTTCTATAATGAGAAAATCTGGATGTTGATATAAAACTTTATAAGGTAAATCACCTTCCCTTGTATATATTTGAATTGCAGTTAGAACAGAATTTAACATAACTTACGCTTAAGGTTTATTTAAATTTCTTAATTTAATACCTAAATACTTATAAGAAAAGTCTCCATTAATTGTAAGAATAAATTCTATCCTTTTTATTTTATTACTAATCCCAATGACAGAAACAGAGTCTTCTTTGCTTGTGGTATCTACAGATTCTATTTCTTGTATTTTTTCATTAGAAAGACTGTTAATTAATTCAAGGAGCTCTTCGTTACTCATTATGGTTATTATAAATGTAAACTATAATTAATAACCTTAAATGCAGCCAGGTTATTATGGAAGTTTAACTTAAGTCTAAAGAAAGCTTTTGGGCATATTGAGCAGAAGCTAAAGAAGAAAAGAAGCCTTTTTTTACCATTTCTTCAGGAGACTTTCCTTCTCTAAAAAGTTTTCTTGCTTCAGAACTTGAAACAGCTCCTTGCGGCCTTGGGATATATGTGACTTTTTTTGCTAAGTTATACTTCAGAATGTTATCGCCAAGTGGTTTATTATCTTCTCCTAAAATTAAATTTGGAATTGGTGTTTTAAATCCAGCTAAATAATTGAATAGCCCTTTATCAGTAGTAGAAAAATTGGCGGAAGGGAATAATTCTGTGAGCTTTTTTATATGTGAATCCGGTGCTTTAGACAGAAGGGTTAAATCTGCTTTTTCCATTAATTTTTCATGCCCAGTAGTAAAAACTTGCATTCTCCCCCATGCAATAGATTTTACTGTTTTTGGCCATTCTTTTAAATCACCTTTTAACTTTGTTGCAGCAATAGCAATCTTAGGCTCATTAGTTGTAATTAAGCAATTTTTATCTTTAGCTATACAAGTATTTTTACAGTTAGCTCCTTGAACACAAACAGCTTTTTGTTTCTTCATAATAATTTAGACATATTTATATAATAACCATAATCCGAAGTTTTAATTTGTATGTGACCGCCATCACATCCTAGGTTTTGATTCCGGGATAAAATGGAAATATGACTATCCCATCAAAACCAGGAATTTATTGCCTCTGGAACAAAACCACTGACTTTGTCTATGTTGGAAGTTCCAAAAATCTTCGCGAACGTATCAATAAGCACTTCTCATCAAGGTGTCAAAATCCTCATTTAAAATCATCAATTAAAAAACATGGGGAAGAAAACTTTTCTATCTCTTGGTATGAAACCGAAGATTTTATTGAAGAAGAACAGAAACTCCTAGACTTTGTTTTTAATCCTCATAATAAAATTAAAACCTATAATGTGGCGGTTAAAGTCAGTGGAAATCTCGGAGGTTCAATCGAAAGGCATCGGGAATTGTGTCTAAAAGGAAAGTCCAGAGAAGAATTGAGAGAATTGTGTCTAAAAGGAAAATCCAGAAAAGAATGGAGGGAATTATGTCTAAAAGGGAAGTCCAGAAAAGAATGGAGAGAATTGAGTGAAGCAGGAGGAGCTTCAAAGCGTATCCCATTGTATTTAATTGATACTAAAACACAATTAATAACAAAAATTGATTCAAGTTGTGAAGGATAACGGCTAGGATTTGGCCTTGGGCGTCATTTATCCGCTTTATCTAAAATCAATTGTTTAAAACG